>Ga0183099_1002174_pt1 | contig 10343 bp, 8 predicted proteins | sample Biomet1_FD_127788 | JGI IMG/M metagenome (GOLD analysis project Ga0183099, IMG submission 127788) | Microbial communities from bioreactor (seeded with anoxic lake sediment) at LBNL, California, USA - Biofuel metagenome 1 | ecosystem: Engineered > Bioreactor > Anaerobic > Unclassified ... | reverse complement strand
CGGTTGGCCTCCTCCCCCGCCGCCGCAATCTTTACGCGCTCAAAACCCTCTTCGCTGCCGTTTCTTTTAATGATTTTCATGGTCCTTTTGTCGCTCCCTCTTGTCGAAAAGCCAAAAATTTTTTCCCTGTTCCTTTAGTATAAACCACATTATATAGTGTATCTATTGCATTTGCAATCCCTTATTTTGTATTTTCTAAAAAATCTGATCTGCCTTCCGCTGCGAATGGGCATCGGCGAATCGCCGGTCCACCCGTCGCTTGGCCCAGATATAGCAGAGAATGTGGGCCAAAAGTGTGACCGCCCAGGAAATCGGATAGGACCAGTAGACGCACTCCGGCGTGTGGTATCCGGGAATCTGAAACACAGTGGCAATCCACACCAGCCGCAGAACGCAGGCTCCTACCAGTGACACGATCATGGGCATGGCGGAGTATCCGATGCCCCGCAGGGCGCCCACCATGGTATCCATCATGCCGCAGATGGCATCATAGGGCGCACACACGATGCCAAGGCGCACAAAGCCGGCCTCAATCACCGCCGGGGCCTGGGTATAGATCCCCAACAGCACCCGGCCTGCCTGCCACGCGCCGATGCCCAGTATCAGCCCGGTGGCCGCCACGCAACCCTGCCCCGTCAGCAGGATGCGGTTGATGCGATCCAGCCGTCCTGCGCCCGCGTTCTGACTGGAGAAGGACAGCGTGGCCTGATAGACGGCGTTCATGGCCGTATACACAAAGCCCTCGATGTTGGCGGAGGCGGCGCTGCCGGCCATGACCACCTCGCCAAAGGAGTTGATGGATGACTGTATCACCACGTTGGAAAGAGAGAAAATCACGCCCTGTACTCCGGCGGGCAGTCCCACTCGCAAAATACCAACCAGCTGATCCTTATGGATGCGCAGCGCCTTCAGCTCCAGACGAAAGCCTCCCGTTTCCCTCATCAGGCAGATCACCACCAGCACGGCGGAAATACACTGGGATATCACGGTGGCGATAGCCACACCCGCCACATCCAGACGGAAGACGATGACCAGCAGCAGGTTCAGCGCCACATTCACTGCGCCGGACAGCAGCAGAAAATACAGCGGCCGCCGAGTGTCTCCCTTGGCCCGCAGAAGCGCTGCGCCGAAATTATAGAGCATCATGGCAGGCATTCCCAGAAAAAAGATACGCAGGTACAGCACGGCCAAGTCCAGCACGCCGGCAGGAGCCTGCATCCAGATCAGCACCTCGCGTGCGCCCGCGATGCCCACCACAATCAGCGCGGTACCGCTGCACAGTGCCAAAAGCATGGAAGTGTGGACCGTAGCCCGCAACTCCCGCTCTCGCTTTGCTCCGAAATACCGGGCCGCCAGAACGTTGGCACCCACAGAAAGTCCGATGAACAGATTCGTCAGCAGGTTGATGAGGGCTGCGTTGGACCCCACCGCCGCCATGGAGTTGTCTCCGGCATACCGGCCCACCACGATGATATCCGCCGCGTTGAACAGAAGCTGCAGCACGCCGGAACACATGAGCGGCAGGGCAAAGTACAGCATCTTTTTAAGAATCGGTCCGCTGCACATATCAATTTCATAGGATTTAGATTTAGGCATAAGGATTCCTCTCTTTAATCTCTGCACGTAGTCCTCAGCGGCAAGATTCGCGGCGGCAAATTTTGCCGCCGCGAATCTTGCCGCCGGGGGTCTCTCCGTCAATTATCATTTACCAGTGAATTCAGCGCCCTTCTCAGATCCTCCGGGTCATAGGGCTTGCGCACAAAGCCGCTGGCACCCAGCTGTCGGGCCTTTTCCTCGCTCTCCCGATTATCCGACTGAGACAGCACCAGCACCGGAATATCCCGCAGGGCCGGGTCCTGCGCCTTTTTTCGCAGGAATTCGTACCCGTCCATGATCGGCATGAAGATGTCCAGCAACACCGCCTCGATATTCTCCCCGCTATGTAAAATATCCAGTCCCGCCTTGCCGTTGGGAGCTTCCAGAATACCGTACTCCTGAGAGAGCATCTTTTTCAAAACCAGCCGGTTGACCTGATTGTCCTCCACGATCAGCATCTTGCGGCAGCTTTGGCAGCCGGAGGGCTGCTGCGGGTTCGGCGGCGCGGCATCCGCCGGTAGGACAGCCTCCGCCGAAAGTGTCAGCTTCAGCAGGGAAATATCCCGGAACAGCGCAAGAAACAGCTTTCGGTTGTCCTTGCGTCCCATATAGCAAACGCTGACCATCAGATTTTTCATGCGGTCGGCTTCCATATACCGCCGGACTACCAGCTCCTGCCGCTCTCCGGTTTCCGCAGCGGCGTTCAGTGCCTTTAGAAACCGAGGCCGATCCTTTTCTTCCAGCCACGCAGTGATCAGCTGACTGCTGCGGAACAGAATCTCCGGAGAACTCTCCATCAGCTTATAGTAGGCGTCGTTCACGCTCATGACTTCCACCGTGTCGCCGAACTGTTCGAAAAGCGCTGCGGCGTCCATCCGCCCCTGCATCATTCGGTCATATGCCATCACCGCGCTCCATACTGCACGGGTATCCGCAGTCTTGTCGAAGACCCGTGGTTTCTCCCGGACGGAATTTCCCCGGTAACGCGCCAGCAAGCGCATAAACTCATCCTTGGGAACCGGCCGGGAGAAGTAATATCCCTGCACCCGGTCGCAGCCGATGGAACGCAGATAGTCAATATGGGTCTGCGTCTCTGCCCCTTCGGCCACTACCCCCATCTCCAGCCACTTTGCCATGCGCACTATGCTGTTGACCACGCAGTTGGTCCGCTCATTGCTGCCGACGCTCCGGACAAAACCCATGTCCAGCTTCAGGGTGGACACCGTCATGTTCATCAGCATATTCAAAGAGGAATATCCGCTGCCGAAGTCATCGATCAGCACGGCGAAGCCCGCCGTGTTCAACTGCTTTGTCATGTCCAGCATCTGCTGGGAATCATCCATATAGGCGCTCTCCGTCACCTCAATGTGGAAAGAGGCTGGGTCAATCGCATATTTTTTTGCCATATTCGTCAGCAGACCGCACACATCCGCATTGTAAAGGTCGAGCCTGGACATGTTGGCGGAGATCGTCAAAGCGGGATAGCCCGCCGCCTTAAATTCCGCCAGGTACTGAAAGACCGTTTCCCAGACGTATTGGTCCAGCCGTGTGATAAAGCCGTTTCGCTCAAGAACGGGAATAAACTGATTGGGCGGAATCAGCCCCCGCTCCGGGTGAATCCAGCGCACCAGAGCCTCTGCCGACACCGGTGCATTGGACGATAAACTGAAGATCGGCTGGAGATAGACCTGAAATTGACCCTGCTCCAGCGCCTCGTACATCTGGGAAGATATCTCCTGCTCCCAGCGCAGGCTGCGGCGAAGTTCCTCGTCGTAGAGTGCCACGCACTGATCGCTTCGGCCGGAAATCGTCTCCTGGGCAATCTGCGCGCGGTCACATATCTCGCCCACCGGAAGCGTCAGATCGTCGATCTCATAGATGCCGCAGCAAACGTGCAGTCCGTATTTCAGGTGCAGACGGCGCATCAACTCCGGTCCCACCTGACGAAAACGGTTCAGCTCCAGCCCCTCCATGCGGCACAGCATCACGAATCTGTCTCCGCCCACGCGTCCCACGCAGGCCACGCCTTTCAGCTGGGTCAGCCTTGCCGCCAGATTTCGCAGGAGCTGATCCCCCGTTGCCCGGCCGAAAAGGTCGTTGAACACTTTAAAGCGATCCACATTTAAAAAGGCCATGGACCACTGCTGAGGCCGTTTATCCTGCTCTGCCTTATCCAGCAAGTCCCGGGCCTTCTTCAAAAAAGGCTCCCACTGTAAAACGCCGGTCAGCGCGTCGCAGTCTCGGTCATACCAGATGAGATTCATCAAATTCTGCACCTGATAGGAGATCATGAAGGGCTCTTTGGACTGCTCGATAAAAGCAACTGCCCCAAGGGAAAGCGCTTTCAGCTCATCTTCCGGAGCTCCCATGGCAATTATCGGAATGGCCAGCAGCGCCCGGCTTGTGTGGAGGTAGTTCATCACGTCAAACCCGCTGAAGTCAAACAGACGACACTGCAGTAAAATCACCGCGAAATCCTGACGTCCGCGCAGGATATCCACCGCCATCTCCCCATCCAGCGCCGGCGTCACATGGAACGCATTTTGCAGGCCTTCGACCATCTGCTGGCGGCGCTCGCTGTTGCCGTCCACCAGCAGAATTTTCTGTTTGTCCTGCGTATCTTTCACGTTTTTTCCTCTCTTCCAGCAAGACGGGGTCGTCCCGCTTCCTTTTCCACCCGCCGCATCAGACGACCGGCCGCAAATCCCAGTGTTGTCCCCAACGCCGCACCGGCCAGCACATCGCTTGGCCAATGAAGGTACAGGTACAGTCGGGAAAAGGCGATCAGCACCGCCAGAGCAAACGCCGGTTTCCACAACCGGTTCTTCTCCGTCAGCAAAGCCCCCACCGCAGCAAAGGAGGCCGCAGTATGCCCGGAGGGAAACGACCAATCTGTCGGACGGGAAACCAAAAGTGTCACTGCCGCGTTCACGTCGCAGGGACGCACCCGCGCAATCAGTGGTTTGAGGATCACATTGCAGCAAAGACCGTCCAGAATCAACGCCAGCGCCAGCACCGCACCGGTCCACCGGTATCTTCTGATCAAAAGCAAAATCACCGCCAGCGCGATCCAGATTTCCCCGTGGTTGCACAGTGCGCTGACAAACGGCAGCACCGCATCCAGGAAACCCGTTCGGCAGTTGGCCTGTATCCAATTCAAAATGCCAAGTTCTAAAGCCCTCACGCGCACATACCTCTTCCGCGCAGCCCAAGCAGAGCACGCTTCAGCAAATTATTCGTTGCTTTTCACTATATCATCTCCTTCCAAATTTGAAAAGGATTTTTTATAATATAACCGAGGTAAAACAGTGAGATCTAACATTTTAAGTTCGATTCTACAGAAAATTGACGTTTTGTACAAAAATTTAATTTTCTATTTGAAACGTAGTTGACATTGCCCCCTTATCGTGATAGGATACGAAAAAATTGGATCGCTCAGATAGAGGCGCGAGGTTCATCAGTACCGCGAGCAGACGGCAGGCAGCCGCCGCGGGAAAGGGGACGTCGCCGAAGGGTTTCGGAGCTGCCTGCTCCGGGGTGCCTGGGCTGTCGGGAAATACCCGCCGGACTGTCACATTTTTTGTGAAGCGCTATCGATGGCTGAATCAGGTATACCAGCCTGTTTTTCCCACGGACCGCTTTGCGTCAAAGCGGTCTGCTTTTTTTGCATTTCTCCGCCGCGGCGTGGAGAGAGGCATCCGAATTTTCGCCGTGAAAGACTCAACTGAAAGGATGTATTCTAATGAAGAAGTTTCTTGCTCTTGCCATGGCTCTTGCCATGACGGCCTCTCTGGCCGCCTGCGGAAGCTCCGGCTCTGCGGCTCCCGCCGCCTCCGGTTCCTCTGCGTCTTCCAGCGCGCAGACGGTCCCCACCGGTGTGGAGGATGGCGTGCTGACCGTGGCCATGGAGTGTGCCTATGCGCCCTATAACTGGTCTCAGCCCGACGATTCCAACGGCGCCGTTCCCATTAAGGACTCTAACGAGTATGCCAACGGCTATGATGTCATGATGGCTCAAAAGCTGTGTCAGGCCAACGGCTGGAAGCTGGAAGTGGTCCGTCTGGACTGGGATTCCCTGATCCCTGCCGTCCAGTCCGGCACGGTGGATGCCGTTATCGCGGGCCAGTCCATGACCGCTGATCGCGCGGAGCAGGTGGACTTTGCCGGCCCGTACCTGTATGCCTCCATCGTCTGCCTGACCAAGGCCGACAGCGCATTCGCGGATGCCAAGGGGCTGAGTGACCTTGCCGGCGGCACCTGCACCAGCCAGCTTGGCACTATCTGGTATGACACCTGCCTGCCTCAAATTAAGGATGCACAGATTCAGACCGCCTCGGAGTCCGCTCCCGCCATGCTGATGGCACTGGAAACCGGTGCGGTGGACTTTGTGTGCACCGACATGCCAACCGCTCAGGGCGCTATGGTGGCCTATCCCGACTTTAAGCTGCTGGACTTCTCCGGCTCCGGCGACGACTTCCAGGTCTCCGACGAGGACGTGAACATCGGCATCTCCGTCATGAAGGGCAACACCGCGCTGAAGGATGCGCTGAACTCCGCTCTGACCACCATGACCGCGGATGATTTCAACGCTCTCATGGCTCAGGCCGTCTCAGTGCAGCCCATCGGCGGCTGAGCACCTTTCCGCGCACGCATCGACTAAAATCTGAGAGAGCGAGGGGATTTCCATGGACTGGTCAAAATTTTCACAGCTGGCCGCCGACATTGCGACTCTCTGGGCCAAATACGGCGTTGTAAATTATCTCAGCGGCATGGGCCGTACGCTGGTGCTGGCGATTGTGGCGACAGCCATCGGCTGCGTCATCGGCCTTGCCTGCGGCATTTTGCAGACCATTCCCCACTCCAAGACCGACCATATCGCGAAGCGGCTTTTACTGGGGCTGATCCGGGTAATTCTCCGGGCCTACATTGAGGTTTTTCGTGGTACGCCCATGATTTTGCAGGCGGTTTTCATTTTCTACGGCTTGCCCTACTTTACCAGCAACACCGTTCGGTTCGACAATATCTGGACGGTTTCCATTCTGGTGGTCTCCATCAATACCGGCGCGTACATGGCGGAGTCCGTCCGGGGCGGTATTCTCTCCGTTGACCCCGGCCAGACGGAGGGGGCCAAGGCCATCGGCATGACCCACTTCCAGACAATGATCAGTGTGATTCTGCCCCAGGCCCTGCGGAATATCATGCCCCAGATCGGCAACAATTTCATCATCAACATCAAGGACACCTCCGTCATGTTCATCATCGGCTTCACCGACTTCTTCGCCGCCCACAAGGCAGTGGCCGGGGCCACGTTCACCTATTTTCCCTCCGCTACCATTGAGATGGCGGGCTATCTGACCATGACGCTGATTGCCTCGTTCCTTCTGCGGTGGGCGGAGAAGCGGATGGACGGGTCCGACAGTTACGAGCTGGTCCAGACCGACGCTCTGACCATGACCGCTGGGACCTATAAGCATCCGGCCAAGGGCAGTAATTACGACGAGCACAGCAGGGAATACCGGGACAATCCCGAGCAATCACTCAAGAACCGGAATTTCACCGCGAGAGGAGACCGCTGACATGGGCGAGACGATTTTGGAGATCCGACATCTCGGCAAGGCCTTCGGCAGTCATGAGGTTTTGCGGGACATCGACTTTACTGTGGAAAAGGGCGATGTGACTTCCATCATCGGGGCCTCCGGCTCCGGCAAATCCACGCTGCTGCGGTGCGTGAACCTGCTGGAGACTCCTACCTCCGGCGAAATCCTCTACCACGGAAAAAACGTGGCGGACCGGGGTGTAAACGCCTCGGCTTACCGCTCTCACGTGGGGATGGTGTTTCAGTCCTTCAATCTGTTCAACAATATGACCGTGCTGAAAAACTGCATGGTGGGCCAGATAAAGGTACTGAAAAAGAATCAGGAGGAGGCCCACGCCGCCGCGTTGAAGTATCTGGATCAGGTGGGCATGGGCCCTTATATCAACGCCAGACCCCGCCAGCTCTCCGGCGGCCAGAAGCAGCGGGTGGCGATAGCCCGGGCTCTGGCCATGGACCCGGAGGTGCTGCTGTTTGACGAGCCCACCTCCGCCCTGGACCCGGAGATGGTGGGCGAGGTGCTCACCGTTATGCAGAGCCTTGCCCAGGCGGGGATGACCATGCTGGTGGTAACCCACGAAATGGCCTTTGCCCGGGACGTCAGCAGCCATGTGGTCTACATGAACCAGGGCGTCATCTGCGAGGAGGGTACGCCGGGAGAGCTGTTCGGCAATCCTCAAAGGCAGGAGACAAAGGACTTCCTCTCCCGCTTTCGCGGCGTCTAATACTAGAATTCACAGGCAAAGACCCGCAGAGGCCGGATGCGTCAGTATCCAGCCTGTGCGGGTCTTTGCCTGCAATTGTTTGGGTAAAAATTCCGCTTCCGTGTGTTCTATCGATTTTGTTCCTGCCGTGATACCCTGATCCTATTAAGGCAGGAACGGGACTCCTCGTGAGGCGAGTTTGGGGAGCTCATTCTCAACGAGCATTGCTGTTACAGATGTAGAGCGGGACGGAGAAACCTCGGTCCCTCCCTGATTCCCCCAATAGTACAGGACACAGCTGTCGCTGCAAAGGCGACCAGCGGTATTATAGGTAAATGCTGTATCTTGAGCATGATTCCATTCGGCAAACTCCAGCTGATCAGGGGGCGTTGGTACTGGAACTAGCGTGGAAGGTCCAAGCGCGGTGCCTAGAATATACATCGCCGGTGATCCGGTTGTATTTTTCATTTGATAATACTGATATGAAACGGGAGAAAACGTCCTTTCGCTGCTTAGTACATCTCCATCAGGATTTTTCTGTTGGAAAGACGGCCCATCATTTCCGTCAAGCTTAAAATCCAAAAAATATCTGATACCAACTAATATCGGCTCGGAGCCTGTGTTCATCACGGCAAGAGTCATTTCAATCGTGGAGCTGAGAAATGTTGTGCCGTGCAGCGCAATTGTCTGTACAATTGTTAAATCGTCGGGATATTCCGGTTTCGTGAGAGTAATGGTGGTTTGAATACTGTTGCCGGATTGTACAGTCTGGCTTGCCGATCCCGTAAAAATGATATTGTACCCCGGATCAGTCACATATGGTCGTGCAGACAGCACATAATCGGTATGCGATGTAAAGGATCTGATTGTGTTATAGGTTGTTTCCAATTCCAATAAAGATCCATCATAAAGTATATCTTCATTAGGCCAGTAAGGATGTTGTGCACCGGTGCAGGCCCTGAAACTTCCATTGTTTTCTACGGTCACTTTATAGATTCCGTTGCTGATGTCCATTTCTTACGAGCCTCCTTATGAGGGTTTGTATATCTTATGAGAGATTTCGTCAAATGTTCCAACCTCGTTCCGCGATCAATTTGTCCAGAATTTTATCCGCTTCATCGTCTGATAGCGAAGAATTGCTGGAGCGAATCATCGCTCTGATTTTACCCGTTCCAAGAATTAACGGAGCAAACCTGACAAGAACCGCGAAATGGAACTGCTTTTCAGGCAGCCTGCTGCACAAAAGCCTGGTCCAGTAATTATCTCTGGCAAACGAAAGTCTATAATATAATTTCGCCGTATCCTGATCGGGGATGTATTTGTCCAACACCCCGATTCCCTGGAGAGGCTCCTGAGTGGCGGATTTACGTCCGATGATTAAATCTCCGATAAGGCCGGAAAGTTTGTCTCTGTAATCCCGTCCCGGATGCCGCAGGTCTTCGCTTCTGAGGAACTGAAGAAGGTCCTCGTCCGGACAGCTGAGATATTGCTTTGCAAGCTCTGTGAAAAGCTCTTTAATCTGCGCATTGATCATTGAGTCTACACGGTAGGCAATCAGATCTGCGGACGTGTTATCGATAATTTGCTTCAGAAGCGTCTCGACACAGCTTTTATCCGGACGATTGCCTATCGTTGAAAATAGCTCCCGGTAGGAGATTCCTTTCGAAGGCCGCGGTCCCACGGTGGGTCAAGACTGTCCTCACGGCCGAGCCGCTGGCGCCAAGTTCGCAGAGAAATTCAATATTATTAGAGTAGCAGGTGTCAAGTACGAGAATGTCAATATTTTTATGAAATAATTTTTTTATATATTCAAGAACAAGAGCAAGCTCCGGAATTCCCATGAGGCAGGGTTCTTGGCCGCTGTAATCGTTAAGCAGGCCAATATATTCGCAGGAATGCCCACTCAAGATCAACATATAGTGATGCGCTTCGTGTTCCATGCAAAATGAAAGGAAGTCATATAGGCATTGGGGGTCGGCCATGTTGCTTTCTCCAAGCTCACCGAGCAGAACTTTGCCGGATTGGCTGATTGCGTAACGCCTTACGCCGTTCCATGGGTCTCCGGCGGGACTGTTTGCCAGTTCCGGCCGCAAAATATGGACCGTTTTTTCGGCAAGACGCCCTATCTGAAGAAAGAGAAGCGTTTTGCTGGTTTGCTTAACGGTTTCTTCCATTTCACGCATAGCGGCAACTGTCTCTGGCTCAAGTTCATTATTGCCATTCATATACGCCATAATGACCCAATTACTGGTATCCGGCACGGCAAGATCCTCTCCCTCTCAATATTACTTAAACTAAAATGGCTGACAGCATGTCTGGAAAAGCAACGCACACAGTCCTTGGCGCGTTTAGCGCGCGATACGAACCTGATACTCAAACAATAGAATATGCAGAGGCGTTAAAAGAGAGACCAACGATTTTCCTTTGGACTCGGATTTGACATGTACGCA
>Ga0183099_1002173_pt1 | contig 10344 bp, 10 predicted proteins | sample Biomet1_FD_127788 | JGI IMG/M metagenome (GOLD analysis project Ga0183099, IMG submission 127788) | Microbial communities from bioreactor (seeded with anoxic lake sediment) at LBNL, California, USA - Biofuel metagenome 1 | ecosystem: Engineered > Bioreactor > Anaerobic > Unclassified ... | reverse complement strand
CGCCGAATACTTCAACACGATTTACCCGAAATCAACATAAGATCATGCCTCGTCGCATGCTCTAAGGTATCCGTAAGGTATCCTTTTTGAGAAAAACAAAAAGGCCCCACATCCGTGGGGCCTTGATCCCACTGCAACGCAGCTCTTCACCGCCGGCTGGCATCCCAAGGACGTACAGGAGCGCCTCGGCCATTCCAGCATCGCCACGACGATGGATATTTATACCGCTTATATACCGGCCCGCTCCGAAAACATCGCCGAATACTTCAACACGATTTACCCGAAATCAACATAAGATCATGCCTCGTCGCATGCTCTAAGGTATCCGTAAGGTATCCTTTTGAGAAAAACAAAAAGGCCCCACATCCGTGGGGCCTTGATTTATATAGTGGTGCGGGAGACAGGACTTGAACCTGCACGTCGTAGACACTAGATCCTAAGTCTAGCGCGTCTGCCATTCCGCCACTCCCGCATATGCTGTTACCAGCCCTTATATAGTATCATATGTATTATATTTTGTCAAATATTTCCCGCGGCATCTTCGTTGAGAATTTTTTCTAAAAGATCCGGTGACAAATCCTTTTCACTGTAAAGCGTAACTCCGGCCGCAGCTAAAAGTGCGGCACAAACGCCCTGCCCATGGATCTTCTGCCCCGAAAACGCGCCGTCGTAGATTTCATGCACCCCGCAGGATGGGCTGTTTTCTTTCAGAATCGCATATTTCACCTTGTTCTCCTCCGCGATTTTGCGGACTGCTGCCGCACCTTGACAAAAACTCTCCGTGACCGATTCGCCGCGCTTATTTTTCACGCTGGCTTGCCCAGCGATAACTTCACAGCCCGTTCCGCCGACGATTTCAGCCGGCGGCCGCGGCACAGACATCCCGGCTAAACATTCAGGACATATGGGCATGAACTGTTTGCAGGCATTATAAAGCAGCAGTAGCCCGTGCGGGTTGGAACCGCCATCGTATCTCTGTTTATGACCTAAAAAGCAGGCACTGACTAAGATCATTCTTACTTCCTCCTAACATTTAAAAGGCTTGACCGCAACGCCCAGTTCAGCAACCAGCGAAGCAAAATTATCCAATTGCAGCTTTTGCCCGGCAATAACGGGAATAGCCGCACAGGTTTTTGCATCATCAAGCGCGTTATGGTGGTTGAAGTTGATGTGCAACTGGTTGCCAACCGTATCGAGTTTATGGTTGGCAAGCTCCGGCCAAACCTTGCGGGCAATGCTCACGGTACAACAGTGATGAAACTTTGGCGGCGCCAAATGGTATTCGTTCAACGAATACTTTAACACACTCATATCAAACTGCGCGTTGTGAGCCACAACAATCTTGTTTTCCAGCCGCTGTCTGAGTTCCGGCCAGATCCCGGCAAAATCCGGTTTATCCCGGACATCTTCGGGCCGAATTCCGTGAATTTGAATATTAAAATAGTTAAACTCCATCTGTGGCGGACGAATCAGCGCATAATAAGAATCGCAGATTTTACCGTCCCGCACTTCGACAACTGCCACACTGCAGGCACTGTTGCGCTTATTGTTCGCCGTCTCAAAATCAATTGCGGCAAAATTCATCATACTCCATCGTCCTTTATACGTAAATAAAAGCAGACAGCGACGAAACGACAGCTATTCCATCGGAATGACTCTGCATGAGCCGTAAAATCTGCTCGCCGAGTCATTGGGATCGACCGCTGGCATCTCCTATCGCCATCTGCCTATTAAGAATTAATTTTTCGGGGATAAATCAGGCACGTTTACCTTGAAGATAGGCATCAATAGCCTCCGCTGCCTTTTTGCCTGCCCCCATTGCAAGGATGACAGTAGCTGCTCCCGTTACGATATCGCCACCGGCAAAAACGCCTGGCTTCGTCGTCGCACCAGTTTCTTCATCGGCAATGATATTGCCGCGCTTATTGGTATCCATGCCCGGCGTAGTCGACTGCACTAAAGGATTCGGGCCCTGACCGATGGCTACGACAACCGTGTCCACTGCCAGATTGAATTCCGAGCCGGCAACCGGTACCGGACGGCGGCGGCCGGAAGCATCGGGTTCACCGAGTTCCATTTTTATGCAGCGCAATTCCTTTACCCAGCCCTGCTCATCGCCGATGACTTCTACCGGATTATTCAGCAGTTGGAAGTCGATGCCTTCTTCTTTGGCATGATGAACTTCTTCGCGGCGGGCTGGCAGTTCTTCTTCGCCGCGGCGGTAAACGATGTAAACGTGTTCGGCGCCAAGGCGCAACGAGGTACGAGCCGCATCCATCGCCACATTCCCACCGCCGACTACGGCGACGTTTTTGCCAACGCGGATCGGTGTTGCATGATTCGGGAACTGATACGCCTTCATCAAATTGCAGCGCGTCAAAAATTCGTTGGCGGAATAGACTCCGTTGAGATTTTCTCCCGGAATATTCATAAAGCTCGGCAAACCAGCTCCCGTGGCAATGAATACCGCCCCAAAGCCCTCTTCCTGCATCAGTTCATCCACCGTGAACAACTTACCGGCAACCGCATTGACTTCGATGGTAACCCCTAATTTTCTGAGGTTGTCAATTTCCACCTGCACAATTTTATCCTTCGGCAGTCTGAATTCCGGAATACCGTAAGACAGTACTCCACCAGCCGTATGTAAGGCTTCAAAAATAGTTACCTTATAACCTTTTTTCGCCAGATCGCCAGCGGCAGAAAGCCCCGCCGGGCCAGAACCGATAACGGCTACTTTTTTCGCATCAGCAGCATAGGCAATCGGCGCTATCGTTTCACCAGCTGCTAAACTGTAATCAGCAGCAAAGCGCTCGAGACGGCCGATGGCAACGGATTCACCTTTTTTCGCTAAAACGCAGTATTTTTCGCATTGATTTTCCTGCGGGCAAACGCGGCCGCAAACCGCCGGCAGACCATTGGATTCCTTGATTTTGCTGATGGCACCGGCAAAATCTTTTTCTTTTATTTTGGAAATAAAAGCGGGGATATCGACCTCTACCGGACAGCCTTTGCGGCACTGCGGCACCTTGCAGTTCAGGCAGCGATCGGCTTCCGCTACCGCATCTTCTTCACTGTAACCCAGGGCAACTTCATCAAAATTCCTGGCCCGAACTTTTGGATCCTGTTCCGGCATTTTATGTTTTGTCAATGAGATTGGCATTCGCAATCGTCCCCCTTCTTGCGTCCGAGCTGTTCGCAGCGGCAAATATGGTCCACGGCATCCTTTTCCTGCTCTTTGTACATCCGCTGGCGAGCCATCAAGCCTTTAAAATCAACTTTATGGGCATCGAACTCCGGCCCATCAACGCAGGCGAATTTCGTTTCGTCACCAATCTGCACGCGGCAGCCACCACACATGCCAGTGCCGTCTACCATGATTGGATTCAAGCTCACAACGGTCGGAATATTATACGGACGAGTTGCTTCTGCGACACTGCGCATCATGACAACCGGGCCGATGGCAACGACTTCGGCAATCTTCGTGCCGCGGTCGATAATCTGCTGCAGGGCTGTCGTCACAAACCCCTTAATGCCATAGGAACCATCGTCTGTTGTAACAAAAACCTCATCGCTTACCGCGCGCATCTCGTCTTCAAAAATCAAAATATCTTTAGTCTTGGCTCCCATGATCGAGATCACTTCGTTGCCTTTTTGTTTCATGCCTCTGGCAATCGGATAAACCGGCGCGACGCCGATGCCGCCGCCGATGCAGACAATAGTGCCCATATTTTCTTCAATATGCGTCTTTGTGCCCAGCGGACCTACAAGATCCAATATCGAATCGCCTTCATGCAAGGCGCCCAAAATCTTAGTTGAAGCTCCTATTTCCTGAAAGATAATCGTAATCGTTCCTTTTTTTCGGTCAAAATCAGCGATCGTCAGTGGAACCCTTTCCCCATTCGCATCTACTCTAAGGATGACGAATTGTCCCGGCTCAGCTTTCTTAGCTATGCGTTTTGCGTCCAGTTCAAATAAAAGAACGTCTGGTGACAGTACTTGCTTTTTTAAAATCTTAAACATAAGTCACTCTCCCCTATAAATCAGAATACTCTTTTATAGTACAGCAAAAATTTGCGGTATACAATATCTATTTTTCTTATTGCCTATCATTTAGTCGTAAAAACGCCGTTCAAATAGGCGGCGAGATTCGCTTTTATGGGCATTAAATAAATATTTGTATCATTTTTTCGGACAAAATCCAAAACCTGACGGGAAAATTCAATATTCCACGCTAACGTCGGCACAAAAGCCTTAGGGAATACGACGTTGTTCTTCGACTCCCAATAATTCACCGACCGCTCGGATGTAACCGGTGAAACACCCCAATAGACATCAACACCTTCGAGGATTTCCGCATAGATTTCCAAATAGCGCATGTCAAAGAACGGTTGCGTGAAAAAACCACTGACCCCGGCCTGCAGCTTGCGGCGAATCTGGTATTTTTCCTGCCGCAGGCTGCCGCGGTACTGGTCAATTCCGGCATAAACGCGAATATGCGGCAGTTCATCGCGGAATTTGCGAATGACATCCGTGCTGACCGTCGGATAGATCTTGTGCGCCATATCCTGCGGCGGATCACCCGTAATGACCAGAACTTCGTTTATTTTATGGGCGATCAGATACTCTGCCATCGGCAGCGGTTTGTCCAAATCGATGTCAATCGCCCGTATATGCGGCATGACGGCCGAATAATAGGACTGCGCCACCGCAGCGCCTTCCCAGCTGTGCACATCATAGCGCAGCAATTCCGGCACATTGATCAGATCGATGCAATCGTAATTTTCCTGCAAAAGCTGCAGTTCTTCTCTTATCGCCGCTTCGCTGCGCGGCACGAGTTCAACAGATACTCTAGTCATACAGATCCTCCTATAATCGGCAGCCGCGGTTCGCTTTAAAACAAGCCGGTGATCTTGCCAGTATTCGTTATATCCATGTTTTCAGCTGCCGGATGCTTTGGCAGCCCCGGCATCGTCAGTATATTTCCGGTTAATGCGATGATAAATCCAGCGCCGGCCGAAATTTTGATCTCACGCACCGTAATTCTAAAACCAGTAGGCCGGCCAAGTTTCGTCGCATCATCACTGAGAGAGGACTGTGTTTTTGCCATGCAGACCGGCATCTTATCAAGTCCCAACGCTTCGAGTTCCGCTATGGATTTCTTTGCCGGAGCCGTGAAATCCACGCCGTCGGCGCCGTATATTTCCCGGGCAATCGCCGTGATCTTCGCCGGAATGGACTCTTCTACATCGTACATGAATTTAAAGTTGCTGTTTTTTTCCGCTGCCTGCCATACTTTTTCCGCCAACACCAAGCCACCGGCACCGCCTTTGGCCCAGACTTCCGACAGCGCAACTTCTGCGCCAAGTTCCGCGCACTTCGCTTCGACAAAATCCAGCTCTTCTCTGGTATCGGTCGGGAAGGCATTGATGGCCACCACAGCTGGCAAGCCAAATTTCTGAATGTTTTCTATGTGCTTCGTGAGATTGGCCAGCCCTGCTTTTAAGGCTTCCATATCCACCTTCGTCAGCTGATCCTTCGGCATGCCGCCATGCATCTTAAGAGCCCGTACCGTAGCAACGATGACGACCGCGTCCGGCTGCAAACCGGCAAAGCGGCACTTGATGTCCAAGAATTTTTCCGCACCGAGATCCGCTCCAAAACCGGCTTCCGTAACGACCACATCCGCAAGCTTCAAGGCAAACTTCGTCGCCATAATGCTGTTGCAGCCGTGAGCGATATTGGCAAAGGGGCCGCCGTGGATGAAAGCCGGCGTTCCTTCGAGCGTCTGTACGAGATTCGGCTTGATCGCATCCTTAAAGAGCAGCGTCAGCGCTCCAGTCACTTTAAGTTCTTTCGCCAGTACCGGGCGGCCGCTGCGCGTATAGGCGACGACAATCTCCCCGAGGCGTTTTTTCATATCTTCCAGATCACTGGCCAGGCACAAGATCGCCATCATTTCCGAGGCAACCGTTATGTCAAAGCCGCTCTCGCGCGGCACGCCATGCGCTTTGCCGCCCATGCCGCAGACGATATTACGCAGGGCGCGGTCGTTGATATCGAGCACACGGCGCCAGGTGATGCGGCGCACATCGATATCGAGTTCATTGCCCTGCTGCAGGTGGTTGTCAATGACCGCCGCCAGCAAATTATGCGCCGTTGTTATCGCATGAAAATCGCCGGTAAAATGCAGATTAATATCCTCCATCGGCACAACCTGTGCATAGCCGCCACCGGCCGCACCGCCTTTAAGACCAAAGCAAGGGCCCAGCGATGGTTCACGCAGGGCCACTGCTGCCTTTTTGTTCATTTTATGAAAGGCATCGCCAAGGCCCACGCTGGTTGTCGTCTTGCCTTCACCGGCCGGTGTCGGATTAATCGCCGTAACCAGAATTAATTTTCCGTTTGGTTTGTCTTTTATGCGATCCCAGGCAGCCAAAGCGATTTTTGCCTTGTATTTTCCGTATAGTTCTAGTTCATCTTCGGTAATATGCAGTTTGGCGGCAATTTCGGCAATCGGGCGAACTACCGCTTCCTGGGCTATTTCTACGTCACTTTTCATAAAATATTCCTCCTCAAAGTCTTATCTTAACGCTGCAATGCGGCGCAATTTTTTCGTATTACTTTTTCATCTGTAGCCTGGCTGCCGTGACTGTATTTTGCATCAGCATGGCAATCGTCAAAAGTCCGACGCCGCCCGGTACCGGGGTAATGGCTCCGGCAACTTCCTGAACCGCGGCGAAATCCACATCGCCAACCAGCTTTTTCGGGGCAATGCGGTTGATGCCGACATCGATGACCGTCGCGCCCTTTTTCACCATGTCAGCGGTGACAAATGCCGGCTTGCCGATGGCAGCTACCAGAATATCCGCCTGCCTGGTGACTTCAGCCAGATTTTTTGTGCGGGAATGGCAGATGGTCACCGTCGCATTGCGGGCCAGCAGCAGGTGCAGCATTGGCTTGCCCACAATATTGCTGCGGCCGATGACAACAGCCTGTTTCCCTTCGATCGGGATGCCAGCCAGTTCCAGCATGCGGATACAGCCAAGCGGCGTGCAGGGGACAAGCTGTTCCTGCCCGGTTGCCAATTTCCCCACATTTACCGGATGGAACCCATCGACATCCTTCAGCGGATCGATGCGGTCCAAAATCTCGGCCTCATCGATCCGGATCTGCGCCGGCAAAGGCAGCTGCACGAGAATCCCATGAATCTTTGCTGCGGCGTTGAGCTCGTCGATTTTCGCCAGCAGCATTTCTTTGGTGCTGGTTTCCGGCATTTCTATAACTTCGGAATAAATTCCAAGCTCCTCGCAGGTGCGATGCTTGTTGGCGACGTAGACCTTCGATGCCGCGTTTTCCCCGACAATAATTACGGCAAGACCCGGCGTGATGCCGAAATCCTGCTGCAGCTCAGCCACCTTCGCCTTTGCATCCGCCTTAATTTCAGCTGCAAAAATTTTGCCTTCCAACAGTTTTGCTGTCATAATGCACATCCTCTCAAATAAAAAAAGCCGCTGTCTTGCCCCCGCTTTTGCAAAAGTGAGTGCAAGAGCGGCCAACTCCTGAAATTATCCAATGCTCCCAAGGCTTAGCAGCGTAAACAGAAAAACGGCAATCGCTACAATGCCGTTGCGCATGAAATACACCTGCGTAACCCGGCTGAAATCACTGGCTGAAACTATGCTGTGTTGGTAAAGCAAGGTCAAAAGCGCCGCAGCAACGCCAACATAATAAATTCCTCCCAAATCAAAGAGCAGTCCGGTTGCAATAAAACAGCCAAAGCTGAGTACATGCATTCCGCGGGCAATTTGCAAAGCCCCTGCCGCCGTAAACTGCGTTGCCATCGAGTGGAGCCCATGCGCTTTGTCAAAGGCTTCATCCTGGCAGCCGTAAACAACATCAAAACCCGCGATCCACAGGCATACCGCCAGACACAAGCTTATGATCGGCAGCGACACGAAGCCGCTGATGGCGACAAAACCGCCAGCCGGCGCCATGGCCAGGGCGACGCCCAGGACGAGATGGCAGAGGAAGGTGAGGCGCTTCATGTACGGATATACGATAAACGGCAGAACCGCCAGCGGCAGAAGCTGCAGGCAGATCGGCTGCAGCTGTAACACCGCACCAAACAGGATCGCCAGGCTAAACAAAATTAACAGGACTGCCTCGCGGCGCGTTACCTCCCCGGTCACCATCGGCCGTTTCGTAAAGCGCGGGTGCAGCTTGTCGTATTTCAAATCGATCAGATTATCCAGCGCCAAAGCTGCACTGCGCGCCCCGACCATAGCCACCGTAATCCAGAGCAAGGCCCATGCATCCGGCATGCCGTCTGCGGCCAGAAACGCACCCATATAGGCAAACGGCAGGGCAAACACCGAATGATGTAAAGCTATATTATTGACATGCGCCGCTATTTTACTCAAGGCCAAGATCCTTCCATTTCTCATCCACCATTTTTTTGATATCATCGCTCATGACGATTTCATCCGGCCATTCGCGGCTATGCCCTTCTTCCGGCCAGGATTTCGTCGCGTCGATGCCGACCTTCGTACCCCATTTCGGCATCGGTGAAGAATGGTCCAGCACGTCGAGCGGCCCATCGACCATCACGATATCCCGTTTGGCATCGATGTTGTTGAACACGCGCCACCAGACTTCCTGCTCATCCTGTACGTTAACATGTGCATCCACGACAATGATCATCTTCGTGAACATCATCTGGCCCATGCCCCAAATCGACTGCATGACCTTTTTGGCCTGCTGCGGATAGGATTTTTTGATCGAAACCATCGCACAATTATGAAACACGCCGGCCAGCGGCAAATTGATGTCGACGATTTCCGGCATCATCTGCTGCAAAAGCGGCAGAAATATGCGCTCCGTGGCCTTGGCGATATAGCAGTCCTCCATCGGCGGCTTGCCGACGATGGTTGCCGGGTAGATCGGATTCTTGCGATGCGTGATGCAGGTGATATGAAATACCGGATAGTCATCCGCCAGCGAATAATAGCCCGTATGATCGCCAAACGGCCCTTCGCGGCGCAACTCATCAACCTTCACATAACCCTCGAGGACGATTTCACTGTGCGCCGGCACTTCGACGTCGACGGTTTCGCACTTTATCATTTCCACAGATTTTTTGCGCAAAAAACCGGCAAATACCATCTCATCGATATCGCGCGGCAAGGGTGCCGTCGCCGCATAGGTCAGAACCGGATCGGTTCCGATGGCCACAGCGACTTCAATGCGATCTTTGCCCAGTTCCCGGTAATCGCGAAAGTTTTCCGCGCCGTTTTTATGCAGATGCCAATGCATTCCCGTTGTCTGCCCGTCGTATTTCTGCAGGCGGTACATGCCGACATTGCGCTTGCCCGTCTTCGGATTTTTGGTGAATACGAGCGGCAGCGTGATAAACGATCCGCCATCCTGTGGCCAACACTTGAGAATTGGAAATTTATCCAGCGTTGGCGCATCCTTGATGATAACCTCTTTACAAGGTCCGTTTTTTACATATTTCGGGAAATTAATCGCTCGTTTGGCTGTCGGAATAATCGAAAACAAATCCATCTTGTGCTGCAAGGAAATATAGGGCAGCTTCAGGATTTCGCGCAGCTCAGCCGCGATATCATCGACTTTTTCGACGCCAAAAGCAATCGCCATGCGTTCCATGCTGCCGAAGGCGTTCATGAGCACCGGCACATCGTAGCCTTTGACATTTTCAAACAGCAGAGCCTGATTTTTGGCACCTTCCATTTTCGATATGCGGTCGGTAATCTCCGTAATTTCTAATTCGCAGTCCACCGGCGCGGTAATGCGCTTCAGCAACTTGCGTTTTTCCAACTCATCTATAAACTCTCTTAAATCTTTAAAAGCCAAAATACTGCTCCTCTCTTTACTTTCGCAGGATAAAGCGAACGATAAACACGCTGATTTCATATAAAAAAATCATTGGCAAAGCGATCATCGACTGGGAAAAAACATCCGGTGTCGGTGAAATAACCGCACCGATGACGAACGTCATAAAGATGACGATGCGGCGCTTCTGCCGCAAAAAAGCCGATGTAACAATGCCCATCTTCGCCAAAATGACGATGACGAGCGGCAGCTCAAAGATAAAGCCGAACGGCAGGACAAAGCTGATGACAAAGTCCAAATACTTGCCAACCGACAACAGCGGCTGTAAATCCTCTGTGCCAAAGCCCAAAAAGAACTTAATCCCGGCGGGCAGGACAAAGAAAAAAGAAAAGGCCAGGCCAATGAAAAACAGGCCAGCCGATACGGGAACGACCAACGCGATCAGCATCCGCTCGCCGCTCGCCAAAGCCGGCCACAACAACCGCCCGACCC
>Ga0183099_1002172_pt1 | contig 10345 bp, 11 predicted proteins | sample Biomet1_FD_127788 | JGI IMG/M metagenome (GOLD analysis project Ga0183099, IMG submission 127788) | Microbial communities from bioreactor (seeded with anoxic lake sediment) at LBNL, California, USA - Biofuel metagenome 1 | ecosystem: Engineered > Bioreactor > Anaerobic > Unclassified ... | reverse complement strand
CCATGGCTGGAAGCAGTTTGGTGAAAGATGTTTATAACCACCTTCAAACTAACTTTGGAACGTGTTCGCACAAGTATAAAGCTTCGTAAAACCGGCGTTAACGGTACCGAGTGGATTCTTTTATGAATCAATCAGGGTGGAACCGCGGAATTCTCCGTCCCTTCATAGGGATGGGGTTTTTTTATTTTTTTGTAGCTTTAGTTAATTATTTAGATGAGTATATTGTTTAGGAGGATTTGTATGGCTAATATTATCGTAACTTTGAAAGATGGCAGTACAAGAGAGTATGCTGCAGGAGTAACGCTTCTGGAAGTAGCAAAAAGCTTGTCACAAAAATTAGGAAAGGTTGCTTTACTCGCGGTTGTTGACGGCAAAAATAAGGATCTTACAGATGTTCTGGAAAATGATGCATCTGTAGAATTTATATCAGCAGATACTTCGGAGGGCCTGCATGCAATACGTCATACAGCAGCGCATGTCATGGCACAGGCAATTCAACATTTATTTCCGGGCACAAAATTTGCCATCGGGCCGGCTATTGCTAACGGCTTCTATTATGATCTTGATAGCGAGCATGTCTTTACACCGGAAGATCTAGCGGCAATTGAAAAGGAAATGGCAAAAATAGTTAAAGCCAATAATCCGCTTGTTCGTAGTGAACTGTCAAGAGCAGACGCTTTGGCAATGTTTGCAAAGATGGAAGAACCGTATAAGGTTGAGCTGATTAACGATTTGCCTGAAGATGCCATTATCAGCATTTATCAGCAGGGTGATTTTCTTGATCTTTGCGCTGGACCGCACTGCCCAACGACAGGACGCGTTAAAGCTTTTAAATTACAAAGCATTGCTGGTGCTTATTGGCGCGGTAATGAAAAGAATAAAATGCTGCAGCGTATTTATGGAACTGCTTTTAATACTAAGGAAGAACTTGATGCTTACCTTAATATGCTGGAAGAAGCGGCAAAACGTGATCATCGCAAACTCGGCAAGGAACTCGACCTTTTCAGTATTCAGGAAGAAGGGCCTGGTTTCCCATTTTTCCATCCAAATGGTATGATTATCCGCAATGAACTTGAAGATTATTGGCGTAAAATTCATAGAGAATATGGTTATCAGGAAATTAAGACCCCTATGATATTGTCTCGTAGCCTTTGGGAACAATCAGGGCACTGGGATCATTACAGGGAAAATATGTATTTTACCCAAATCGACGAGCTTGATTTTGCCATCAAACCGATGAATTGCCCAGGCGGTATGCTGGTATATAAGACTAAGCCACATAGCTATAAAGAGCTGCCTATTCGTGCAGGTGAGCTAGGTTTAGTACACAGACATGAATTGTCAGGTGCCCTTCACGGCTTATTCCGTGTACGTTGCTTTACGCAAGATGATGCACATATTTTCATGATGCCTAGCCAAATTAAAGACGAAATTCAAAATGTCATCAAATTGTTTGACCAGGTTTATGGAACTTTTGGCTTGAAATACCATGCTGAATTGTCAACTCGCCCTGAAGATTCCATGGGTGATGCGGAAACCTGGGAAAAGACAACTAATGCACTGCGTGACGCCATGGAAGACTTCGGCCTTGAATATGTAGTTAATGAAGGCGACGGTGCTTTTTATGGACCGAAAATTGATTTTCATCTGACCGATTCTATTGGTCGTACCTGGCAGTGCGGTACTATTCAACTGGATATGCAGCTGCCGGAAAAATTTGATTTGACCTACACCGGCGAAGACGGCCTGAAACATAGACCTGTAATGATACATCGCGTTGTTTACGGCAGTATTGAAAGATTTATCGGCATCCTGATCGAGCATTATGCTGGTGCATTCCCTGCATGGCTGGCACCTACACAAGTTCGTATTCTGCCGATAACTGACAAACATGTAGCTTATGCTAAAGAGCTTAATGATAAAATGTTTGCACTGGGTCTCAGAGTATATCTTGATGACCGCAATGAAAAAATTGGTTATAAGATTCGTGAAGCACAAGTACAAAAGATTCCATACATGCTTGTTATAGGTGACAAAGAGGTCGAAGAGGGTGCTGTTGCAGTACGCCGCCGCAGTGAAGGAGATCTTGGCGCTATGAAGGCAGATGACTTTATAGCTATGCTGCAGAAAGAAATAACCGAAAAGAAATAAATATTTGACATAATTAAAGTGTTATGCTACAATTTTTTAGTAATGAAGTAGAAGCCATCCGCTTCTCACCTTGCGACTAACGTCCGACAGGGTCAATGATATTGTTTATCAGCGGGTGGACTATTGGGTCTACCCGCTTTAATATTTTTTGGAGGTGAATTGTTATAAGCAAAGAAAGCTTGCGTATCAATGAAGAAATCCGGGCTCGTGAAGTGCGTGTCGTTGCTGACGAAGGCGAACAGCTTGGCATTATGTCCGGTCGAGATGCTTTGAATTTAGCATTGGAACGTCATATGGATTTGGTCGAAATTGCGCCGAATGCAAAACCGCCGGTGTGCCGGATTATGGATTACGGCAAGTATCGTTACGAGCAGCAAAAACGCGATAAAGAAGCTCGTAAGAAACAAAAAAGTTTTGATATCAAAGAAGTTAAGCTTCGCCCTGGCATTGAGGACCATGATTTTGACGTTAAGTTCAAGAATGCAGTTCGGTTCTTGGAAGATGGCGACAAAGTAAAAATCACTATTATGTTCCGCGGACGTGAATTATCACATCCGGAGCTGGGAGAAGTTTTATTAATTAAAATGGCTAAACAACTCGAAGATCTCGCGATCATCGAACGTGGTGCCAAATTAGAAGGCAAAAACATGATTATGATTGTTTCGCCAAAAGCTAACAAATAATAAGGAGGATGTTTCCTATGCCAAAGATGAAAACTCGTAGAAGTGCTGCTAAACGTTTTAAAGTAACGGGTACAGGTGAATTCAAGCGTTCACAAGCGTTTACAAGCCACATTCTTGAACATAAATCTCCTGCGCGCAAGAGAAGCCTGCGCAAAGCAGCTCTTGTTCACAAGACAGATCATGAACGCGTAGCAAAAATGCTGCCGTACGCATAATAACAGAGGAAATTTGAGGAGGATTAACCATGGCAAGAATAAAAGTAGGTGTCACTGCACACAGACGTCATAAAGCAATCTTGAAATTAGCAAAAGGTTATCGCGGCAGCAAGAGCAAATTGTTCAAAAAAGCTAACGAAACCGTAATGAAAGCACTTTCTTATGCAAGACGTGACCGTCGTGCTAAGAAACGCGAATTCCGCAATTTGTGGATTGCTCGTATTAATGCTGCAACCCGTGCTAACGGCATGAGCTATAGCCGTTTCATGTATGGTTTGACTAAAGCTGGTGTTGAAATGAACCGTAAAGTTTTGGCTGATATGGCTATTTACGACGCAGCAGCTTTCACCAAATTGGTTGAAGTTGCTAAAGCAGCACTGTAATTTTTATAATTTAAAATATTTGCAATTTTATAAAACACCTGAAGCATTGCTTCAGGTGTTTTATGCTAAAATATTGATTGTCTAACAGTGTTTTAAGGTGTAGAATACACGGTAAGTGAGTGATTATGCCAAGGGAGGCAATTTTTGTGATAATAATCAGATTGTTGCAGCATCTCACAACATATAAATTAGTCGCTCTTACTTTTCTTGCTTTAATTTTAAGTGGAACCGGATTATTAATGTTACCTGCAGCAAGCGTAAGCGGTGAACCCCTTTCGTTTGTGGATGCGCTTTTTACTGCAACATCGGCAGTATGTGTTACCGGTCTCGTAGTGGTTGATACAGGCACGTATTTTACTACATTTGGTCAGATGGTTGTAATATCACTTATACAATTAGGTGGCCTTGGTGTGATGACATTTGCAACGTTAATCAGCGTTGCAATAGGTAAAAAAATTAATTTGCGAGAGCGTTTATTAATTCAGGAAGCTCTTAATCAGGAAACTGTTTCCGGTGTTGTGCGCATGGTTCTGCATATCATTAAATATACTTTTTTCATTGAGTTTCTTTTTGGCTCAATTCTTGCATTTCATTTCTATCCAATTTATGGTGATAGAGCTTTCTACCTTGGCTATTGGCATTCAGTTTCAGCTTTTGCAATGCTGGCTTTGACTTGTTTGGCAACTATGACAGTCTTACGAAGTTTGTAGGAGATGGCGTAGTCAATTTTTGTATCATCTCACTTATCACCTTGGGCGGCTTAGGCTTTATCGTCATGGAGGATGTTTTATCAAAACGCAACTTTAAGTCTTTGACTGTTCATAGTAAAGTAGTTATTTTAGCATCCGCGGCACTGGTTATAACAGGTACGGTGTTTTTTAGACTTATCGAGCTCAATAACCCTGATACACTGGCAAACTTATCTTATGCTGATCAATGGCTGGCAAGTATGTTTCAGGCTGTAACACCAAGAACTGCAGGTTTTAATACTCTTCCGCTGGAGAAATTGGAAGACAGTTCTTTGTTTCTGATGGTAATTCTTATGATTATAGGTGCTTCTCCTGCGTCTACGGGCGGTGGTATCAAGACAACTACATTAGCAGTAATTTTGATGTCAGCCTGGTCCGCTTTGCGAGGCAGAAACGATATAGTCATTTTTGAACGCAGAATTAGCAAAAAAGCTGTAAACAAAGCGTTTACAATCTTAGTTTTGGCATTGATTTTAGTCTCAAGTGTTAGTATGGTAATAAGTGCTATTGAAGAAATGCCTATTATTCTGGTTCTATTTGAAGTAGCATCGGCGTTTGGCACAGTCGGCCTTTCGGCAGGCATTACACGTGATTTAACTGATACAAGCAAGTTGCTTTTAATATGTACCATGTATGCCGGCAGAGTCGGGGTTCTTACTTTTGCTATGTTGCTACTGCAAAAACCGCAGCCGGATAAAATCAAATATCCTGAAGTAAAAATAATTGTCGGATAGGAGAATTACCATGGAAAAGAACAAAAAACAGTATGTTGTATTAGGTATGGGGCGTTTTGGTATAAGCGTAGCGAGAACATTGTACAGTTTAGGCCATGACGTGTTAGGCGTAGATAATGATGAAGAAATTGTGCAGACTCTGAGCAATGAACTTACGCACGTTGTTGCGGCAGACCTTTTGGATGAGGAAACTTTCAAAACTTTGGGATTACGTAATTTTGATGTTGCGATTGTTGCCGTTGGTGACCTCGAAGCAAGCATGATGTGTACATTAATGTTAAAGGAAACTGGTATTCCTTTTATATTAGCAAAAGCTTCAACTTCCTTACATGGACGTATGCTGGAAAAAATTGGCGCAGATAAAGTCATTTACCCTGAACGTGATATGGGTATACGTGTTGGACATAACCTTGCTGACAGTAATATCGTTGATTATATTGAATTAGTTGATAATTTAAGTATTATGGAAATAGGCGCACCTAAATCAATGGTTGGCAAGAGCCTGAGTGAAGCTGAGCTGCGTCGTTTATATAATGTGACGGTTGTGGCGTTAAGAAGGAATGGCAAAATGTTGGTAAATCCTGATCCTCATGACAAGATAAAAGAGGGCGACATTATGGTTATTCTTGGCACACGTGAAAGCGTCAAAGCAATGGAGTCAAAGATGTGAGAAAAGCAATCAGCAGTGTAAACAATCAGCTCATAAAGGAAACCTGTGAGTTAAAATTGAAGAAGTATCGTAATGCGTCAGATGCCTTCATTATTGAAGGAGCAAGAAGTACTGAGGAAGTTCTGGACTCGGGATGGGACATCTTGCATGCTTTCGTCGATGTTACTATAGATTCCGCCAGGGTAAGAGAAATAGCTGATAAGCTTGAAGATAGTGGTATAACTATTTTCGAGGTTACACCTGAAGTAATGCAGCGTCTTAGCGACACAGACTCCCCGCAGGGAATCCTTGTCGTGGTTAGGAAGAAGACATGCGAATTAAATGATTTTAACCTCAAGAATGAAGGCTTGCTGCTTGTACTGGACGAAGTACGCGATCCTGGAAATCTGGGGACAATGTTAAGGACTGCGGATGCAGCTGGTATTGCTGGCATCGTTTTGTTAGAAGGTTGCACAGATGTTTTTGCACCCAAAGCAGTACGCTCCGCGATGGGGTCGCTTTTTCACCTGCCAATAAGGAATGAACAGAATAAAAAAGAATTTATAAGCTGGTGCACAGAAAATGGCTGGTCACTGTGGAGTAGTTCGCTAGAAGGCGGCCAAAGTATTTATAGTGAAGGATTAGCAGGCCGTACAGCAATTGTTATCGGTAACGAAGCCGAAGGCGTGAGTTCTGAATTATTGTCGGCTTCTGAAAAACGTGTCTATATTCCTATGCCTGGCAAGGCGGAATCTTTGAATGCGGCAATTGCTGCTGGCATAATTCTTTTTGAATGTGTGCGGCGAAAGCTTGTCACTAAAACAACAGATGTGCTATAATTTAGTTTGTTAATTAAATAGGGTTTTGTCACTATGACGAAGAGAGTATGTCATAAATGCGATACAGAAATTGCGGACAAGGCTGAGAGCCGCATGCTACATTTGGACAGAAGTTCACTTCTGAGTGTTTTGGCTGAAGGCAATGCTGTGTAGGCTGAACGTTTGTCGCGTTAAGGCATGTGAGAAATAAATTAGGGTGGTACCGCGGAAACAGAGCTTTCGCCCCTTCAGGGGGATGGAGGCTTTATTTTTTTTAGGAGGATGGCCATGAGAGAAAAACTGCAAGCACTAAAAGAACAGGCTTTGCAAGATCTGGAAACAGTTACTTCATTGGAAGAGCTGAAAAACCTAAAAGTACAATATTTAGGTAAAAAAGGTTCCTTGACAGAAATTTTGCGTGGTATGGGAGCGCTTTCTGCAGAAGAAAGACCAAAAATCGGGCAGATTGTTAATGAACTTCGCGCAGAATTGGAAGGTAAAATTGATGAGCATACCAAAGTTTTGGAAGAGAAAGCTTTGGCTGATAAACTGGCTAATGAAAAGGTAGATATCACGTTACCGGGCAGAGCGCCAAAAATCGGTCATCTGCATCCAATTACGCTGACTATGCGTGAAATTAAGAAGGTCTTCATGAGAATGGGTTTTGATGTAAATGAAGGACCAGAAATAGAAAATGATTATTACAACTTTGAGGCTTTGAACTTGCCAAAGGATCACCCAGCGCGCGACATGCAGGATTCCTTTTACATTACGGAAGAATATTTGCTGCGCACGCATACTTCACCGGTACAGGCCAGAACCATGCAAAATAAAGGTGGCAATGAGCCTGTCAGGATGATTGCACCGGGACGTGTTTACCGCAGGGACTATGATGCTACTCATTCACCGATGTTCCATCAGGTTGAAGGTCTGGTTATTGATAAGGGCATTAGTATGGCTGATTTGAAGGGAACTCTTGAACTTTTCCTTAAAGAGATGTTTGGCAGCAATGTCAAAATACGGTTACGTCCAAGTTTCTTTCCTTTCACAGAACCATCTGCTGAAGTAGATATTTCGTGCGTAATTTGCGGTGGCAAAGGCTGTCGTGTATGTAAGAACTCCGGCTGGCTGGAAATATTAGGCTCAGGCATGGTACATCCTAATGTGTTGACGATGAGTGGCTACGACCCACAGCAAGTAAGCGGTTTCGCGTTTGGTATGGGTGTGGAACGTATAGCTATGCTTAAATATGGTATTGATGATTTGAGATTATTCTTTGAAAATGATTTACGCTTTATACGTCAATTCAAATAAGGAGGATTTGTTATGTTAGCATCTTTAAATTGGTTAAAAGAATATGTAGAAATTACAGATACTCCGGATGTTTTGGCGGACAAGCTGACGAGAGCCGGTACTCCTGTAGAAGTAATTACTTATCTTGGCGAAGGTCTTAATGGTGTTGTAACAGGCAAAGTAGCTGAAATAGAACATCATCCGGATGCCGATAAACTTTGGGTTTGCAGCATTGATGTCGGGACTGGGGAGCTGTTGCAAATTCTTACTGGGGCTCAAAATGTAACTAAAGGCGTGATCGTTCCGGTTGCTGTTGTTGGTTCACAATTGCCAAGCGGCTTGAAGCTGAAAAAAGCAAAAATGCGTGGCTTGGATTCCTATGGCATGCTTTGCTCCGCATCTGAACTTGGTTTGGATGCCAAACTTTTGCTGCCTGAACAAAGGGAAGGCATACTGATACTTGCTGAGGATACACCGATTGGTGTAGATATTAAAGAAGTGCTTGGTCTTGATGATGTAGTTTACGATTTTGACCTTACCGCTAATAGAGGCGACTGTTTCAATATGATTGGACTGGCTAGAGAAGTAGCCGCTGTAACTGGGGCAAATCTTAAGATGCCATCCATGGAAGTAAAAGAAGCCGCAGCGGGCGACGCCAATGAGATGGCGAAGGTAGAAATAAAGGCAACGGATCTTTGCTCACGTTTTGCAGTTCGCGTTTTGAAAAACATCAAAATCAAGGAATCACCAAGCTGGATGCAAAGACGTCTGCGTGCCTGCGGCGTCCGTCCTATCAGTAATGTTGTTGACGTTACTAATTACGTCATGCTTGAACTTGGACAGCCAATGCATGCCTATGACTATGATAAAGTAGGCGGCCACAAATTAATAGTAAGACGGGCTGAGAACGAAGAGAAGCTTGTTACTCTTGACGAACAAGAAAGAACATTAAATGATAGTATGATCGTTATTGGTGATGCGATGCATGCAGTTGGTTTGGGTGGCGTAATGGGCGGTCTGGAAACTGAAGTTACCGGTACGACAGTAAACGTTATGCTCGAAGCAGCGACCTTTGACGGTGTCAGCATCAGAAGGACAAGCCGCGCACTTGGTCTGCGCAGTGAAGCCTCCAGCCGTTTCGAACGTGGTGTTGACACTGTGCTTACCTGGAACGCACTGAACCGCGCTGCCAACCTTCTGGAAAGCATGGAAGCCTGTGAGACTGTTCCTGGCATTGTTGATGCCTATCCTATAGCTTATGTGCCTGCAGTAGTTAAGGTACGTCCGGAAGCAATCAATTCAAGAATTGGCATTGCCATTACGAAAGAAGAAATGGTCGCAACTTTGGAAAAACTGCAGTTCGGCGTGCAGGAGGAAGGCGGAGAGCTTGTTGTGACAGCTCCAACCTGGCGCCCCGATGTTACTTGCGATGCGGATATCAGCGAAGAAATTTGCCGCATCCATGGTTTGGATAATATTGAATCTCATCTTCCTTGCCTCGATGTTACAAAAGGCGGACAGCACATTATCTATGATGTGCAGGACTCGATCAAAGATTATATGGTGGCAGTAGGTATGAATGAAGTAATCAACTATAGCTTTATTCATCCGTCAGCTTTCGATAAAATAGGCCTTGCTGCTGATGACGCAAGGCGCAAAGCAATTGATATCATGAACCCAATTACAGATGATTTTAAAGTTATGCGCACCACACTTGTACCTGGTATGTTGGCAAATGTTGCTTACAATGTTGCACGCCAAAACACCAAGGTAGCAACTTTTGAAGTTGGCCGTATTTACTTTGCTGATCAACTGCCACTTAGCGGCTTCCCGACAGAAAAACCAATGCTTTGCATGGCTTTGTGCGGTAAGCGAAATGAATTGAATTGGAACGAAGGCCGCGAAGATGTTGATTTTTATGATGTAAAAGGTATAGTTGAGGGTCTATTAAACAACTTACAGCTGCAAGACTGGAAGTTTACTGTTGGAAGTGCCCCTTATCTGCACCCTGGTAAAAGTTGCTCGATAGAATACAATGGTATGTCTATTGGCTGCTTCGGTGAGGTTCATCCTGCAGTGCAGAATGCTTATGGTCTGCCACAAGCCGCTTATTTGTTCGAATTAGAGATTGAACCTCTAGTTGCGGCAGCAACACATGTGCCTCAATATACGCACTTACCTAAGTTCCCAGGTACATCACGTGATATTGCAGTAGTTGTTCCAACAGAGATTGCGATGAGTGAATTGGTAGAAGTAATTAATGCTAATGCTGGCGAATTGCTGCAAGCTGTTAAGGTGTTTGACGTATATACAGGTAAACAAGTTGCTGAAGGCTGCAAGAGCATGGCTTTCAATTTGACGTTCCAGGCTAACGACAGAACTTTGACCGATGATGAGATTGACCTTGTCATCAAAAAGGTAGTCGATGCTGTCGGTGAAACTTTTAAAGCCAAACTGAGAGATTAATTTTTGTTAAAATGTGCAAACATCTATTTACATGTTTGCACATTACTTCTATAATAATATCAATATTGTACAAAATACTGGATGAAAGAAGGACAAAAAATGACACTGAAAAGATATTCTTTTGGCTATGGCCATGGAACACAAGAAATAGATTTACCTGAAGAGAAGGTTTTACAAGTTATTAATGGCAATCCTTCGACAAAA
>Ga0183099_1002171_pt1 | contig 10349 bp, 9 predicted proteins | sample Biomet1_FD_127788 | JGI IMG/M metagenome (GOLD analysis project Ga0183099, IMG submission 127788) | Microbial communities from bioreactor (seeded with anoxic lake sediment) at LBNL, California, USA - Biofuel metagenome 1 | ecosystem: Engineered > Bioreactor > Anaerobic > Unclassified ... | reverse complement strand
ATAGAAAAAAAGTAATAGGTTTCATCCTTGATTTTTGTTTTTATAATCGCACTTGTAGTTTTCTTTCTATCAACTAAGCCTTCTGAAAAGACAATATATGTAACCACTAATGGAAGCGGAGATTTCAATTGTGATGGTATTGATGATCAGATTGAAATAAATAAAGCTCTAGCTTACGCGGCAGAAAACAAGGAGTCTACAATTGTTCATTTGCAAGGCAATGCTACCTATGTAATCTCAGACAGTATTCTTATTGGAAGCAATACTATTTTAGAAGGAGATTCCACAGCTGTTCTCAAACTTGAAAATAAAGCAGATTGGCCGCTAGAAAAGCCTTTAATTACACAGGTGGACAGCAACGGAAATCATGATATTATCATAAGGGGATTTGAGATTGACGGAAATCATGATAATAACGAGGATAGACCCAGGGGGAAAGGATATTACAATTTGATTGATTTCCTTGATTCAGAAAACATACAGGTATGTAACTTATATATTCACAACAGCCACGGAGATGGGCTGCAAGTTACAAGATGTTCAAACATTCAGTTTTACAACAACAGTGTGTATAAGTTAGGTCATGATGGTCTATATGCCATTTATTCTTCAAATATAGAAGCTTGGAACAACAAAATAACATGCAGAACAAATAGTGGCTTGAGAATTTACGACTCAAATCATGTAAAATTTTATAATAATATCATTAATTCCGAAGGAGAGGGAGGAGCAGGAATTGAAATTCAAAAAGATGGTTCTTCAATGGCTATAGATAATATCGAGATATATAATAATCTGCTTTATAACACCAATGCCGCAGGGGTCTGGATTACGGGCTATGGGTCTGAGCATTCCAAAGACTCTGCAAAAGATATAAACATCCATCATAATAAATTTTATAAAACAGGCATCGACCAAGGCGCGGACTGGGCAGGCGGGGTAGTATTAAATGGGTTCCAAGATACTCTCATAGAAAACAATATGTTTGACGGGTGCTACGGTGCAGCTATCGCCCACAAACAAGTTATGGATGAATTTGGGGCTCCAAGCTCAGGATATACAACTATCGTGAGAAATAACATAATAATTAATACCCAGAAAAGTCGTGCAGCTGGAAAAGGATATGCCATATTTAATAAATTGAACAAAACTCATTCATTTATTCTTGAGAACAATTGTCTCTCAAACAATGCTGGTGGAAATTATTTATATGCAAATTCCACATCCGATATTACCGTCAATAAGGGATATGTGGAGCAGGTAAGTAAGAAAGAGTCTCTAGGGAAGACTTTTCCATGGAGTGAAGCATTGTCTGCAGGACCTAAATGATCTTACCAAATGCAGAACAAGGTAAACGGTTCCGTTGCTCCGAGAATAAAATCCTTGCAAACAGGCTCATGCTTCCAGACAATTGATTTTTTGAATTCTTTTTTTCGGCAGGAATTAACTAAATGCGTAGGTTTTGCAGTAAAACCAATGCATTGAAATTAGAATTTACAGAACTTTTAGTAAACTGCATAAACATTTATAAACTTTTAAATGTTATACTGTTTATTTTCTTAATCACAATATAAAAAATTAAAGAATAAGATTATTATGAAGACTAACAAAAAGTTGTATTCAGTCATTTTAACTTCAACAACCTTACTTTTACTTTTAATAATCGTTTCGTCTACGGTAGAGGTAGCTACTGCACAAAATGTTTCACCTAAGATAACTGAAACTAGGATAACAACCAGTGGGTCAGCAGTTAGTCCTGCTATCTACGATGATAGAATAGTGTATCAGGGGGCATATATATACATCTATAATCTTTCCAATTCCAAGGAAACTCAGATCACTACCAATGAGTCAATCCAGTGGAGCCCTGCTATATATGGTGATACGATAGTATGGACAGGTGAACGGAATGGCGAAGAGATCTATATGTATAATCTCTCAACTTTCAATGAAACTCAAATTACAAACACTAAAATCACAAACAATGAATCCCCTGGTATCAACTACGGGAAAATTTATCCTGCTGTTTACAAGGACCGGATAATATGGTTTGACATTGATAATGGAAACCAAGCTATTTACATGTATAATCTTTCCACCGCCAAGGAAACTCAGATAGCTACCATTAAATCATATATTTATAGACCTGCTATCTACGGCGATAGGATTGTGTGGTCAGATGGTAGCAATGGAAAATTCGATATCTACATGTATAATCTCCTTACTAAAAATAAAACTCAGATCACAAAAAATGGTTCAGCAGTTAGTCCTGCTATCTACGGTGACAGAATAGTGTGGCAAGATAATCGCAACAGTGATGGAAATTCCGATCTATACATGTATAATTTATCTACCTTAAAAGAGACTCGAATAACTACCAGCGGAAAAGCGTCTAATCCTTCTATATATGGCGATAGGATAGTATGGAGGGATTCTCGCAACCCTACTGAATTTAATGGTACTGTTGATGCGATGCCTCCTACCTTTCATGCGTTAGACGATATTTATATGTATGATCTCTCTACCTTTAAGGAATATCAAGTAACTGCCAATCCTTCAGCGGATATAATAAATGCACCTGTTATATACGGTGGCAGGATAGTGTGGCAGGATGCGCGCAATAATGATGGAACTACCGATATCTACATGGCTACTCTTAGTTATCTTCCATCTGCCGCATTTTCAGCATTCCCAATCTCTGGAAATGCACCTATGGAAGTTAGTTTTACTGACAAGAGTGTAGGATCACCCACCTCATGGAATTGGAACTTTGGAGACGGAGCTAATTCATCTAAGCAAAATCCAGAACATACTTACTCAAAAGAAGGAAACTATACCGTTCACCTAACAGTAAGCAATGCAGATGGAATGGATACAAAGACAAGCATGATAAATGTGCAAAGTGCTCCCCATACGACTCCTGATGGATTTAACTTTATGATTCTTGTAATGATTGCATTGTATCTCTGTAAAAAGTCAATCCAAAACTAGATCTCACCCAATCAACAATTAATAGCAATCTCTCGAAATTTCTGTAAAATGTAGTCATATGAACAGTTAACGGTTATACTGAAAAACTCCTATCTTTCTTGTTTATGCATAACTTCTAATGTAAAAACTATGCGTAAGTAAAATAGATAAATTCGAATATGGTTAAAAAGGACGGTTCCGTTGCAAAAATTTTCTTCTTGTACTTTGAGGCTATAATTCTTGCCTTTAAATGTTATTTTTCTACTTAGAGCCTCTCCGAAAAGTAGAATAACTACATTTTATGGTAATTTTGATTAGTGGCAACACGAAAAAACGGACACGACTACTAGATCTCTGACGAATTTTGGAATACAATCAAACAATTATTACCCCTTCCTAAACCTAAAAAGAAGCCTGGAAGACCTAGAAAAGATAATAAGAGATCCTGAGTGGTATTTTTTATCTTCTTCGTACTGGTTGCCAATGGAAAGCTTTGCCACGATTTTATGGAGCTCAAAGCACCGTGCATGATCGATTTCAGGAATGGCAACGATCAGGATTATTTGAGAGCATGTGGATGGATGGTCTTCTTGAGTATGATACAGAAAAAGGATTAGAGTGGGAATGACAATCAATTGATGGTGCTATGACAAAAGCACCATTGGGTGGAGCTGGAACAGGAGTCAATCCTACTGATCGTGGCAAAAAAGGTACAAAAAGGAGTATTTTAACTGATGGTAAAGGCATACCACTTTCAGTAATCGTAGACAGAGCCAATCGTCACGATAAAAAGCTTGTAAAAAGGACTTTAGATGCCATATTCTTTGAAAGACCTTCTTCAGACTACATAATTCAGAATATATGCATGGATAAGAGATATGATTTTCCTGATGTCAAAGAATTGGTTAAAGAATATGGTTATACTGCCCATATCAAAAGCCGTGGAGAAGAAAACATAAGAAGAGAGATACCAGGTTTTAGGGCAAGAAGATGGGTTGTGGAAAGGACACATTCTTGGTTAAATAGATTCAGAAGAATCCTTATAAGATGGGAAAAGAAAATTGAGAATTACCTTACTATGCTTCATTTCGCATGTGCATGCATAACATTCAGAGCAGCAGGACTTTTCGGATAGGCTTTTAGCCTAGCTATTTTAAGTTTACCTCCTGCTTTTCAATCGATTTTACTAAGTGCCGGCTTGATCCGGCTCAACTCATTTTTTTCTGTTCCTGGGCAATGTTCTTATCTTTCAGTTTTATCTTTCCGGACCGCCCAATACAAATTCTCTGACCTCTATTAACGGCATATGGCACCATATTTTTATTTCCGGAAAACGACACTCTTGTTTACTGAGTTCTATAGCCGGGTATGAACTTTAGAAGTGGTTAGGAGGACTGGATTGTGAGTTGTAGATCCATAAAATTTCGTAATGTTTCAGATGATACATTTAACTGCATGAAAAAGAAGCTTCAGAATTACGGTATCTATGTTCCGCCTGGAAATAGAGGAGAACTTTCTGGCAAAGGAATTACTGCGGATTTTGAATGGGACGGACAGTCCAATCTTACCATCACAATCATGAAAAAGCCTTTTATCGTCAGCTGTGAAATTGCGGCACAGAAAATAAAAGGTTTCGTAAGAGATTGCCACGGCTCGTAAAAGTGTGCCTCGACTCGTGAGGAAATTTAGGAATTCGCTTCGAACTACAATAAAACTTAGTTTCATAGGAATTAATTTCGGATTAAGACTATGGGCGAAAGGAAACTGGATACTGAGGGCTGTCAGGGGATTAAATTCAGAAATGTAACTCCTGACGTATTTACCTGCATGAAAAAAAAACTTCAGAGCTACGGAATAGAAGTTTCATCCGGGAATTCCGGTATACTTGAGGGAAATGGAATAGTTGCACACTTTAGCTGGGACGGCGAGGCAGACCTGTCAATTGAGATTAAGGAAAGGCCTCTGAACACTTACTGTGGGCAGGTAAGTGGGAAATTCAGGGCCTTCTGGCGTGAGTGCCAGGGGTTATAAAGGCGAACCCGTACTCACAAGCGTTGAGCCGCAACCGTTGAGCCGGTTGATCACGCCGGATAAGATTTGGGGATAAGGTCTTTAAACTCAAAAGTTACCACGTTTTCGATCAAACCTTTTCTCAAAAGGTTTGCTTTTTTCTTCTTATCAGACATTTCTGGGCATTTCCCACGAGGTCAAGTCTTCCTGCCTTCTCGAGAGCTTCATATACAAGCTCGTAATTTGCAGGGTTCCTGTAGTGCATGAGGGCTCTCTGCATGGCTTTTTCTTTCTTACCTCTTGCAACGTATACCTTTTTGCCTGTAAACGGGTCCAATCCGGTGTAGTACATGCATGTCGATACGGTCATAGGGGTTGGAGTGAAGTCCTGTACCTGTTCGGTGTAGCCTCCATGGTCCCGCACATACTCTGCCATTTCTATCATATCTTCAAGGGTACAGCCTGGATGCCCTGACATCAGGTAGTTTACAATGTACTGTTCTTTACCGCATTTCCGGTTGAGAGCTGTAAATCTCTGGGCAAACTTTTCGTAGACTTCCCCGCCGGGCTTGCACATTACATCCGTAACCTGCCTTGAAAAATGTTCAGGTGCGATCCGCAATTGTCCGCTAACGTGGTAAGCGCAAAGTTCTTCGAGGTACTCTTCGTCCTTAAGAGCCAGATCATAGCGTACCCCGTAACCTGTAAAGACATGCTTAACTCCTGGAAGTTCGCGCAAGCGGCGTAAGAGTTCAAGCAGCTTTTTGTGGCTGGTATCCAGAGCAGGGCAAACGCGAGGATAAAGGCAGGATTTGTCCAGGCAGGCTCCTTTTTTTCCCCAGGTTCCGCATTCCATGCCGTACATATTTGCACTTGGGCCGCCTACTCCATTTATAATACCCTTGAAATCCGGCTTTTCTGTGAGCTTTTTTGCTTCACGTAGGACGGACTCGATACTGCGGCTTGCAATCATGCGTCCTTGATGCTGTGTAATTGCACAGAAAGCACAACCTCCGAAGCAGCCCCTGTGCGTTGTCAGGGAGAATTTTACCATTTCTAGGGCAGGAATGGGTTCAGTGTAGGAAGGATGGGCCTCACCAGTGAACTGCAGTTCATATACATGATCCAGCTCAGCCTCTGTCAGAAGGCGCATTGGCCTGTTCTGCACGATTACGGTTTTGGGGTGAGGCTGGATAACCCTTTTTCCAGTAACAGGGTTCTGTTCTGCGAAATACATTCGAAAAGCTTTTGCAAAGGCTGTTTTATCCTGAGAAACCTCTGAAAAAGAAGGAATTTCCACATATTCCCTTAAAAGTTCGGCTACACTCTCAGCTATTTTCCCGCCTTTTTGTTCAGGCTTGTCCTGCTCCTGTTTATTCAGTCTCTTATCTGGCTTTTCGACTCTTTCTTTGAGCTCTTTCCAGGCTTTAACTTCCATCTTCCAAACTGTGCCCGGAATATCTCTGATATTTTTGATGTCTTCCCCGGCTTGCAGTCTTCTTGCAATTTCTACTATCTGAAGCTCTCCCATGCCGTAGACTATGAGATCAGCAGGCGCGTCAGCCAGGATGGATTGCCTGACCTTATCCGAAAGATAGTCGTAATGAGCAAAGCGCCGTAAAGAAGCTTCAATTCCTCCCAGCACTATAGGCACTTCAGGGAAGGCTTCTCTTATCCTGTTCGAGTAGATGATTGCCGCGCGATTCGGACGAAGCCCTGCTTTGCCTCCAGGAGAATAAGCATCCTTATTTCGTGGCTTCAGGCCTGGGGTTAGGTTGCTGACCATAGAGTCAGTATTTCCGGCGCTTACGGAAAAGAAGAGTCTGGGCTTTCCAAGTTTTTTGAAGTCTTCAGGGCTGTCCCAGTGTGGTTGGGCAATTACTCCTATTCTAAAACCAGCATCTTCAAGGACTCTTCCTATTATTGCCGTGCCGAAGCTGGAATGGTCTACATAAGCATCCCCAGAAATCAGAATAATGTCAAGTTCTTTCCAGCCGCGAGCTTTCACTTCCTCATGGCTCATTGGAAGAAATTTCGATGAAGGTATGCGGGAAGAGACGGATTTTTCTTTCCTTTCCCTCTTCATATGTTTGGTTCCGGATCTTTTCTCCGGTTTTTTCCCCGCTTTTGTCGGGGACTTTACTTCTGAGAACTTTACTTCTGTTTTTTTTCCTTCGGTTTTTTCGGATTTTATCCCGGATTTTGCCCCTGATTCAGCTATTTCTTTCGTTTTTTGTCTTACTTCAGCTTTTTTTGGGACAAAAGAACCGGTTTTTCTACCAGATTCCTCTTTATTTGGCTTTTCCGAACTCAAATTCTTATTCTTTTTTGAAACTGCTGCATCTTTTGCCATAATTTGCTTTAAAGCTCCTCGTTCTTTTTAATTTCCGGCTAAACAGGTAACTAGACTGCTTTCATTACGGGCAATCTTCCCGACAGTCATCATGGGTCGTCTTTATTCTCCCATCATCATTTTTAACATTCTGTAGGAAGCCATAATCTGGCTGTTCCCATCCCTGTCCGTAGGGGCTCCGTGTCCAGAGTACAGGGCTTTTACATCAATTTTTGTGAGCTTTTCTATTGAGCTAGCCATTTTTTCAGGTTCTGAACCCTCAAAATCCATTCTTCCGAAACCCCCGCCTGAAAATACAGTATCCCCGGAAAAGAGACTTTTTGAGACCGGCTCATAGAGGCAGATACTCCCTTTTGAATGGCCTGGGGTATGGATAACTTCCAGGTATTCCCCATTTCCTATGTCAATTTTATCTCCTTCTTCATATGTAATTGTGGGCCTGACCGCAGGAGCCCTGTCTCCGAAAAGTACGGACACACTGAGGTATTCGTCACCTACACCTTTGAGGTCAGTTTTATGTATTCCGACTTTTGCACCACTCTTTTCTGCAATAGCTGCTGCTGCCGCAGTATGATCATAATGGCAATGTGTCAGGATTATAAGTTTCAGGTCTGTAAGCTTAATGTACTTCTCCAGTTGCTTAATAATCAGGTCGCTATTCATTCCCGCGTCGATCAGGACTTTCCCATTTACCAGATAAACGCTGGAATCATAAGCTGTGGGGCAAATGTACCGAACTTCCATGATTCTTCCTCTTTACTCCTCTTTTCCTTATTTCCCTTTATTGCACTTTTCGTATTACTTCGCAGCTCATTCTTTGCTTTTGATATATGTCTGAGAATTTAGATATTAAAAGCCCTGCGAGCGTTTTCGGTAGTTGATTTTGCAATCTCTGCCGGCTCCATATTCTTGAGTTGCGCTATTACAGGGACTGAATCTACCATAAAAGCAGGCTCGTTTCTACCTTTGCGAGGAGAAAGGAAGGGAGTATCGGTTTCAAGAAGCAGGTTTTCAAGCGGCACAGCTTCTGCAAGAGCCTGATGATGTTTGGAAAAACAGACAAGAGTTGCCAGGGAAATGTAATATCCCATATCCACGATTTCCCTCATGGTCTCGACAGAACCGCTGTAACAGTGATAGATAACTGTGTCCACGCTTCTGACAAGCTTCAGCACTTCTGCTTCAGCTAGTCTCGCATGTACTACAAGAGGTTTATCCAGGTCTTTTGCAAGTTCGATTACTTTTTTGAATGCAGCAGTTTGCCTTTCACGTTCCTCGTTTGTTTTACAGTCCTGAAAGTCCAGGCCTGCCTCTCCGATTCCAACTGCTTTCCCTGCATTGGCTTCAATCTGGGCAAGAATAGCATTTATCTCTTTATCCGCACCTTCTCTGCCAATATCAGGACTCAGGCCAAGTGCGGCATAAATATCTTCATGTTGTTCCGCAAGTTCAAGACTTATGCGGTTGCCTTTCAGGGAAATTCCGGAATTGACCATTCCGACAACTCCTCCCTCCCTGGCCCGAAGAATAGTCTCTTCTCTATCGCGGTTAAATTTAGGAAAATCAAGGTGACAGTGAGAATCAATAATTGGATAAGGCATGGGTTCGTATTCTATCTCATTTTATTTTACTTTTTACACATGATTTATGGAATACAGACCCGAAAAATGAATAGGCACCAGTCCTTATCCTATTTTTTGTCTTTAATTATACATTTGGACCCTTTACTCAGTTTTAACCGATCCCAGTCGATTTTAGCTCTTTGCTTCTTTTTTATACAGCAGGTTCATAGCATTTACAAGGGCTTCTACAGACGCCATAACTATATCCGGGTTTGCAGATCTTGCAGTTACAATCCTGCCCTTATCATTTTCGAGACCTATGTATACGTCTGCAAGGGCATCTGCTCCGCCTGTAATTGCATCGATCCTGAATTCCTGGAGTTTGAAGTGGTTACTTTCTCCCAGGATATCCCTTACAGCTTTGAGGGCGGCGTCCACAGGGCCAACTCCTGTCTTTGCTGCAATAATTTCTTTGCCTTCGATGTCTGCCTTGACTACTGCAGTCGGTGTCAGGATATTTCCGGTCATTACAGAGACTTCTTTGAGTTTAATCAGTTCTTCTTCCGAACTTGCTTTCCCGAGCACGGCAGAGGCAACCGCATAGAGGTCCGCATCTGTAATCTGTTTCCCCTTGTTTGCAATTTCCTTAATCCTGGATACGATTTCATCCAGCTGCTTGTCATTGCTTATTATGCCTGCAGATTCAAGAGACTGCTTGACTGCATGTTTACCTGTGTGCTTACCAAGTACAATACGTCGTCTGTGTCCTACCATTTCTGGTGTCATTATTCCGGGTTCGAAAGTATCGGATTTTTCGAGTACTCCCTGGCTGTGGATTCCTGACTCATGGGAAAAGGCGTTTTGACCCACAACAGGTGTATTTGGAGGCAGCCTGATTCCAGTATAGTTTTCAATCATTTTCGAGGTTTCTACAAGATACTCGGTTCGAATATTCGTTTTTGCCCCGTAGATTGAGTTCAGACTCATGACTGTCTGGGAAAGATCGGCATTTCCTGCCCTTTCACCTATGCCGTTTATTGTAACCTGAACTTGGGACGCGCCTGCTTCGACTGCCATGAGGCTGTTTGCTACAGCAAGCCCGAAATCGTTATGGCAATGTACGTCGATGGGAATCGTTATTTCGGCCGCGATATCCTTTATCTGCCTGTACATTGCGGATGGGACCATAACACCAACAGTATCCGGCACGTTAATGATATCGCATCCTGCTTCCTGCACTGCTTTGAAAAACCTCTCTAAGATATTCCGGCTCGGTTCTCGTAGCGTCCATTGCGGAAAAACATAGCATTTTTCACCCGTTATCTTTAATGTACTGGACAGCTTCACAGCCATTTGAAGTACTTCTTCTTGGTCTTTTTTGATGGTGTATGTCCGCTGTACTTCAGAAGTAGGACGAAAGTATGTACAAGTCCTACGTCACTTTCAAAACAGGT
>Ga0183099_1002168_pt1 | contig 10361 bp, 8 predicted proteins | sample Biomet1_FD_127788 | JGI IMG/M metagenome (GOLD analysis project Ga0183099, IMG submission 127788) | Microbial communities from bioreactor (seeded with anoxic lake sediment) at LBNL, California, USA - Biofuel metagenome 1 | ecosystem: Engineered > Bioreactor > Anaerobic > Unclassified ... | reverse complement strand
CCCCCTGTTCCGCTGGCGGCCCGTGTCCCTTGCCGCCCGCCTTGTCGGAATACGGATGGGCCTTGTCGTACACTTCCATGATGCGCCGCAGGTCCAGATGGGTGTAGCGCTCCGTGGTGGAAAGCCGCGCATGGCCAAGCATCTCCTGCACGCTGCGCAGATCCGCACCCGCTTGCAGCAGGTGGCTGGCAAAGCTGTGGCGCAGGGTGTGCGGATGTACGCTCTGGCTCACGCCCGCGTCCACGGCCAGGCGCGACACGATGCGCAGGGCCTCGCGCCGGGAAAGCGGCCCGCCGCGCGCGCCAAGAAAGAGCGCCAGCTCCGATTCCGCAGGCAGCAACGCATCACGCTCGTCCAAATACTCCGACAGCCGGTGCCGCGAGGCCTCGCTCAAGGGCGCGAGCCTGTCCTTGCCGCCCTTGCCGCGCACGCGCACAAAGCCCCGGTCCGCGCGCACGTCGTCCACGGTCAGAGAAAGGGCCTCGCTCACGCGCAGACCAGAGCCGTACAAAAGCTCCACCAGGGCCAGGTCGCGGATGCCAGCGGGACCGTTGCGCACCGGCGCGTCCATAAGGGCCGTGGCCTGGTCCACATTGAGGGCGCGGGGCTGGCGGCTCTCCTGTTTAGGATTGCGCAAACCCGTAAGCGGTGTTTTGGCCAACAGATGGTGCCGGATGAGATAGCGGAAAAATGAGCGTAGGGTGGAGAGCTTGCGCGCCATGCTGGATTTCTTCTGCCGCAGGCGATGCAACTCGGCCAGAAAGCCGGTGGCGTCCTCGCGGGCGATGGTCTCGAAGGCCTCCAGGCTCTTGCCTCTGCGGGTAAAAAAAAGTTGGAACTGATCAAGATCCGCGGCGTAGGCGCGCACAGTGGCCGGGCTGTACGCCCTTTTCCACTTCCAGGAACGCGAGGAACCCGCGCGCGGCTTCCGGCAGTTGGGCTCCGGGCTCGTGGACGCCTTCGGAGCCGAGCTGATCGGCGCCTGGCCGCGTGTCAGGGCGGCGGGCCGGGCGTTTAGTCGCTTCGCCTGTCGAGGACATAGCTGCTCTTCGGATTTTCCTTGGCCTTCTTCTTGAGTCCCATGGCAATGGCCGAGGCCTCGCCATAGTGCTTGAGCCGACCGCCGGTGTTGAAGACCACGGCGATGGAGATGGCCATGAGCGGGAAGGTGCGCACCTCGCCCTGGCGGTCGGTGGAGATGATGCACTCGCGGTCGCGGTCATCCTCATCATAAAAATGCGGCACGATGGCGTCAAAGGCCTCCACAACGCGTTTGCAGGCTTCCTCGGCGATTTCCGCGGGCACAATGAACACGAAGTCGTCGCCGCCAACATGGCCCACGAAGCTGCGCACGCCCTGAAAGCCGCGGATGGTGTTCACAATGACCCGCGCGGACATCATGAGCACTTCGTCCCCGCGCGAGAACCCATACTTGTCGTTGAAGGACTTGAAGTAGTCGAGGTCGCAGTAGGCCAAGGCGAAATCGTCCTGACGGTCGATGAGGTCCTGGATGCGGCTGATGATGCTGGTGTTGCCCGGAAGTTTGGTGAGCGGGTTGGCGTCCATGGCGCGGGAGGCCCGGCACAGGGTCAGATGCACGCGCTCCCTGGCCTCGTCCTTGGTAAATGGCCGGACGAGAAAATCGTCCGCCTCGATCTCGTTCCAGTTCCAGCCCTGCTCCAGGTCCTTGTGATCAAGACACAAAATCACCGGCAGTTGCCGGTACACGTTCTCGCTTTTGACGATGGTGGCCACTTCGGTGCTGGGAATGTCCCGCAGGCGGTTGTCCACCACAAGGATGTCCGGCGGCTCGTTGAAGATGACCTCCATGGCCCGCCGACCTTCGGTGATGACGGTCCACTCCACCTCCAGCGGTTGCCAAAGGCTCTGAAACAGCTCGGCCAGCTCGGCATCCGGCGTGAGCAGAATGCCGCGCTGCTGGCGTTGGAACAATGGTGTTGTCACGCTGCCTCGCTTTAGACCTTGTCCTTGGGTGTGGCGTCGTCCTCCGGACCGAAGGTGACGCTGGAGACCTCGCCAAGATTCTCGGCGAATCCGTCCAGCACTTCGTCCAGGTCGCCAAGCTTGAGGCCGAGGATCTTGAGGGCCTGCTCGGAAAGGGGTGCGATCTGGTCGTCGCCGCCGCTGCCGAATTCGAAAAGCCGCACAACGAAGTCGCCCACGTGGGCGGCGGCCGCATGTTGCGGGTAAAACTGGGCGCGCTCCGGGAAATGGTGCGAACTCATGGCCTCTTTGATGGTCGAAGGCAAATGCCAATGCTGGGCCAGCCAGGCGTTGATGCGGTCGTGCCCGAAGCCCAGCACGGCCTTCTCGGCCTCGAACCAGCGCAAATCCTGGGTGCGCACGGCCTCGCCCACGGCCTTGTGCAGCTCCGGCAGCTGCACCGCCGCCACGACCTTGCCCAGGTCGTGCAGCAGGCCGCACACGCTGAATTCCTCCGGGTCCTTAAGCTTGGCCTTGCGCGCCACCAGACCGGTGGCCAGGGCGCAGCCGATGCTATGCTCCCACAAGCCTTCCATGTTCTTGCTCATGATGTCGAACACCGAGGTGGAGATGATGACGCCCCGGATGACGTTGAAGCCGAGGAGCACCAGGGAGTGCTGCACGGAGCCGATGCGGCCGGGAAAGCCGTACACCGGCGAGTTGACCATTTTGAGCACCTTGGCGGAAAGCACCTGGTCGCGCGAGATGACCTTGGCGATGGCTTCGATGGAGGTGTTCGGGTTCTGCACCAGGCGCGAGACCTCCTCGAGCACCTTGGGCAGCGTGGGCAGGTCGCGTATGGACAGTATTTGTCCCTTTGCGCTGGTCTTGAGATCCTCTTCCACCGCCTACCCCTTCTCTGCAACAGCCGCGTCGGCGGCGGCCTTGATGGTGAAATATTCGCGCAAGTGACGCTTCACCTGCATCATGAAGGGATCGGCGTCCATGCGGCGGAAGAGAGGATCGAGCCGGAGCACGCGTTCGGAGGGATTCTGGCTCGCGGCCACAGCGTCGCCCACAACAAACACCTTGTCGATGCCCATGCCGTCGAGCTTGCTGATGAGGGAATCGGAAAGCTCCACGCCCGCGGCGATGATGGGCATGCCGTTGGCCTTGGTGATGGGCTTGGCCAGCTTCATGCCGGCTTTGGCCAGAGTAAGGGGAATCTTCTGCATGCTGCGTCCTGTTCTTATTGGGGGGTCGGGCCAAACTACGCAAGGCTATAGTACATGCCAGGCCACTGGCGTACAAGCCCCTGCATCTCGAGGACAAGCAGGCGGCGGCTCACTGCGGCGCTGTCCGCTTCAAGAGCCTGGATGAGCGTATCGATGTGCGTTTTGCCGTCGAGAGTGAGAGCATCCAAGAGCGCGCGTTCGTCTTTTGTGATGTTTTCAGGCACGGACTTGGGCTGGCGAGGAGGCTCCGCCGGGGCGGGCGCCGCAGCAGCGTGCGCCGCGGCCGATTGCGGCTGGAGCGGTTCGGCGGCGGGCAGGCTGGCCGGCACTTTGACGAGCTCCGCCGCGAACTGGTAGCGCAAGGCGCGGATGATGTCCTCGGCGTTTTCCACCAGGGCCGCGCCCTGCTTGATGAGCTTGTGACAACCGGCGAACGTCGGCTGTCCCAACGGCCCTGGCAGGGCGAAAACCTCCCGCCCCTGCTCCGTGGCGAGACGCGCGGTGATGAGGCTGCCGCTGCGTGAGGCGGCCTCGGCCACGAGCACGCCAAGGGAAAGCCCGCTGATGATGCGGTTGCGGAAGGGGAAATTGCGGGCTTCGGGCCTTGTGCCCGGGCCGAACTCCGTGACCACGAGGCCTTTGGCCTCCAGCGCTCGGCGCAGGTCCTCGTTTTCCGGCGGGTAGTGAATGTCGAGCCCGGCGCCGAGAACGGCGATGGAGCTGCCCACATGGTTGAGCGCGGACTGGTGCGCTTGCCGGTCGATGCCCGCTGCCAGGCCGGAAACGACCGTGACGCCGAAGCGTGAAAGATCGGAGCTGATGCGCTCCACGGACTGCAGGCCAAGAAGCGTGCATTCCCGCGCCCCCACAACGGCCACGGCCGGATTTTTCAGCAGGCTCATGTCGCCGCAGAGATACAGCAGAATGGGCGGATCGGGGATTTCCTTCAACCGGGCTGGAAAGCGCGGGTCGAACCAGGTGATGAGCCGCAGGTTCGGCGGTGAGCGCGGCGCGGTATTCGGCCTCGGCATCGGGCCGCCAAGGCTCTTGCATGAAGACATCGGCGCGGTTGCGGGGCAGCACCTTGCGCGCGGCCCAGTTGCGCGCATCGGAAACAGCTTCGAAAGCGCTTTCGTAGGCGGAAAGGATGCTCCTCCAGGAGCGCGGCCCCAGGCCAGGGGTGTGCCGCAAGGCCAGGCAGGAGAAGAATTCCTTGGCGGCGTCCAGGCTCATCGGCGGCCCCTTTTGCCCGTCAACGGGGCCTAGCCGCCCAGCTCCGCGAGCTTCTTGCGGGCGGCCGGCGCGGGCTCGGACTTGGGGAATTCCCTCAGGAGCGCGCGCAGATACAACGTGGCGTTGTCCTTCTCGCCCATCATCACATACGACATGCCGATCTTGAGCAGGGAGGCCGCGGCCTTATGGTGCTTGGGGAAGCGCCGGGTCACGTCCTTGAAGGTCATGATGGCCTGGGCGTAATTCTTTTCCTGGAAGTAGCTCTCACCGATCCAGTACAGGGCGTTCGGCACCAGGGCGCTCTGCGGATCCACATCCAGGAATTCCGTGAGGACCTTGCGGCCTTCCTCGGGGTGCTGTTCCGAGCGCACAAGGGCCATGCCCTGGTCATAGAGGCCTTTGACCGGGGCGGGGGCGGCGGCGACATGTGCAGCGGACGGAGAGCGCGCGCCCGTCTCGGCGGCGACCTCGGCCAGGGCTTGCGCCGCTGGGGAAAGTTTGGCCGCCGGGGCCGAGGCCAGCGGGGCGGCGGGACGCAAGGGCGCCTGGCCAAGCTGCTCCTGCATGCGCGAGAGCGATTCCTCCACTGCGCGCATGCGGTCCTGCAGCTTGCGCTGCTGCTCGCGTGAGCGTTCTTCCTGTTCGCGCTGCGTTTCCTTGAAATTGAGGAAGTTCTCTTCAAGGCTGCGCAAACGCCATTCCTCGCTCAAGCCGCGCTGAGCGTCCATTTTGCCGGCGCAACCAGTAAGCGTCAGCGCGCACAGCGCAACAATAATGCAAGGCTTTCGCATTCGAGGCTCCCTGTTCACAATCCTTTAGGCTACTGTAGTTTTTTTTGCAAGATTGGCCTGCGCTTCGACGCGCGAGAAATGCCCTTGCCTCAAGCAACAAAATCCGGCAAAAGAGAACAAAATGCAAGTAGTCGAGGCCCCCCAGTATGTCGCCTGCTGAACTGCTCCCCATCGTCGGCGCTTTGAGCGGCCCGGCTTTCTTTCTCATCTTCGCGCTGGCCGCACTTGGCGCGCCGCTCTTGGCGCTGGTTTGCCTTCTGGCGGCGAGCCTGCGCAGCACGGCCCACCCGGAGGCATACGCCCGCCGCTTGCTGCGCATGGCCTTGACCTGCGCGGTTCCATCCCTGCTTCTGTTCGCCGCCGCCTGCGCCCTGGCCGCCTACCGCACGGCCTGGCTGGCCGATTGGATCCAGGCGGCTCCCATGGGGCCAGGGCTCTTCGCCGTCGCGGCGCTGGCTTTCTGCGCATCCCTCGTCACCATGCGTTTATCCCGGCCCTCACCGCGCCACGGTCGGCAAAACAGCCCCCTCGGACAGGCCTTCATCCTCACGCTGCTCGCGGTCGGCCTCTTGTGGCTCGGCCTGGCGCTGGGCATAAGCCTGCAGGATCAGGCGCAGGCGGTGCTGCGCTCCCCCATGGTCGATGGCATCGGCGTTGCTCCGCTCATGACGCCGGACGTCTCCACCCTGCCGAATCTCTGGACCGCGCTGGCCGCCCTGGTGGCCCTGAGCGCCGCAGCCGCGGGCGCCATCAGCCTTGAATGCTGCTGCTGCTGCGCGACCGCGAGCCCTTTGGCCGCGACGCCCTGGCGCACATGCTGCGCCTTGCGGCCCGGTGCACGCTGCGCTCCGCCCTTCTGGCCGGGGCCTTTTTGCCCGTGCTGTGGACGCACCTGCCGGCCATGCCCGCGCTGCAAGGCGGCGAGACGGCCGCCAAGACGCTGCTCGCCTTGTGCGCAGCCGCCTGCGTGCTGCTCTGCGTCTTCTCCGGCATCGTGGCGCGCAGCGCAAGGCCCTGGGCCAAACCGCTCTCCATCCACGCCACGGCCCTTGTCCTCTGGGGCGGGCTCACGTCGCTGCTCTCCGTCGCCCTGCTCTGTCATTACGCCGTTTAGATGGCGCACGCTGCACCCTGCCCCGCCGAAGAACTCCAGACAGCCATTCCTCCCGGCACTTTGAAGACATAAAAAAAGGCGGCCCGTAAGCCGCCCTAACGTTTACATGCGCGCGCACGACTAATCGTGTGTGCCCTGCTTGGTGGTCACCGTGGCCAAGCGGTACACCTCATGCGGATCAAGAATGAGCACCACGCTGCCGTCGCCCATGATCGTGGCGCCGGAGATGCCCCGGATCTCAAAGCCGTTGAGATACTGCCCAAGGGGCTTGATGACGATCTCCTGGCGTTCCAGCAGACGATCCACCACAACGCCGAGCCTGCGGTCGTTGTCGTGGATGATGACCACCGGCAGAATCTCGCGGTTGTCCGGGTTGCCCGGCAGCCCCAAAAGCTCGGAAAGCTCAACTATGCCGAGAACCTCGCCGCGCAGGGTGAGCGCCTTGCGATGATTCACTTCACTCAGGCGCTCCACTTCGATCTTGGTGGTCTCGGACACGGCGTCCAGCGGAATGGCGTAGACGTCTTTACCCACCTGGACCATGAGCGCGTCGATGATGGCCAGGGTCAGCGGCAAAGTGAGCGTGAAGCGCGAACCGCGGCCGACCTCGGTGTTGATCTGGATGTTGCCCTTGAGGTTTTTGATGTTGTTCTTGACCACGTCCATGCCGACACCGCGGCCGGACACGTCGGTGATCTTCTCGGCGGAGGAGAAACCAGGGGCGAAGATGAGGTCTATGGCCTGGCGGTCATCAAGCAGCTTGGCTTCCTCGGCCGTGACCAAGCCTTTTTTCACGCCCACCTGGCGCATCTTCTCGGGGTCGATGCCCCGGCCGTCATCCTCGACCTCAATGGCCACGGAGTTGCCCTTGTGATAAGCGCGCAGCCACACATGTCCAGTAGGGCTCTTGCCCGCGGCGACGCGCTCTTCCTCGGACTCCAGACCGTGGTCCATGGAGTTTCGGATAAGGTGGACCAGCGGATCGCCGATCTCCTCACCCACGCTCTTGTCGAGTTCCGTCTCCTCGCCCTCGGTGATGAGTTCGACCTGCTTGCCACTCTTGCGCGAAAGGTCGCGCACCAGGCGCGGGAAGCGCGAGAACACGGTATGCACCGGGACCATGCGCACCTTCATGATGGTGTCCTGCAGATCGTCGGAGATGCGCGCCATGGCGTAGGTCGTCTCGGTCAGTTGCTGGGCGACGACGGCGACTTCCTCGTGGCCGTCCTCCAACGCGCGGGCGAGCATGGAATAGCGGTTGCGGTTGATGATCAGCTCACCGATGAGGTTCATCAAATGGTCGAGCTTCTGGTGATCGACGCGGATGGTCGTGGCGCCCTTTTGCTGTGGCTGTCCGGCCTCAAAGGCGGCCTGGGCCGCAGTGGGCGGTGCGAGCTTGGAAGCGCCCGCGGCGGATGCATCAGGCTTGACCGCAGGAGCCGCAGGCTTGGCCGCAGGAGCCGCAGGCTTGACCGCGGGCTTGACTGCTTCCACCTTCGGTGCAGCGGCAGGCTCCATCTTTGGGGTCGGCTTTGCCGCGGGCTTGGCCGCGGGCTTGGATTCCGGCTTAGGCGCCGGGGCCTCCGCCTTGATCTCCGCCTTGGGTGCGGGAGCAGCCTTGGGCGCAACAGCCTCAGCCTTGGCCTCGGCCAGAGGGGCCGGCTGCGGCTTGGCTGCGGGCGTGGCTTCCGGCGCGGTGGCGCCGGCGGGGTCTTCGCTCTTGATGCGCGCCAGCGCGGCCAGGACCATGTCCTTGAGGATGGAAATTTCCTGAGAGAGAATGTCGAGCATGAGTTCAAAGCCCATGTCCGACTTGCGCGCCTGGTCCACGAGACCGGCGGTGCGCTCCGCATAGCCCTTGACCTCGGTCAACCCCATGTAGCCGCAGGAGTTCTGGAGCGTGGTCAGGCTGCGGTACAGGCCGTCGATGATGTCGCGCTGGTCCGGATCCTTGCGCAGCATGTCCATGGCCATGTCCAGGCTCTTGTGCTGGTGCAGGGCGGTTTGCTCAAAAATCGCCACGTCTTCCGGGTCGTAGCTCGGAGCGGGCTGCGCAGACGCTTGCGCGGCATCTTGCGGCGCCTCAGAGGCGGCATCTCCTTTCGCCTCGCCCGAGCCGGGTACGACAGACGGAGCGGCCTCTTCCTGAGCGGGCTGTTCCAGCGCGGACTCGGCCGAACCGGCAACGGACGTGGCCCCAGGCGCGTCAACGGAACCGCCTTCAAACTCCGGCGCCAGAATGGCCATGTAACGCTCCGGCACGCTGAGCTCGCCGGCATCAGTGCTGGCCTGCAGCACGGCCGCAAGCAGGGTGATGTCTTTGGGCGTAGCCTTGCCGGACTCGATGTCGATGCGGCCGAGAAGCTCCTCGATCATGTCCACAACGGCCAACAGCAGATCGATGATGCCATGGCTTGTGGGCATCTCGCCCTTGCGGACGCGGTTCAGCAGGGTCTCGGCCTCATGGGTCAGGGCGTTGAGCTCCTTGTAGCCAATGATGCCGCTGTTGCCCTTGATGTTGTGGAAATACCGGAAAATGTCGTTGACCAGTTCGCCGCTGCCGTCCGGGTTCTTTTCCAGGTCAAGAAGCCCCTGATTCAGGTTCCCCACCAGGTCGCGCGCTTCCTCAAGAAAGTCGTTCAGGTGCCCATCGCCGACAGTGGTCAGCACATACGGCGTGGGGTCGAAATCCGGCGCAGGCTCGTACACCACGTTCTGCCAACGGATGGTCAGCGGACCGCTGGGAACGCTCTCGGCCGCATCGTCGGCCAAGTCGGCAAAGGTCTCGATCACTGGCTCGGGGTCTGCGGCAGTGTCCGGTTCCGGCACCGCGTCCGTCTCTGCTTCTGCTCCGGGTTCGGATTCAATCTCGGGGGCGGCGGCAGGCGCGACCGCCGGGCCGTCAGCCTCTCCGGCAAGGGTGCTCTCTATGCGGGCAATGATGCTCGCCGTGTCCACATCGCCTTCCTGGCCGGTGGTCTCCAGATTTTCCACCATGCTGCGCAGGGCGTCCGTGGCGGACAAAATGATGTCCATGATGCCGGAGGTGACGGACATGGCGCCTTGGCGCAGTTCGTCGAGAATATTCTCGGCCTTGTGGGCCAGGCCGTTAATTTTATGCAGGCCCAAAAACCCCGATGCCCCCTTGAGGGAGTGCATGGGCCGGAAGATCTCGTTCAAAAGGCCGAGATTCTCCGGGCTCTTCTCAAGCTGGAGCAAATTGGGTTCTATGGTCTCCAGATGCTCCTTGGCTTCGACGAAGAAGTCGGTAAGGATTTCCGGATCAAGATAATCTTGGCTCATTTAGGACACCTGCCTGCTCTGGCGTTTCCGCCGACCGACTCATTGCTGGGCGCGCTGTGCCTCGCCCCGGGCGCGGACAGCAGAATCAACCCAAAAGCATTTTCACGTTGCGGACCATCTTCTCCGGCTGCGCGGGCTTGACCATGTACAGGTTGGCCCCAAGCGTCAATCCGGTCTCAATGTCCTTGTCTTGGCCTTCCGTGGACAGAACGATGATCGGAATGTCCCGGTACGCCTCTTGCTCGCGGACGTTCTTGATAAACGTGAATCCGTCCATGCGCGGCATGTTCACGTCGCTCACGATGAGGTCCACCTGTTCCGCGGCGTACAGCTTTTCAAGACCGTCCAGCCCGTCTTCAGCCGTGGTGACCTTGAAGCCTTCCTTTTTCATGATGAAGGCGACAAGATTCCTTACAGTCTTAGAATCGTCCACAATCAGAATATGTTTAGGCATGTGTCCTTCCCCCTTGCAGCACGACCTGGACCAGGTTGTCTATGGACAGGATGCTGATGAGTTTCTCGCCGGATTTGTAGAGGCCCATGAGCAGGTGCGTGTGGACGCCGACGTTGCCCTCCACGTTCCATTCAAGATCGTCGCCGCTGGCCTTGTACATGGTGGAAACCGCGCCGATCATCAGGCCGATTTGCAGCCCGCGATGACGGCAGACGACGATGAACCGGTCCTCCTGCTCGCCAGGAATGCCCAGCAGAAGCCGCAGGCTCACCAGCGGCGTCACGCGG
>Ga0183099_1002167_pt1 | contig 10363 bp, 8 predicted proteins | sample Biomet1_FD_127788 | JGI IMG/M metagenome (GOLD analysis project Ga0183099, IMG submission 127788) | Microbial communities from bioreactor (seeded with anoxic lake sediment) at LBNL, California, USA - Biofuel metagenome 1 | ecosystem: Engineered > Bioreactor > Anaerobic > Unclassified ... | reverse complement strand
GCACCCCCCCCCCCCCCCCCCCCCCCCCCCCCACCCCCGCCCGCACCCACGGCCCCCGAAGCGACGGAAGCGCCCGCAACGACCGATGCCACCACGACGGACGCCACCAGCACGGACGACACCTATCCGGTCATCCGTATGGCGTACACCAGAATTTTCGCGACCGATTCGGAAGCGAAGGTTGAGGAAGCGCTGAATGTGATCATGCGGAAAGAAGCGCATGCCGAAGTCGACCTCGTTCCGGTTGATTTCTCAAGCATGAACACGCAGTTCAACCTCATGCTCACCGGCGGTGAAGATTCCATCGACATCTTCTCGTCCTTCTGGTATATGCCGCTGAGCACGCTGTATGCCAACGGTCAGCTTGCTCCTCTGGATGATCTGCTCGCATCGGATGGTCAGGGCATTCTCGATCTGTTTGCAGACACGCCTGAAGTGCTTGACTGCTGCAAAATCAATGGTAAGATCTATGGTTTGCCCTCCTACGGGCCGTACTCTTCGCCCATGATCTATGTTGTGAAAGAGGGCGCTTCCAAGGCTGCCAACATCGACTGGTCGACCATCCACACGCTGGATGACGTAACCACGGCGCTTGTTGCCATGAAGAAAGCCAGCCCGGACAAGTACTTTGTACCCGGCGCAACCCAGACCTACTGGATCCCGAAAGATATCGACTACTTAAGCGACACAAACTACCTTGGCGTACTCACCGATCCGCTCCACAGCACGACGGTTGAGAACTATTATGAGTCGGATTACTTCCTCAATCTGCTCGACAACGTCAAAGTCTGGGTGGACAACGGTATCATCAACCCGGATACGATGAGCAACAACAACCCGACGTTGATGAGCGTTCAGTACGGCATCACCGAAGGTACCCCCGGCTATTGCTGGAACCTCGACGAATGGTTCTATGAATCCAACCTCCAGCAGACCTATGGCGATAACATGGTCGGCACCCAGCTGGGCGATAGCATCATCACCACTGGCAACGCCACCACCTACCTGTGGCACATTACGAGCTTCTGCAAAGACCAAGCAGCCGCAATGCGCGTTCTGAAAGTTTTCTATACCAACCCCGAAGCGGATAACCTGCTCGGCAACGGTATCGAAGGCGAAAACTACATCATCAACAAAGACGGTTACGTCGAATTCCCCGAAGGCAAAGACATGACCAACTGTGGTTGGACCGGCATGGGCGCAACGTACTATCTGCCGAACGCCTCCGGTTGCACACCTTGGTACTATCAGCCCGAAAATATGTGGGAAATGATGGCCACGTCCAATCAAGAAGCAACGCCGTCTCTTGCACTGGGCTTCACCTTTGATGCAACACCGGTTTCCGATCAGATCACCGCTTGCAGCAACGTCATCGTCGCAGTACTATCTGCCCTTGATCAATGGCGAAGTGAACATCGACGAAGTGCTCCCCGTCTTCCAAAAGGCGCTGCATGACGCAGGTATCGACGCCGTCATCGCAGAGAAGCAAGCGCAGCTGGACGCCTGGCTGGCAGCGAAATAACAGGATTCTACTGGTTTGAAATGAAACGAGGGCACCCTGTGCCCTCGTTTTTTGAGAGGAACGGTCTATGGAACAAACGATCACACAATCTGAGCCAACCAAGCTATGGAATAAATCGTACATCCTTGTCCTGATCATCAGTACGTTGAGCTCATTCTCCTTTTTTATGGTTGCTACGATTCTTTCCAAGTACCTTGTCGGCATTGGAACGACCATCGCGCTTGCGGGCGTCATCGTTGGTCTCTTTTCGCTTACTTCGCTGTTCAGCCGCCCTTTTTGCGGACTGATGGCGGATCGGTTGAATAACATTCACCTACTATTGGCGAGCAACATCCTTATGGCGATCGGGCTCCTTGGTTTCGCGTTTACAAAGAATCTCCCGTTGATCATCTTCTTTCGCATTTGCAGCGGCTTGGGCTTTGCCGTCGGCAGTACGGTTCAGGTGTCCCTGATCATCCGCTTTATCCCCAAGGATAGAACGGGCGAGGGCATCGGCTATATGGGCATCAGCCAGCTCATCAGCACGGCTTGCGCACCGGGACTCGGCCTTGCGATTGCGGATTCCGCGGGCATGCAGGCAACGTTCTTGCCGCAGCTGCCTTGCCCGCTTTGACTTGCATCTTTCTGCTGTTTATCAAAAATCTAAAACCCGCTGCCGCACCGGCGGAAAAGCAAAAGATCGCAATACGCGACTTTTTCGAGCCAAAGGCAATCCCATTCACGCTGCCGTATTCGACGCTGTCGTTTGTCAATGGCATCATCTCGTCTTACCTCGTGCTGTTTGCCGATGCACAGGGCATCAAGGGCGTCAGCATTTATTTCACGGTCTATGCGGTGTTCCTCTTCCTCGTGCGGCCTGTTGCGGGCAAGCTCATGGATGCCAAAGGCATCCGTTACACCGTCTTCCCCGGCATGCTGCTCACCGCACTGTCGATGTTCCTGCTCGGCATCAGCAGCACCATCTGGCTCGTATTGCTCACCAGCCTCTTGCGCGCAATCGGTCAGGGGGCAGCGCAGCCGTCGCTTCAGGCGGGCTGCATCAATCATGTCGGTCGCGAGAGAAGCGGCGTCGCCACCAGCACTTATTTTCTCGGCGGCGATATCGGGCAGGGGTTTGGCCCCATGGTTGCCGGCGCAATGCTTGCGCAGATCGTTGGTGTTGCGGGCTACCGCTTCGTGTTTAGCTTCTGCGGATTCCTGATTCTCGCTGCCATGGTATATTTTTACTTCGCGAGCAAAAAGAGGAATCTAGCATGAGCTCCAACGCCTTACTGCGCTGCACGCCGGAAGAAATCGGGCTCTCCAGCAGACAGGTTGAATCCTGCATCCGCGCGCTGAGCCACGACTTGACCACGATGAATGGCTTTATGGCCGCGCGGCACGGCAAGGTGTTTGCCGAATGCTGGTGGTCTCCCTATCGTGCGGAACTTGTACACTTGCAATCACTCTCTCGGAAAGAGCTATACGGCAACCGCAATCAGCCTCATGATACAAGAGGGCAAGCTCTCTCTAGATGAGAAGATGGTGGATATTTTTGCCGAAGAAATCGCAGACCGCAACATCTCCGTTTCCGATCGGATGAGGCGGATTACGCTTGAGCATGTTCTCACGATGACAAACGGAATGGCGCATCACCCGGACATGACGGGTGACTGGATCGGTAACTATTTTGCAACGCCCATGGCGTATGAGCCGGGCACGCATTTCACCTATAACTCGTCCGGTTCCTGCATGCTTGGCGCCATCGTACTCAAGCGCACGGGTCAAAATATGAAGGAGTATCTTACCCATCGGCTGTTCCACAAGATCGGCATCGATCCGGAGACATTCGTGTGGCTCAAGTTTCCCAATGGAATTGATGCGCAGCCCGGTACCTTTGCCCGAACGGAGGACAACCTGCGTTTGGCAATGCTGTATGCCAACGGAGGTCGATGGAACGGCGAACAAATTCTCGACCCCGCTTACGTGCAAAGCGCGCTGTCTGTTCAGGTTGACAATCCTTACGCTCCCGAACAAAAAGACGGCAGATGCGGGTATGGCTATCAAATCTGGGCGTGCAGCATTCCTGGCGTATTTCGCTTTGATGGCGGACAGGGACAATATGGCATCATCTGGCCGGAAAAAGAGTTGGTCGTCGCGGTTCATGAAGGCGGCATCCTGCCCCTTGGCCCGCAGAAAACGCTGGATGTACTCTACCAGCATCTCCTGCTGCCAATGATCGATGCGCCACTGGAAGCTGCTCCTGAGGACTATCAGGCCTTGCTGCAATTGCAGGCCGGCGTACATATACCGCAGGATGAACCGAATGCATCCGCCTTAAACCCGGTGTTCTCCGGCTCATACCGGTTGATTAGCGGCGTGTTTGACCCGTGGCTTGCCGTTTCCCCGCCGGGCAGCGGAGATCTGTTTGCTGCATTTCGGGATAGCGCGAAAAACGCCCCCATTTCCGCGTTTTCGTTACTCGTTGGGGACAGCGCGCTGAGCGTAACGCTCGATTCCGGGGCAACTCTGGTTGCGTCGTGGGACGGTACTCTCACGGAGCGAACGATCGATTCCCCGTATCCCAAGCTTGGCGCATACGCGGCGAGCGCGCGATTTACGGGCGAAAACGCACTGGAGTTGCGCATCCATTGGATCAACGGCTGGTTTGAAACCATGCTGCGATTGGAGCGCACAGGCGAAGAACTCAGGATTACGACCCGGAAGATCCGATTAAACCCGGATGACAACTACCTGATCTACTCAGCAACGGCAAAATTGGAGGCGTGAGACCTGGATGAAACGGTATGAGATAAACGATATGGGCGGCCTGTTGGTTACACACGGTCGCACCTATCTGGATCACGATACGCAAGCGCTGTTCTTCAACTGGAGCGTCAGCGGCGTCGAGTTAACGTTCTGCGGCACGCGGCTTACGGCAGACTTCTGCGCCGACTTTGGCGAAGAGGTGGATGGCCTGCCTTGGGACGAGACAGCGCCGCGCCGCAAAACCTGGCCTTGGGTAGCAGTGTTTCTCGATAGCGAAGTGGTTCCCGCTCAAATATTCGAGGTCTCCGCCACTGCCGAGAGCCACTTGATCTTTGAAAGCGAAATACCGCAGACCCACCGCATTCAAATTTTAAAACGCACCGAAAACACAAAATCCTATGTCGGAATCAACGCTTTTCTCGTCGAGGGTGAATTTCTCCCGATAGAAAGGTCGCAACAAAAGCGAATCGAATTTGTTGGAGATTCCATTACCTGCGGCTTTGGCAACGAAAGCACGGAGCGTGACCGGGCCTTTTATTCAGCCGAAGAGGACGGATTTCTTGCCTATGGTCCGCGCGCGGCGAGGCTGCTTCACATGGATTACAGCTGTGTCTGCATCTCGGGTATCAGCGCGGTCAAACACAAAGGATCGTTTATGCCCTTTTCGATGGATGAACTCTACCAGTACACAGATAAACCGCACATGACCAAAACCAAGCGCAGCGACGCGCTGGAGCAATGGGACTTTTCCGCACAGAAAAATGATTATGTCGTGGTCAATTTGGGCGTCAACGATGCGTTTGCAATGCTCTTTGGTGGTGAGGATGAAACGGTTTTCAACCACGGCTATCTCGCTTTTATAAAGCAAATACGTGCCTGCAATGGCCCGGACACGATGATCGTCTGCGCGCTTGGCAGTATGAATTACTTTCTTTGGCACAACATCGTTCACGCCGTAGAAGCGCATCAGCGGCAAACGGGCGACAGCAGAATCTGTTGCTATAAGTTTCAATTGATGCATCCGTTTGACGGTTTCGGTGCGGCGGGACACCCGTCGATGGCTACGCACAAGAAGATGGCCGACGAAATTGCGGATGTGATTCAAGCGCTGGAAGCACATGCAAGATAGCATCGTTTTGTTCTGTCTTTTGCTTTTTAATTTTCGGTTAAGATAGGATACAAAGAGCCACAATAAAAGATCATATTTTTAATCAAGCAATCGGGTCAGAATATCGAGAGGGATTATAAAAGACAATATTTCTAGTCAAACATCTGGAAAAAAATATCGAGAGGGATTATGAAAGATTCTATCGTACGCGTTGGAATCATAGGCTGTGGCAGAATTGCTCAAACACGCCATATTCCGGAATATGCGAACAACCCCAACGTTCAACTATCGGGTTTTTATAACCGCACGTACTCGCTTGCGCAGGCGTTGGCAAATCAATATAGCGCCAAAGCATATGCAACGGCGGAAGAGTTGCTTGCCGATCCATTCATCGATGCGGTCAGTATCCTCACGCCGAACAACACCCATACCGAACTCACGCTCGCCGCACTGCGCGCCGGAAAGCACGTTCTTTGCGAAAAGCCAATGGCGGTGTCTCTCGAAGAATGCAACCTGCTGATGGCCGCGGAATCCGCATCTTCCAAGAAGCTCATGATCGCCCAGAATCAGCGGTTCTATCATGCGCATATACAGGCCAAGCGCATGATTGAGAGTGGTGAAATCGGGGAGATTCTCACGTTTCAAACCAACTTTTTACACGGTGGCCCATCCATCGATAGCGAATCTTGGTTTCTGAATCCAGCGCTGGGAAGTTTCGGCGTTTTGGGCGATCTAGGGATACACAAGATTGATCTGATCCACTACTTAACCGGTCAGCAGATTGTATCCGCGTCTGCCGTTCTCGGAGCGCTGGATAAAAAGCAACCCAATGGAGCAAAAATCGCGCTGGAAGACAACGCCATGTGTCTCTTTAAGCTCGGCGGCGGCGCGTTTGGAACCATGGCGGTCTCCTGGACCGCATATGGAAAGCCAGATATCGCAACGCGTATCTATGGCACCAAAGGCACGATTGAGCTCTATCGCGAGCTGGACGCCCCGTTTACGCGGTACCGTATCGATGGTTCCGCGGAGAATATTCATTTTGAGCGTCAGCAAACAGGGGCGTGATCGATGCGTTTGTGAACTGCATTGTGTCAAATTCCCTTCCCCCGTTTCCGCTTCCTCTGTCGTGCCTGCTATGAAGGTTATTTTTGCCGCTTATGAAAGCAATCAAGCCAATAGTGCGATGGTGACGATTGAGCCGAACTAGCTGATCTGCGCAATTTTGAAATTCAGGCACCATAATAACAAGCAACCGCCCGTTTCTGCAAAAGAGCAAAACGCGCGGTTACTACTTTTTTTGTTTGCTGATAGAGGCAATGAGAAACGCGGTTAAATAAATCCCGCCTGCGCAACGCCGTGCGCTGAAATCCCCGGCTTTCGAAAATAAGCGCTTATGTGTTTGTGTATTTGCTGCGGTACTCACTCGGCGTAATCTGTTCGTATTTTTTAAACACCTGTGTGAAATGCGAAAAATAGGAGTATCCAAGTTCCAACGCAATCATGCCTACAGAGAGGCTTGAGTGTTCCAGCATCTCTTTCGCGGCCGCAACTTTCGATAGCGCGATGTATTCCTTAATATTTTGCCCGGTTTCGCGTTTAAAGAGCTTCGTAAAGTACTCCGCACTCAGATTCACATGGTCGGCAACGTCCTTTACGGTAATGGGATTCGTCATATTATTGATGATAAAGCTCTTTGCCTTTTCAATGTCGCTCTTTGGCATATTGTTCTTGTGCATTTTGTCGATCGCGCTGAGCATAAAGCTGACGCCTTTTCTGAGCGAATCGATATCCTTAAAGCTATCCATATAATCGGTATACGAATAATCCGCATGAAAAAGCTCACTCGTGTCCGCGTTGTTTTCGTAGAAAAATCCAAAGAAGATATGCGTGAGTTGCTGGTGCAATTCGCAAAGAGATTTAAACTTATTGCTGCTGTTTAGAACCGTCGTTTTCAAAAAGTCTTCTATCTCATATTCCAGTAACCGTTTCTGTCCGGAAGAGACCAGCTTTTTCCAGCGTTCCGCGCTTTCAGCCAGGTTGGTGGAAGAAGAAGCCGATATATTCTGGCCGGACGTCATGCAGATGCCGCTGGTGTTGCTGATGTTCTCGTCAATATATTGATGAATCAGCTTCATTTCATCCCGCACATCTCTAAAAGCGACCCGATTGCCAACATAACAGGTGATCAACTCGCCGGGCAGTTCCACGCAGAGTTTCTCATAAAACGCCTGATACTGTTCGGATGAAAGGCTAAGCTCCTCGTGTGTTGCCGAGAATAGGACGAGTACAAACTGCCGGAATCGATTGACCGTGCTGAGCTTGAGCACAGGATAAATCAAATTTGTTTGTTTGAGCGCGTTTGAAATTGCTTTGTGTATGCTTTTCTCGGAGAAGATCGGCTCGTCTGAGATTCGGAATGACTGCACATTGATGATGATGATTTGAATTTGCTTATCCTTGGTGATCGAGTACCCCATCTGATTCAGAAACCCCATGGACGACTCAACATCCTCCGGAATGCGGGAAAACATCTTGGTTACCACATGGTTCATCAGCTCGGTCTCATTGGTTTCGAGCAGCTGCCCGTATTGCTGTAATCTAGCCCTTTTTCGTTCCTGATAGATCTGCTGTAGTGCGCGGCGCAGGCATTCTTCAATTATTTCATATGGCGCAGGCTGAAGCAGGTAATCAAAGCAACCAAGCTTTATGCTCTCCTGCGCATAACTAAACTCGGCATGAGACGTCAATAAAATGCGCAGCGTTTCCGGATACAGCGCTTGAACCTGTCGGTTGAGTTCAAGACCATTTTCGCCGGGCATCTCAATATCCGTGAGCATGATGTCGATCGGCGTTTCGCTAAAAATCTCCAGTGCCTGCGCCGTGCTTGTGGCGGAGCAGGCTTCGTCAATGCCAAGCTCCTTAAAATGCACGCCGGAAAGAATACCGTTTAATACCGAAACCTGATCGTCGACAATCAATACATTCATGATCATCCCTCCTCGCTCTTAGCGTCTGATCGGAAGATAAATCAACGAGCACGCGCCACCGCCGGGCGCATTGAAAAAAGCGATTTCAAAGTCGTCCTGATAGATCAACGACATCCGTCGTTTCAGGTTGCTGATGCCGATATGGTACTGCTCAAACTGCTCGTCCGGTTCGGAGAGCTTCTTTAGCACTTCGTTACTGTAGCCAACGCCGTTGTCGCGCAGGCGCAGGCGAATATTCGACTTTCCCTCCAGCTCGACTTGATCGATCTGCACATTGAAGCGCAAAAACTTCCGGTTGTCGGAGTTGTATTTATAGGAATTCTCTAAAAACGTTTGCACGACAAGCGGCGGCACCAAGCAGTCCATCAAGCTCTGATCCACTTCCAGATTGAGCAGCAATGGCCGCGCGCGATCCATCTGAATGATCCGATAATAGTCCTGCGCTTCGTCCAACTCGGACTTCAAGGTAACCAGCAGCAGGTTGTCGTGGAAGATAAAACGAAGATGGTTCGAAAATGCGATGATCATGAGCTTCATTTTGTCCACTTCGCCCTTTTCGGACATGTTGTACAGGCTCTTGAGGCAGTTCAGGAAAAAATGAGACCTCGTTTGCAGTTGATAGTATTGCAACAGCGCATGCTCTTTTTCCTGCGTTTTATTGGTGTTTTCCAGCTCAAGCTGCACCTTTTGCTCAACGAGCTGATTGAGCGCAACGCGAATCGTATAAAACTCCTGTAAGTCCTCATGCTCCTGTTGAATGGGCTCTCCGGAACCGGCGAGCTGCTGGGATGCTCGCGTGATTTGATTGAGCGGAAAGATTAAAATGCGGTTGAGGAACGCATAGATCGTGAAAAACAGCGTGCAGATGATGATGAGTGCAACGATAAAGAGTATGACGGAGATTCGCGAATAGCTCCATATTCCCTGCAGCGACATGATTCCGCTGAGTCCAATCCCGAAAGCAGGATCATAATCCGACTGCACGATGTTGCCAACGTAGAAATTCTTCACTAAATTTGAATCCGCGCTTTGCATCATCTCCAACGTGATGCCTTCCTGATTCATGTAATCCACATTTGTCAGTATCCGGTCGCTGGTGAAGAACGAGTACTCGATCGAGTCGATGCCCTTGGTATGTCTGCTGATAAACGCATTCAGATCAAGAATGGAACACACATATAGATCCTTGAGTTGGTATGCGTTCATCAGTAATACGCCATTGTCGCTCGAATACGCTTTCCAGCGCATCAAATCACTTTGCGGTGCATCCAGCCACTGTTGCCTGATTTGACTCATGAAGTCCATGATCGGGCGCGTCAACGAACCGCCCAGAAAGTCAGTCCCAAAGCAGTAATAGAATTCTGAGCGAGACGTGTTAAAGATGAAGATTGCGCCGCTTTGCGGAACGCGGTTTTGAATGAGCTTTCGAAGATTATATTCCGGTATTATTTTTTCTTTATCCGGCAGCGAGTCTGCCTTTCCGGAGAGTAGCATAAAGTCGGTATCGCTAGAGTAAACGCTCTGGTTGAACGACATCATGTCTTCCAGCACGTAGAACAGGTTGTTGGAATAAACGTCCAGCGCGGCCTGATTGCTAAAAATCAGTTGCTGTTCATACATCCAGATGGAATAAAACCCGTATACAATCAGGCAAAGCAGCGTAATTAGCAGCAAAATAAGGAAGTACCGTATCATGCTTCGTTTTACGGAACGCATTCTCTTCAACGCAATGCCTCATTTCTATTGATTTACTCACTAATTTTATCAACCCCGGGGGTGCAGAGCAAGCTATTTCAGATTGAATCGTCTCCACTCTATCCACTTGCCGTGCTTCTCTCCGCTTTGCGCACATTGGATCACTTCGTAAGCTCATTTAAAGCAGACAGCGGGTGGCTTTTTCTGATTTTTGCGGTCATTTGATTGACTTAAAGCCATGACCGCCGTTGTGCGGCAAGCGGCAAACCTGACGTAGTGTCGGCGTTTTGAGCAGCAGTT
>Ga0183099_1002166_pt1 | contig 10367 bp, 7 predicted proteins | sample Biomet1_FD_127788 | JGI IMG/M metagenome (GOLD analysis project Ga0183099, IMG submission 127788) | Microbial communities from bioreactor (seeded with anoxic lake sediment) at LBNL, California, USA - Biofuel metagenome 1 | ecosystem: Engineered > Bioreactor > Anaerobic > Unclassified ... | reverse complement strand
AACAGCGGTAAATGATCAGCAGCCACAGCCAGTACATAACGTTCTTGCGATTCGTTACACCAGATCTCCAGTGGCGTCATGCCCGGCTCATCGTTCGGAATAGCGCGCAGTGAGAAATTACCACCACGGCCACCGTCATTTACCAGTTCTGGCATTGCATTTGACAGACCACCGGCACCCACGTCGTGGATAAACAGAATTGGGTTGTGTTCGCCCATCTGCCAGCAACGGTCGATCACTTCCTGACAACGGCGTTCCATCTCTGGGTTTTCACGTTGTACTGAAGCAAAATCCAGATCTTCTGCAGATTGACCTGAAGTCATGGAAGACGCAGCGCCACCGCCCAAACCGATGTTCATGGCTGGGCCACCCAGCACCACCAGTTTCGCGCCGACCGAGATCTCGCCTTTTTGTACGTGTTCGCCACGAATGTTACCTAAGCCACCCGCCAACATGATTGGCTTGTGATAACCACGGATCTCGTCACCGTTATGGCTTGGTACTTTTTCTTCATAGGTACGGAAGTAACCCAGAATGTTCGGACGACCAAATTCGTTGTTAAATGCCGCACTGCCCAATGGGCCGTCGAGCATAATGTCCAGTGCACTAACGATACGGTTTGGTTTGCCGAAGTTAGTTTCCCACGGCTGATGATGGCCCGGGATCTGCAGGTTAGACACTGTGAAACCACTTAAACCCGCTTTGGGTTTAGAACCACGACCGGTTGCGCCTTCGTCACGAATTTCACCACCAGAGCCGGTAGCGGCACCTGGGAACGGAGAAATCGCCGTTGGATGGTTGTGGGTTTCTACTTTCATCAGGATGTGGATCGGTTCCTGATGATATTGATATTCACCGGTTTCCGGGCTTGGGAAGAAACGGCCCGCTTCACTGCCTTCCATCACGGCGGCGTTATCTTTATACGCAGACAACACATAATCGCCGTGTTTTTCATTGGTGTTTTTGATCATTTTAAACAGCGACTTCGCCTGTTTCTGACCATCAATCGTCCAATCGGCATTAAAAATCTTATGGCGGCAGTGCTCAGAGTTAGCCTGCGCGAACATATACAGTTCGATATCGTTTGGATTACGTCCCAGTTTCTGGAAGCTTTCCAACAGATAGTCAATTTCATCATCGGCCAGCGCCAGACCCAGCTTAATGTTGGCATTCACCAACGCGTCACGACCGCCAGTCAATACATCAACTGCCGTCAGTGCACGCGGTTCGTGATGGGCAAACAGTGCTGCCGCATCATCGAGCTGCGCAAACACGCTTTCCATCATGCGATCATGCAGCAACGCCACAATGGTCTGCTGTTGTTCAGCCGTCAACGCATCTGCCGTGATGTAATACGCGATACCACGTTCCAGACGGTTGATGTGCTTCAGACTACAGTTGTGCGCGATGTTTGTTGCTTTCGATGACCAAGGAGAGATAGTGCCAGGGCGGGGAGTAACCAGAACTAACAAGCCTGTCGGCGTATGTTCAGCAATGGTCGGGCCGTACCGTAACAATTTTTCCAGTATTACCCGTTCCGCCTCCGAGAGGGGAGCCGAGACATCGGCAAAGTGCATATATTCAGCATAGACATCATGCACAGGTAAGGATTTTTCAGCAAATGCATCCTTCAATTTGCTGATACGAAACTCGGATAGCGCAGGCGCACCTCGTAAGATTTCCATGTTGCCAGTTCTCTCACTAAGTAATAGAGGGGGGAAATTGCAGTGTGCGTATTATAGGAAGGCGGGAGGGTAGCTGTCGACCGAAAAGCTGCGATCTATCACGGAACAGCACGATTAAATGCAGGTTTAGTATGTAAAGCATGTAACAACGTGAGCTTTTCCCTTTTCTTTCTCGTATTGGATGTGATATCACTTATCTGATAACAACAAGACAACAAGTAAAGAGGGGAGAATCCCTATGCAAGCAAGAAGAAAAATTCGTTTACGTAAAACACCAACGCTGCGCACCGGCGTTCGACGCTTGGTAGCCCGAGTAGCCCGACACCGCAAAAATTTGCATCGTCATCGTTCATTTTTTCTGATCTCAGAACAACTCTGAATTAGCGAGTGCCGTTTGTCACTAAACAGACGGCACAACAGCCTCTTATTCGTCATCATTCAAACCGCGTTTCACTCCATCAGAGCTGACAACCCAACGATTCGCGCCAATGCCACTCTCAGCGCTAACAGATCTGTCTTTGTTCCGTGAATCGAAAACAGATAATTACAGATTTCTGACTGCGTCGAATCATCGTATTAGTCATAATTCTCTAGTTATATTTTAGATGTAAATCACACATACTACTTAAGCCAAATATCTCTTTACTTAAATACTGATCTATATCAAATTTAACCACATCAACTTATGATTTGTATTTTATTATAGCAAGCATCTTTTGGTTTTTTAAAATCCACTCAAGATCACACTTACAGTTAACTTTTAGGAAATTAATGAGTGCTTGTAAGTGCGTTTAGATTAAAATCCCCCACCCTATAATCCCCACCAAGGTTACTGATATAAGAAATAAAGTCCCACATGGGAATTTTATAAAACAGTTTCCGGATTAAGAAGTGTTTTTCTAATTCCAAACACAACAAGTGGGGAAAATTATGGAAGCTGAAGCAGCTATTGATAGCGTAGAAACGAAAAAGAAAACGAATATCCGGTATATTATAATTGCCTTATTATTTGTTGTTGGTGCAATTAATTATGCCGATCGAGCTATATTTTCTATAGCTGGCCCGGCAATGATGAAATCGTTGAATCTGGACTTAGTTAATCTTGGCTATTTAATGTCTACTTTCGGTTGGGCCTATGTTCTTGGTCAATTACCGGGTGGCTGGTTATTAGACCGGTTCGGTGCTCGTAAGGTATATATTGGTAGTCTATTTTCCTGGTCGCTATGCACATTGTTACTTGGCTTCGCAGGCTTTTTAGGGGCTGCCGCGGTGGTCACTATCTTTGCATTGGTTTTCATGCTCTCTATCTGTGAATCGCCTGCATTTCCTGCTAATGCGCGAATCGTTGCCTCTTGGTTTCCAACCCATGAACGAGGCACCGCTACTGCAATATTCACAACTGCACAATATTTTGCGCTCGTGATTTTTTTACCGCTCATGGGTTGGTTAACCAATAAATTTGGCTGGCAATCTGTTTATTGGGCAATGGGGGTATTAGGCATTGCACTAGCGGTGGTAATGCCGTTCATTTTATATAACCCTAAAGATCACCCACGTATATCCGCTGAAGAATTTGAATATATTAAAGCTGGTGGTGCTCTGGTTGAAGATTATTCAAGCAACACCAAAAAAGAGTCTTCTTTTGGTCATATCAAACAATTGCTTAATAATCGTTTAATGGTGGGTGTTCTCATTGGGCAATTCTGCATTGTTACTTTAGTCTGGTTTTTTACTACCTGGTTCCCAATTTATTTGGCGCAAGGCCGAGGGCTCTCGTTAACTTCAGTGGGATTGATTGCAACCATTCCAGCCATCAGCGGATGTCTTGGTGGTATCTTAGGTGGCTTATTCTCTGACTTTTTATTAAGAAAGAAATTCTCTCTGACATTTGCCCGTAAAGCCCCCATCATTCTGGGTATGGCGCTGGCTATGTCGATCATTGGCTGCGTGTTTGTTGATTCGCTAGAGATGATTGTTTTCTTTTTATCCTTAGCCTTTTTTGGTAAAGGGTTGGGCGCATTAGGCTGGGCTGTGGTTGGTGATATTGCACCGCGTGAAATTGTGGGTCTGTGTGGTGGCTTAAGCAATATGGCTGGCAATATTGCCGGTATCGTAACGCCTATCGTCATTGGCTATATCGTTAAAACAACAGGCTCATTTAATGGTGCATTGATATACGTTGGTGTTGCTGCATTCATGGCTATATTTAGCTATGTATTTTTAGTTGGTAAGATTGCACGTATTGAATTAAAGAAATAATCAGTCAGTCAAAAAAGCACCTACAAATAAAAATTTGTAGGTGCTTTTTTTATAAGTGTTATCGTATTTATTTTAAATTAGCTGCATTCGCGTGTGACAGTGTCATTTCAGAGAAGTTATTTGCCAGAAAATCAATAAAAACTCTGACTTTAGCAGAAAGATAATGACGCTCTGGGTATACCACATAAATATCCGCAGCCGGTAATTCATAATCTTCTAACAATCTAACCAGCCGACCACTTTGAATATATTTATTTACATCCCATTCAGCTCTAATCAGCACGCCATGCCCTTCTAAAGCCCAATTCGCAACCACTTCACCATCATTACTACTTAATGTTCCACGAACTTTAACTGTCTCCGCAGAATCCTTGCCTTTAAATCGCCAGATCCCGCTCGCTGTTTCATCTTGTTTTAAAACAATACAGTTATGCTTAGTTAAATCAGACGGAACTAATGGTTTGGGGTTATTACGCAGATAAATGGGAGACGCGCAAACAAAGCGGCGATTCGTCATGATCTTCCGTGCCACAATATTAGAATCAGGTGGCAGACCAAAACGAACACCAATATCAAAATCACCACTTGTTGGGTCAGGTTGATTACTGTCTAAAGTCAGTTGAATTTCCATTTCAGGGTACTGTTTGAGAAAGGCTGATATTGCACGCGCAATATAATTCCGACCAAATCCAGGGGTTGTATTGATCCGCAACAAACCTTTTGGTTCAGCGCGCAAACTCAAGACCTCTTGCTCCATCGCATTGATATCTTGGATAATTTGTCGACAACGATTCAGGTAAACCTCACCTTCCGGTGTGATATTGAAATGGCGTGTACTACGATTGAGCAAACGAACACCCAACCGAGCTTCAAGTTGCGCCAACCGTTTGCTCACCGCTGGTGGTGTTAAATTCAGTTCACCGGCAGCAGCCGAAAGACTTCCCGCATTGATCAGTATGGAAAAAAATTCTAGCTCTGATGTAGCACACATAGTCGGGTTCTCGTCCATCGTCGATATAACGTTTATTTTAACATTATATCGATTTTAACGCGGCTGAAATGTTCAGTTTAAAAAAACGATGATGAATAATTCCGGATTATATCTATTTTAAATAAAACAATTAGCCATTCCTTATGTGATCCATGTCTCATATTCTCGTTGGAATAATCATTTATTCCGCATTCGTAACTTTTAAGAAAGTATTCATTTAATTCTGGTGAACTTTAAATAATAACAAGCCAGATATAATCCTTTCATCGATTATCCAGTAGTGAAAACTGGAGCCGATTTACTAAAGAAATATTTCCGCTTGTGTAATGCGCAGAGGAGGTTCGAGTGAATAAAGAAGTAGCAGTACAATCGCTAACAGATGTCATGACTAAATTTACCGGCTATGTTGGAAAACATTTGCCAACGGATGTCAAAATAAAATTAGCTGAACTACGCGCTAAAGAAACGAAACCTTTAGCCAAAGTTGTTTATAACTCTATGTTTGAAAATCTGGATGCGGCTGACGAATTAGATCGTCCATGCTGTCAGGATACCGGTGTGATCCAGTATTTCATTACCGCCGGGGCTAAATTTCCTTACCTTGGCGAATTAGAAGGCATTCTGAAAAACGCCACGCTCGGTGCAACCAAAAAAGCGCCGCTTCGTCACAACGCAGTTGAAACATTTATTGAAGTAAACACTGGCACCAATACCGGTTCGCGGATCCCATGGTTGGATTGGGAAATTATTCCTGATGATGAGAACTGCACCATTGAAGTCTATATGGCAGGTGGTGGTTGTTCATTACCTGGTGCGGCAAAGGTGTTGATGCCAGGTCAGGGTTATGAAGGTGTGAACCAGTTTGTTTTTGACGTGATCACTTCTTATGGCGTGAATGCGTGCCCTCCATTGCTAGTCGGTGTAGGTGTTTCCACCTCCGTAGAAACTGCGGCACGCTTATCGAAGAAAGCGATTTTACGCCCAGTTGACACAGAGCACCCGAATGCTGATGCCGCAAAAATGGAACATTTGCTGGAAGATGGTCTGAATGCAGTAGGTCTTGGCCCACAAGGTTTATCAGGTAATTCAACCGTCATGGGCGTTAACATCGAATCGTCAGCACGTCATCCTTCAACCATTGGTGTTGCTGTATCAACCGGATGCTGGGCACATCGTCGTGGCACCATCAAATTTGCACCCGATCTCTCTTATGAAATCATTTCGCACAAAGGAGCCGAGCTGTGAAAAAAATTCTGACAACACCGATCAAAGATGAAGATCTGGAATCGCTGAATATTGGTGACGTGGTTTATTTGAACGGCACATTAGTGACTTGTCGTGATGTTGCACATCGCCGTTTGATCGAATTGGGTCGTGAATTACCAGTGGATCTGAAAGGCATGGCTATTTTTCATGCCGGCCCAATTGTTGTTGAGCAAGAAGATGGCTCATTCCAAATGATCTCCATCGGCCCAACCACCAGTATGCGCATGGAAAAATTCGAAAAAGAATTTATCGAACAAACTGGTGTAAAACTGATTGTCGGTAAAGGCGGCATGGGCCCTAACACTGAAGCCGGCTGTAAAGAACACAAAGCAGTTCACGCGGTATTCCCAGGTGGTTGTGCGGTATTAGCGGCAACACAAGTGGAAGAAATTGAAGATGCACAGTGGCGTGATCTGGGTATGCCTGAAACATTGTGGGTTAATCGCGTTAAAGAATTTGGTCCATTAATCATTTCGATTGATACCAAAGGTCAAAATCTGTTTGAGCAAAACAAAGCTATTTTTAATGAAGCCAAATTGCCCATTATTGAAGAAATAAACAAACAGATCCGTTTCATCAAGTAATACAAACATGGCCACTTATATAAAATAAGTGGTTATGTTCAAGGCAAAAAATTAAAATTCACCCGTAAAATAGTATATTTAACAGAGCGTTTTATCTGTGTGCCCAACAAACCAAAGATATAAAGTTTTCTGCTAAATAAGATTAATGGTGCTTTTCGCTTATTAAAAATGTTCGTTTTGTAAAGGCAAATAATGCCTCGACGAGTATATCGCCACAACAAACTGAACTGATTTATAGTCGTCAAGCAGGTTGTAAATAGTTGTGGAGTTATGCTATGAAATTAGCGAGTTATATTCACCCTGAATTCCATAAGAAAAGTTTTGGTTTAGTCGATAAACATGGAATTATCGATATTGGGCGTCATGTTAGCCCTAAATATGCAGATCTAAAATCCGTTTTAGATGCAGGAATGCTATCAGAACTCAAGCGTTATTCCACATTCCCAACAGATTACAGTATTGATGATGTTACATTTTTACCTGTGATAGACCGACCTAATAAAATAATTTGTGTTGGTATGAATTATCTTGAAAAACGAAATGAATTTAATGAAACATGTGATGCACCAACACTGTTTATTCGTTTTGCGGATACCTTAAGTGGTCATGCGTGCCCCGTAGTTAAACCATCGAAAACCAACGAGTTTGATTACGAAGGCGAACTGGCGGTGATCATTGGCAAACCAGCCATGAATGTGAGTGCCGAACAGGCATTGTCTTATGTCGCGGGTTATAGCTGTTTCATGGACGGTTCAGTGCGTGATATGCAATATACCTGGTTTACCTCTGGGAAAAATTGGCTGAATACCGGTGGATTTGGCCCTTGGATGGTTACCAGCGATGAAATTGAAGATCCGCAACAACTGTCAATCCAGACTTACTTAAATGGTCTGCAAGTGCAAAATGACACCACCGCGAACATGGTTCGTTCAGTGCCAGAACTGATCGCCTATATTTCAGCATTTAGCCCATTATCCCCTGGCGATGTGATCATTACTGGTTCACCGGGTGGTGTCGGTAAAAAGCGCAATCCACCACTGTTTATGAAAAATGGCGATCTGGTTGAAGTGGAAATCAGCGGTATTGGACGCTTGAGTAATCCGATAGTTCAAAGTCGTAATATCAATACACAAATGAGTGTCTCCCCTGTTTAAGGGGAGCTTTACTATTACTGTGTAATCAATGCGTAACAACGATTTGGTTATGAGTGATGTTTTTTAAATTAATAAAAAACATTAATTCATTAACTCTTCAAGCTTATAGATGAAGCCTTCATTAAAATAATACACCAATAATTACCTCCCATATCACATAGATGAAATGTTTTCATTTTTATAAATAAAAATATCTTTAAGTAGATAGATAAATTCATAACTTATTAGTTGGGTGTTTTTAACATGTCTCATAATGAATTAGTTAACGAACATATTCGTCAGCTTGGCATTGCTGATGTTACGGATATTATTTACAACCCAGATTTTGATACCTTGCTACATGAAGAAACCAAATCTGGTTTAGATCAATATGAAAAAGGCACAGTGACACAGTCAGGTGCCGTTGCTGTGGATACCGGTATTTTTACCGGGCGCTCACCGAAAGACAAATATATTGTTCGTGATGATTTAACGCGAGACAGCCTGTGGTGGAGCGACCAAGGCAAAGGGAAAAATGATAATCACCCGATATCACAAGATACATGGCAACATTTCAAATCGCTGGTGACTAACCAGCTGTCGGGTAAGCGATTATTTGTGGTTGATGCTTGGTGTGGTGCCAACCCGGAAACCCGGTTAAGCGTGCGCTTTATTACTGAAGTCGCATGGCAGGCGCATTTCGTGAAAAACATGTTCATTCGTCCCGATGAAAAATGTCTGGCTACTTTTGAGCCAGATTTTATCGTGATGAATGGGGCTAAATGCACCAACCCTGATTGGCAACAACAAGGTCTGAATTCTGAGAACTTTGTCGCGTTTAACCTCACTGAAAAAATGCAGCTCATTGGTGGCACCTGGTATGGCGGAGAAATGAAGAAAGGCATGTTCTCAGTGATGAACTACCTGCTGCCATTGAAAGGTATTGCCTCCATGCATTGTTCCGCCAATGTGGGTGCAGCTGGTGATGTCGCAGTCTTTTTTGGTTTGTCTGGCACGGGTAAAACAACACTGTCGACTGATCCTAAACGTCAGTTGATTGGCGACGATGAACATGGTTGGGATGATGACGGTGTATTCAATTTTGAAGGTGGTTGTTACGCCAAAACCATTAAGTTGTCACAGCAGGCTGAACCTGAAATTTACAATGCTATTTGCCGTAACGCATTGCTTGAGAATGTCGTTGTTGATACACAAGGTCTGGTCGATTTTGACGATGGTAGCAAAACAGAAAATACGCGGGTTTCGTATCCGATTTTCCATATCGAAAATATCGTTAAACCGGTCTCTAAAGCCGGTCACGCGACAAAAGTTATCTTTCTGACTGCTGATGCATTTGGTGTATTACCGCCGGTTTCTCGTTTATCACCGGAACAGACGAAATACCATTTCCTTTCTGGTTTCACCGCTAAATTAGCGGGCACTGAGCGTGGCGTTACTGAGCCAACCCCCACTTTTTCAGCCTGTTTTGGCGCTGCATTTTTAACGTTACATCCAACGCAATACGCTGATGTATTAGTAAAACGGATGAAAGATGCTAATGCCGAAGCTTATCTGGTCAATACAGGGTGGAATGGCACCGGTAAACGTATTTCCATTAAAGATACACGCACCATCATCAATGCGATTTTAGATGGTTCTCTGGCGAAAGCGGATACACATACGCTACCAATTTTTAACTTGGAAGTGCCAGTCGCATTAGCTGGAATAAATAACCATATTTTAGACCCACGTAATACCTATATTGATAACTCAGTCTGGCGTGAAAAAGCCGAAGATCTGGCGATTCGCTTTATTAATAATTTTGAGCAATATACGGATACGGAAGCTGGTGAGGCATTAGTTAAGGCTGGGCCAATCATAAATTAATTGGAGGTAATTTTTATCGACCTATTTTAGATGAGAAATTCAAATTATTGAGCTTTTAACGAGAGCGATTCTCTATGCTCTCGTTAAAAACTGATTTTAAAAATATACTTCTGAAGTTTTTATCTATTTTCCTAGTAACGTGAGATATTCATCTTCAGTTATAACCGTGACGCCTTTGGCTTGCGCATCCGCGATTTTTTTAGCACCAACACTTTCACCGGTAATCAGATAATTTGTTTTGCCTGATACTGAGCTGGCTACCTTCGCCCCCAATAACTTAGCTTCCTTTTCCATATCTGAGCGGCTACCGCGTTGCATAGAGCCGGTGAATACCACTATTTTCCCCGCTATAGGGCTTTCCGCTGCATTGTTTCCGCTACCCAGCAAAACGGTTCGATTGAGATTAAAGCCCAAGTCGAAGATAGCCTTAAATTCAGTTTTAATACTATTCAGACCTTCAACGATAGCCGTCGCAGTCTTCTCTGCAAAACCATCGATCTTACAGATCTGTTCTTCCGTTAATTCAAAAATATTCTCAATCGGATGATGTTGCAGCAAACTC
>Ga0183099_1002165_pt1 | contig 10377 bp, 8 predicted proteins | sample Biomet1_FD_127788 | JGI IMG/M metagenome (GOLD analysis project Ga0183099, IMG submission 127788) | Microbial communities from bioreactor (seeded with anoxic lake sediment) at LBNL, California, USA - Biofuel metagenome 1 | ecosystem: Engineered > Bioreactor > Anaerobic > Unclassified ... | reverse complement strand
TTTTTCCGGAATTTTTTTATTTATCCGCTTTGTTTACAGCGGGCCTCGGAGGGTCGACCATGAGCTCCTTGAGCGAAGTCGCAAGTCCAGCCAAACCCTGAATTTCAGATGGGATGATGATCTTGGTGGCGTTGCCGTTTGCGGCAGCGGCAAATGCCTCCAGTGCCTTGATCTGGATAATGGGCTCAGTGGGGGCCGCCTCATTGAGCATCTTGATGCCTTCGGCAGTGGCTTTGTTCACACTGAGAATTGCCTGCGCCTGGCCTTCGGCCTCGAGGATATTCACCTGCTTCTGCGCGTCTGCGTGGAGAATGGCGGATTCTTTTTGACCCTCGGCTTCCAGAATCGCGCTGCGCTTGTCTCCCTCGGCTCGGATAATGGCCTCACGGCGTTCGCGTTCGGCCTTCATCTGTTTCTCCATGGCGTTCTGGATTTCCTTCGGCGGCATGATGTTCTTGAGTTCGACGCGGTTGACTTTGATGCCCCAGGGATCCGTTGCCTCGTCGAGGATCTGCTGCATCTTAATGTTTATGGTGTCGCGGCTGGTCAGGGATTCGTCAAGTTCCAGGTCACCGATGATGTTTCGCAGTGTGGTGGCTGTCAGGTTCTCGATGGCGATCATCGGATCCTCCACGCCGTAAGTATACAGCTTCGGGTCGGTGATCTGATAAAAGATGACGGTGTCGATCTGCATGGTCACGTTGTCTTTGGTAATGACGGGCTGGGGAGGAAAGTCGGCGACCTGTTCCTTGAGGGAAACAATCTTGGCGATCCGCTCAAAGAACGGAATTTTAAAATGCAGACCGACGTTCCAGGTGGAACTATAGGCGCCCAGCCTCTCAATAACGTAGGCTTTCGCTTGTTCTACGACGCGGACATTTCTCATGATGATGAATAGGACGATGAGAATCACAACGATCCAGATGATGCTTCCTGCCGGCATAATGGTTCCTCCTTATAATTTAATTTCCGATGAGAGCGGTTCTACAATCAGTTTGACGCCCTGTATTTTTTCAACCCGTACAAGCGCGCCTTTTTCGATGGTACTTCCGTCGACGGTTCGGGCGGTCCAAATCTTGCCGCCGATTTGAACCATGCCGGTGCCGGCCAGATTGTCAATTGATTCGGTCACGCGGCAGGATTGTCCGATGACCATGTCGGCATTGGTGGCCTGCCTGCTTTTTTTGATGAAATTTTTTAACCGCGGGAAAAGTAACCAGAAACAAATGGCGGATACTACAACGAAAACCAGAATCTGCAGCCAAATCGGGGCGCCCAGTGCAGCGGAAACGAGTGAAACAACAGCACCCGCTGCAAACCAAATCGAACACATGGCTGCAGTCATGCCCTCTATCAGAAGAAGAACTCCGGCCGCAATGGCCCAGAAAACTACCATACTCATTATGACCGCCCCTTTCTGAAATTAGTATACCATATGTACGTGCCGAGCGAAATATATAATTTTTCCTTTGCCTATTTACTTTTACGCTTTAATGATATAATATTGCGTTGTTTAGATCAAATTGCATAAAAAAGACAAAGGAGTTCCCGATCAGATATGAATAAAATAAACAGAAAACCCCGCAATGAAAATATGTACAAGGCTATTTTGACACTGCGGACGGTGGATGAATGTATGAGATTTTTTGACGACTTGTGCACCGTGACGGAACTGCAGGCCATGGAACAGCGTTATCAGGTGGCCGTTTTGCTGGAAAATGGTCTAATCTATAACGACATTCTCGAGCAGACGGGAGCCAGCAGCGCTACCATCAGCCGCGTAAACCGCAGTCTTCAGTATGGCAGGGACGGTTATGCCATCGCGTTTGACCGGTTAAAAAAGCAAGAGGAAAGTCAGCAGTAATTCGAAAAAGAAAAAGCGGAAAAAGCGGAAAAAGCTACTTGACATTTCAGCACAGCTTTTGTATAATGGCGGAGCCGCTGTGAGAAAAAGGACTTGTGGGAGCATAGCTCAGCTGGTTAGAGCACATGCCTTACAAGCATGGGGCCACAGGTTCAAGTCCTGTTGTTCCCACCAGAAATATTAGGCCGAGTAGTTCAGTTGGTTAGAACGCCAGCCTGTCACGCTGGAGGCCGTGAGTTCAAGTCTCATCTCGGTCGCCATTTTTGCGGGCGTAGCTCATTTGGCAGAGCGCCACCTTGCCAAGGTGGAGGTAGCGAGTTCGAATCTCGTCGCCCGCTCCATTTTTTTAACAAAACGCCTGGGTAGCTCAGTTGGTAGAGCAGGGGACTGAAAATCCCCGTGTCGTTGGTTCGATTCCGACCCCAGGCACCATTTTGGCGCCATAGCCAAGTGGTAAGGCAGGGGACTGCAAATCCCCCACCCCCAGTCCGAATCTGGGTGGCGCCTCCATAAAGAAAAGCCCACAAATCATTGATTGTCAATGGTTTGCGGGTTTCTTTTGCGTTTTTACTCTTCTACATAAGTGAATTTTACGAAAATCAGTTTCAGTGTTGTGGCTGAATGAGACCGGAGAGCGTCGAATTAAACGTTTTCCGGTCATATTTTTATCCAATCCGGCTGCAATAGAACATGTGCTGCTAAGTCGATTGATTTTGATTTTAATATACCGTATAATGGAAAAAGGCTGGAACATTTTTCTGGCTTGTACGTCCAAAATATATGCGCTCAAAAAACAACGCCCCAAAGCACCGAGCGCGGAATAGGAGAAGGTGTATGAAAGAATCAGTCGCTGCGCTGCTGCTGTCCGCGCTTATGCTTGCAGGACTTTGCGGATGTTCAAGCCGCAGCAAAGACAATGCCGAAGCCGTCTCTGTACAATCGGTGGGCCTGATTACGGGCACGGGCTCGGCGGGATTGATGAACCGCTATCCCGGTAAGATTATCTCCGGGGATACTGCAAAAGTGAACAAAGATGCGAACAAAACCATTAAGGACATTCTTGTAGAGGAAGGCGACAACGTAAAAGAAGGGGACGTGTTGTTTACCTACGACACCGAAGAAATGGAGCTGGACCTAGAAAAGCTCAAGCTCGACCTCGAAGGGTATGAAAATACGATTTCCACGGACAAGAGCGATATTGAGGATCTGAAGGGCCAGATGAACGGGGCTTCTTCGAGTGACAAACTGAGTTATACCCTTCAAATTGAAGGCAAGGAAGCGGATATTCAGGAAGCTGAATACAACAAAACCCTCAAACAGCGCGATATAGATAAAATGGAAGCAACCATGGCCGATACGGATGTCAAGGCTCCCATCGCCGGCCGCATTATGAGCGTAAGCGATACGGGCACCGGCGATGAGAGCCAGACGCAGCCAGGAACCACAAATGGAAGCGGAACCGATGATTCCTTTATTACCATCATGGATTTGGGAAGTTACCGCGTGGAAGGGACCATCAATGAGATGAACAAAGGAACGCTGACGGAAGGTATGAAGGTGATTATCCGTTCCCGGCTCGACGAGACGAAAACATGGGCGGGCACCATCGACTCCATTGACTGGGAAAACCCCGTCAGTAGCAGCAGCAACGACAAATCAAGCGGGATGGTCATGGTCAATGACGGCAGTCCTTCGGACGATATGACGACTTCTTCCAAGTACCCATTCTATGTGAAGCTCGACAGCAAGGATGGCCTGATCTTTGGACAGCATGTATACATAGAACCGGATTATGGCCAGGATGGAGCCCAGACGGCGCTTAAGCTGCCCGCGTACTATATTTGCGACACGGACTCGAGTCCCTATGTATGGGCAGCGTCCGAAAAGAAGAAACTGGAGAAGCGTTCGATTACGCTGGGTACATACGATGCAAATCTGGATGCATATGAAATCCTTTCCGGCCTCACTCCGGAGGACTATATCGCTGCTCCGGCCGATACGCTCAAGGAAGGTATGGCTGTGACGTACTACGACGCGAACAGCTTTAGTTCCGGCGAGACGTCCGTAGAAAACGGGTCTGCGGAAAACGTCTCAGGGCAGGGCAAGGCGCAGGTATCACAGCCGTTCTATAGCGAACCGGCCGCAGAGGGAAGTTCCGCGGAAAACGGTTCTGCCCAGACGAGCGCAACAAAGAGCGAACCGCAGGGAACGCAGCCATCCAATGAGGGCACGAAAAGCGCGGAGGTTGGCTATGCTTCTTGAAATGACGGACATTTGCAAGATCTACCCGCAGGGACGAGATGTCGTGCCGGTTCTCAAGCATGTCAATCTGCAGATCGAGGAAGGAGATTACCTCGCCATCATGGGCCCTTCCGGTTCCGGCAAGACAACGCTTATGAATGTGATCGGTTGCCTGGATACGCCTACGTCGGGTATCTATAAGCTCAACGGGGAGGATATCTCCAAGGCCTCCGGCGATCGGCTTTCCGACATCCGCAACACGCAAATCGGTTTTGTTTTTCAGAGCTTTTATCTGTTGCCCAAGCTGAGCGCGCTGGACAATGTAGCGCTGCCGCTGCTGTATGCGGGTATGCAGAAGCGTATGCGCCGCCGCAAGGCGGCGGAGGCGCTTCGGATAGTGGGCATGGACGACAGACTGGAATTCCGACCGAACCAACTATCCGGCGGACAGTGCCAACGCATAGCTATCGCGCGTGCGATGATTGCCAGTCCCAAGCTCTTGCTGGCGGACGAACCGACCGGCGCGCTTGATACGGCCACCGGAAAACAGATTATGCAAATTTTCAGCGAGCTCAATGAGCAGGGGACGACGATCGTGCTCATTACACATGATCCGAAAGTGGCTGACTGCGCCAAACGCTTGCGTAGCATCCTTGACGGCGAGTTGCAGCCGGAGGAAGGAGGCGAGGAAAATGCCTAAGTGGCTGAAGGCGCTGATAATCACCTTGTTGTCGGCTGTTGTGCTGGGCGGTGGCGTTTATGGAATCCTTTGCTTGATACGGGCCCAAGAAGGCAGCGAAGTGGGCGTATACCCTGTGAAGGACTTATGTACAGACGGTACTGGGGCTAGTCAGTCGGAGACAGCAGGCTGTGTCAAGGCGGATAAAATTCAGTCTGTGTTCATTTCTTCCACACAGCAGATTACCAAGGTCTATGTAAAAGAAGGTCAGGCCATCAAAGCAGGAGACCCAATTCTTGCGTTCGATACCACATTGAGTGACATTGAAGTGAAAAGGCAGAAAATTGCCGTGGATCAGCTGACGCTGGATCTTGCCAACGCAAAAAAAGCGCGCAAAGCCATGAACAGTTATAAGGTCGGAACGGGAGGCGGTTCCAATGTTGTGCCTACCGATAAACCCTCCGGAGACCTGACACCCGTGACAGTGCCGTACTTGATTGGCGGAAAAGGGACGGCCGACAATCCTTATGTCTATCTGTGGGACGACACTTGTGAATACAATGAGACGTTTATCGATTCCATTCTGCCGAAAATATCGGACGGAGAGACTACGGAAGAGCCGACACCGACAGAAGAGCCAGCAACGACGGAAGAACCAGCAACGACGGAAGAGCCGGCAACGACGGAAGAACCAGCAGCGACGGAAGAACCTGTGACGACGGAAAAACCAGCAACGACGGAAGAGCCGGTGACGACGGAAGAGCCGACACCGACGGAAGCGCCGACGTCCACGCCGGTGCCGACCGGGCAGCCCGTAGAGCCGGGCGCATTCACAACTTACATTGTGTTTCAGGTGCGGGAGTCCAACGCTCTGAAAGGAGCGATACTGCGCACCTGGGAAATGGTCCTTTGGCGCACGAAGGACAACAGCTGGGCCTTTTCCATCCGGGAGCCGGGTGTCGATTCTGGTTCGGATGAATCGGATACGGAGAACGGGAATGGTTTTCCATCCGACGGAACCGTTTATTACAGCAGTTCCGAGCTGAAGAAGATGAAGGCCGAGGCGGATAAACAGATCCTGAACTTAGAACTGCAACTCAAGCAAGCACAGTTGAAGTATAAGGAACTGCAGTATGAATTGAATAACGGCATAGTGGTTAGCAAAGTCGACGGCATAGTCAAGACCGTGCGGGATCCGAATGAGGCGCTAGCGGACAACAAACCGGTTGTGCTTGTCTCAGGTGGCGGTGGGTATTATGTCGAAGCCCAGCTGAGCGAACTGGATCTCGTGTCCATGCATGTGGGGGACGCGGTGAATGTTCTATCCTGGGAGACCAACACGACCCTGGAAGGTAAGATCGTTGATATCTCCGATTATCCGGTTACCGATGCCGGTAATGGAAATTCCTATTACTATAGCCAGGGTAACCAGAATGTTTCCCTGTACCCGTTCACGATTTTCCTGGGTGAAGATTCCGACCTGCGCGAAGGGGAGTACGTCGATGTGACATATTATCCGGACGGCCAGGACACAAACGGCTTGTATCTGACCAATGCATTCATTCACACCGAAAACGGAAAAAGTTATGTCTATGCTGCGGGCGACAACGGGTTGCTGGAAAAACGGAATGTTTTGACCGGCAAAAGTCTCTGGGGCAGCAGTACGGAAATCAAATCCGGGCTATCGACGGATGAATATATTGCATTTCCCTATGGGCGTAATGTGAAGGCCGGGGCGAAGGTAATCTACGGAGAAGTCAGCGATCTGTACAACTCCGGTTATTACGGTTGAGGAGGCGCGGGTATGTCGGAAAATGTGACCCTTGCATTCCAGGGCGTTTGGAGTCATAAACTGCGCTCTTTTTTGACGATGCTGGGCATCATCATCGGAATCGCCTCTATTATCACCATCGTGTCCACCATCAAGGGTACCAACGAGCAGATTAAACAAAACCTGGTAGGAGCCGGGACGAATTCTGTCGTGGTTCAGCTGTATCAGAGCGACAACGCGTATGACTTCATGTACTCGCCGGTGCCGGATGGAGTGAAAGCCATCAACGAAGATACGCGCCAGGAACTGCTGGGGATTGACAATGTGCAATCCGTATCCCTGTGCTGCACGAGAAACTATGTATATGGGGTATTCTATAAGAACGCAGCCTATAACGGTGCCCTGAAGGGCGTGGACAAGTATTATTTTGGAACCTGTGGCTATTCGCTGGACTACGGCCGCAGTTTTACCGAAGATGATTTTACAAAATACCGTAATGTAGTAATCTTGGACACTACGGCTTGCACCGCCATATTTGCCGGACAGTATCCCGTGGGGAAGACGCTGGAAATCCAAGGTGTTCCGTTCACGGTGATTGGCGTTGTCGAAAAGCCTTCGTCCGCGGAAGTCAGAATCAATTCTCTCAGCGATTACTATATGTATGCCAATACTTCCAACGGAACCATCTTTGTTCCCGTCAGCACCTGGCCTTTTCTGTATAGCTTTGATGAGCCGCAGACCGCAGTTCTGCGAGCCACCAGTACAGATGAGATGACAAAGATTGGCCAGCGCGCAGCAGACATTCTGACGGCGGAGCAGATCGCGAACTCGAATGGCGGCTTTTCCTACCGCAGCGAGGATCTGATGAAGCAGGCTGAGCAACTGCAGCAAATTTCCAACTCCACAAACCGTCAGCTACTGTGGATTGCCAGTATTTCGCTCCTGGTTGGAGGTATCGGCGTGATGAATATCATGCTTGTCACCGTCACCGAGCGAACGCAGGAGATCGGCCTGAAAAAAGCAATTGGTGCGCGCAGACGCCGTATTCTTTGGCAATTCTTAACGGAGGCGGCTGTGCTCACAAGCCTTGGCGGTGTGCTGGGCGTTGTGGCGGGTATTATCATGGCAAAGCTTATTTCTTCTGTAATGAGCACGCCTACTGCGATCAGCGTGCCGGCGATCCTCATTGCGGTGATCTTTTCCACGGTGATTGGCATTGTGTTTGGCCTTCTGCCCGCGGTGAAGGCATCGAAACTGAACCCCATCGACGCACTCCGCAGAGAGTGATCAAAAACAACGCAGACCTTTGGGCCTGCGTTGCCTATTCATTATGAAAAATTTGTTGAGGAAATAACTTTAGTGGACGGTTATCCTATTATGGAAGCAAGAAGCTATGAAAGATCTGGTGGGACAATGGAAAAGGCGTGATATGACGAATTTCCTTCTGCTGAATCTTGAAAAATAAGTCATATCATTGTATAAATAAAGGAAAAGAAAGAAGAGGGAGGCTATCTGCAATGACGGAATTGGAGCCCGGGGAAAGACCGGCAATCACCGCAAAAACCCCTTGGGAAAAAAGCGTAGGGGATATCCCCATGCATCTGGACTATTTTCATGGCTCTATTTCTGACGCAGTTCTGGACGCTGCCCGGAGATACCCTGACTACGTTGCCTTCGAATTTATGGGTAAGAAGACGACTTATAAGCACTTTGCCGAGAAGATCTGGGATTGTGCGCGAAGCCTGCGAGCCATCGGCATTCGCGAAGGAGATGCGGTAACCATTGCCATGCCGAACTGTCCTCAGGCGCTGTATGTGTTTTATGCCGTCAATGTGATCGGCGGTGTCGCCAATATGGTACATCCATTGTCCAGTGAAAAAGAGATAGAGTTCTTCATAAAGCTTTCCAACTCCATTGCCATCGTGACGCTTGATCAATTTTACAACAAAATCGAAGCCATCCGCCGGGATATCGACATCGATAATGTTATCATTGCGCGCATCCGTGATGCGCTTTCCAGACACATTCAGGCGGGGTATATGCTTACCGAGGGGCGCAAGATCAAGAAAATTCCGGAAGACGCGCCGGTCGTGCTGTGGGACGATTTTATGCGCCGCGGCCGTTTGTTTAAGGGAAAAGTTGGAGTTTCCAAAAGCGGAGACGATGCGGCTGCCATTCTTTACTCCGGCGGAACTACCGGCACCACCAAGGGAATTGTGTTGACGAACTTAAATTTTAACGCTTTGGCAACGCAAATTATCGCAGCAAATCCCATGTTCCGCGCTGGCGATAAGATGCTGTCGGTCATGCCAGTTTTCCACGGTTTTGGTTTAGGCGTTACCATCCACTCAATGCTGGCAAGCGGCGGAGATTGCATCCTTGTCCCACGCTTTACCCCGGAGACTTACGCGAAGGTGCTCAAGAAGAACAGATGCAACTTCATCGCCGGCGTGCCGACATTGTATGAAGCGCTTCTGCGCCTGCCTTCCATGGAAAACGCCGATCTGAGCTACCTCAAGGGCGCTTTTTCCGGCGGAGACAGTCTGTCCATCGAACTGAAGAAGCGTATGGACAAATTCCTTTACGACCACAAAAGCGTGGTGCAGGTGCGCGAGGGCTACGGCACAACTGAGACCGTCACTGCGTGCTGCCTGACGCCGGTGAATACCTCCCGGGAGGGCAGCATCGGCGTTCCGTTCCCCGATACCTATATTAAAGTCGTGGAACCGGGCACCGACCGTGAACTGCCTTATGGCAGCGAAGGCGAAATCCTCCTGGCCGGTCCGACGGTCATGAAAGAATACCTCAACAATCCGGAGGAGACCGCCCAGACGCTGCGCCGCCACGCCGACGGCCTTACCTGGGTTTATACCGGCGATCTGGGCGTCATGGATGGAGATGGATTCGTATATTTCCGCGGTCGGTCAAAGCGCATGATCGTAACCAGCGGTTACAACGTCTATCCCGCACAAATCGAAAATATTCTAGATGCCCACGAGTTTGTCCACATGAGCTGCGTCATCGGTGTTCCAGACCCATACCGAATGCAGAAGGTCAAAGCGTTTATCATGCTTAAACCAGGCGTACCGCCGACCGAGGAAAATAAAAATCTTATCCTTGAGTACTGCTCCAAGCACATCGCCAAATATGCCCTGCCAAGAGAGATCGAGTTTCGCGACGAACTGCCCAAGACGCTGGTGGGTAAAGTTGCCTACCGCATTTTGGAACAGCAAGAAGAAGAAAAACTTGCTGCACAGACCCAGGACGAGGAGTCATAGTTTCCAAAAAGCAATACAGAATCTGACGGCATAAACCGTCATACTCCGCTTTTTAATAAAATGCAATTTTTTTCAACCAGTTTCCCGCGAGATCGAAAGGCCCGGCATATTATTCCGGGATTTCATAGAATTGGGATTTCTATTTACAATCGAATCGGAACATGGTAATATATTTTTATAACTGCAATACCGAACCGAAAGGGTGACTTTCATGGCCAGGAAGCACAACAAAAAAGAATCGGAAGCCACGGAGGCCAAAGAGACAAGGGCCGCAAGGGAAAAAGCGAAGGATGACATGACTAGAACCAAAAAAGGCCGGACCGCGGGCAGCCCTATTCGTAATTTGATTATTTTTGCCGCCGCAAGCGTCATCATCGGCGTTGCTTTTATACTGTACCCCGATATTATTGAGATGTATTGCGGATATATCATCGGCGGAATTGTCGCCGTGATTGGGCTTGTGAACGTCATCTGCTATTTTGCAAAAAAATGGTCGACGGTGTATACCGTAGTGAATTTGTCGTCGGCATTATCGCGGATTGCC
>Ga0183099_1002164_pt1 | contig 10386 bp, 5 predicted proteins | sample Biomet1_FD_127788 | JGI IMG/M metagenome (GOLD analysis project Ga0183099, IMG submission 127788) | Microbial communities from bioreactor (seeded with anoxic lake sediment) at LBNL, California, USA - Biofuel metagenome 1 | ecosystem: Engineered > Bioreactor > Anaerobic > Unclassified ... | reverse complement strand
TGCCAGCTTACGATGTTGAATTCTTCGGCTATCTGGTTAGCAAATGCCTCCACAACACCAGCTGCTCCAGGTTCGGATATCTACGGCGGTCCGTATAACTTCGAGAGTGGCAGCATCAACTTTATTCCTGCTGGCGTAGGCGAAATCATTGTTGACCCCAAAAATGCAAACAACCATGTATTTAAGTTGACAAAAAATTCCGACTATTCAAGTATGGCAATCAATGTTACCCTTGAGGGCGGAAGAAGATACTTTATTTCTCACAAGGTTTATGTTGATCCTACGGCAACAGCAAATGCTGGCATTCAAACGAACTTCCGTTATAACAATACAGATCATTCAAAAACGTTAGGTACTGCAGCACCCGGCACTTGGACAACACTGACAACAAACTTTGATGTACCGGTAGGCGACCCCATCACAGGAAGCTTTACCCTTTACACCAATCCGTTCACAGGCGTTACCAGCGGCAAGGGCTATATCCTGTATGATGACATTTCAGTCAAAGCAGGCTACAAGTTAACCTATAACGTTGACGGCACAATCTTTGCAACAGAGTGGACCGCAAATTCGACCTACACTCTGCCGACAACAGCACCAACAAAAACAGGATATGACTTCCAAGGCTGGTCTTTGGACGGAACAACTCCTGTAACAAGTGTAACCCTTACCAATGCAGATAAAGTTCTTTATGCGGTATGGAAAGCACAAGTTACAACCTTTACAGCAAGCTTTGATGCAAACACAACTGATCCCGTAACAGATTTGCCGACAAGCAAGGTGTTAAACGCAAACCAAACTTACACAATTGCTGAACTCCAACTTACCACACCGGTAAGAAGTGGATATACCTGCACAGGCTGGTCATTGGACGGAACAACCGTGATTACATCTGTAACCCTCACTGCAGATACAACCCTCAAAGCAGTATGGGAGAAAACTGTGTCCACAATCGGACTTCTCGGAGATGCTGATGGAAACGGAGCAGTTACAGCATACGACGCAGTAATTATTCTTCAGATTGTTGCTGGATTGATTTCAGCTACCGACACACAGAATATATTGTGCAATGCAAACGCTGATACAGGTGTCTCAGCATACGATGCGGTTATTATTCTTCAATACGTAGCCGGATTAAGCACCGGTTATCCGATTGGCGAAGTAGTTACTCAATAAATATTAACGGAGGAATGAAAAAATGAAAAAAATTCTAAGTGCGGTTCTTTCGCTTGCATTAGCTGTAACCATGTTTGGCTTTACAGCATCAGCAGGAACCACCGATCTTGTCTGGTCACTTTCCAGCAGCAAGATAGCTTATAACAACACAGCAATAGTTTATGTGTTGGTAAGTCTTGACCAGAACCCCGGCATGGCATGTCAAATGTTTGACTTGAAATTTGACCCTACAAAGGTTACTTATCAAAACCAAACAGCAATCGCTTGTTTAGCAAACGGTTCATACACAGATCCGGATACAGAAGAAACAGTATACTTATATTATGCCGGCATTGATTACGGCACAACAAAACTGGTACAGCCCGGCGAAGTTGTTGACGGTCAGACTGTAACTGACTTTGTAAGATGGGTTGGCGCATCCGATACAAACTCATTGACAACAGGCGGATTTATCAAGTACAAATTCAAGGTAAATACGGCTGCCGTTACCAGCACAACATTCTCATTGGTATTATCCGATAAGGATACTGCAGCAAAACCTGCAGTTCAAGGAAATCCTCAGGTTCTTTTAACCTCCAACTCACCGACATATACCATAAACTTAAACGGTTATGTCGCTCCGGTAGCACGCACCTTGAGCTTCAACAAAAACACAACAGATGAAGTAACAGGGCTTCCTTCCAGCCAAACAGTCAATTCCAGTGCATCGTTTAATCTTACCACGGTATCAACACCGGTAAGAGCAGGCTATGACTTCGTTGGCTGGTCCACAGACGGAACAACCGCATTGGGTTCAACCACCTACACTATGCCAAATGCAGACACAACACTCTATGCAATCTGGCAAGTAAAAGCACCGACCACCTACACATTGAGTTTTGACAAAAACACAACCGACGCAGTGACAGGATTGCCTTCTGTACAGACATTGAATATTAACACACCGTTCAGCCTTGCAACCTTAACTCCGGCAAGAACAGGTTATGACTTCCTTGGCTGGTCCACAGACACAACTTCTGCAAACATTGTAACATCAGTTTCAGTGACCAACGCAAACAAAACACTCTATGCAATCTGGCAGGTAACAGCACCCACCACTTACACATTGAGTTTTGACAAGAATGCAGCTGATGCAGTGACAGGATTGCCTTCTGTACAGACATTGAATGTCAATACAGAATTCACCCTTTCCACACTCGGTGTTCCTTCGAGAACAGGGTATAGCTTCCTTGGCTGGTCAACAGACACGACAGCTACAAACATTGTTTCCAAGGTTACATTGACTTCTGCAAACAAAACACTTTATGCAATCTGGCAGTTGAACACACATGAAGTTATCACAAGAGCACCTACCTCCACTCGCGAAGGCGCAAAGGAAATTCGTGATGATTTCGGCAATGTGATCAGAACAGAAGCAATCGCAATGCTTTCCCATTTTGGTACTTCCAGAGCAAAACAGGTATCTGCTGGAACAACACCTACTTCCCCGACAACAACAGTAAGATTGGTTATGGGCGTAAACTCGCTTGACTATATCAAAGCAGGCTTTGTTATCGCAGCACAAACCAACCTGAACAAAGACGGATACACACCTGGAGATCAGTATTCCGTTCTGATCAATGCAAACACGGTATATTCATCGATCACAACCGGCGGCACAACTTACACAGCTGCTGATTTCGGTGCAAAATATCTTGTTGTAGTTGAAATCAACAATTTCCCGCTCGCATCCTATAATCGTCAAATGAGAGTACAGGGATTTGCTGAACTTCAAGATGGAACATACGTATATGATACGGCAGCAGTTACGACAGTTGCCCAATTAATCGGTTAATAGGAGGCTGTAAGAATGAAAAAGTATTTTGAAAATCCTACAATTGAACTTGTAGAATTTGAAACAGAGGATGTAATTACAGTCAGCGGACTTATTTTGGATGGCGGCACCAGTGGTGCTCCAAAGACCGTTGATTACAGTTCCATTTCAAGTATATTCCTCGGACTTTAAAATCCCATAAAAACTTATTGCGGCGGACATTTTTGTCCGCCGCATTTGTTATATATTTGTGAAGGGTAAAACAGATGGAAACTAAAAATACTGTAAACTGATTACTCATACATACAAGGTACACCTTCTCGAAAAAACGAGTAACATAGTTTGTGGCAAATGTATTTGAAGACCGATTTTGGGGGAGGATCAATAGCATTTGATTTTACCTTACCGAGCAGAAGACGGAACTGCTTAGAGAAAAATCATTCCACAATCAAGTCATTGGCACTAGCGGTATTGGGTGCAGAAAAGAACAACACTTGCTTTAGCGCTATTCACCGCATCGAAAACAACCATACTTTTCAACCGACAACAAACAAATATCATTTTCAACATTGTATGCACTATCGAGATGGACAGCTATCGGGGAAAACTGTGTGATGTTTTTCAGATATGTATAACAGATGAGGTGAATGAAGAAATAACGGAAAATAGCAATATATTAAAAAGTCTACATCAAATAATATGAATAATATATGAAAACATGAAACGTTTAAATAGTAATGTTGAAAAATGAAAAAGAAGAAATTGATGCTTCGTGTATAAACAACGGGAAATGCTATAAAAAGCACCGCGATTATAATATATCAATAGGAATATGAGGGAAAATGATTTCATAATTATGCATAATAAACATAGTTCTTAAATTGAATATGTCATATATTACAAAGATATCATTCGTTAAGTAATTCATATTGACAAAAACATAAAATTAAATTATAGTATATATGTATAAAACTTTTAAAAAATGAATAAGAGGTGTAATAATGAAAAAAGTATTGAGTATTATATTGATGACTTGTATGCTTTTAACTACATTTGGAATTTACTCTATTCCTGCAGCAGCTGTTACAGATACCGTATGGAATTTTGATACCGCTGCCGATGCAAGTGCTTGGTCTTACGGCGGTGGTGCAACAAATGGTGGGGTATCAAACAGCATTTTATCTGTAAATGCCAATAAAGCCGCAGATACGACGTCTACCTCGTATATGCAAAGTGGTACTCTTTCCATCAATATTGATGATTATGAACAATTTAAAATTAAAATTAAGAATACGACCGCAACAACAAACGCAACGGCATATTTTTATATTAATGGTGTTTGGAATCAACCTACATTTACCATTGCAGCAAATATGACAGACTATACAGAATATACTGTTAATGTTGCAAGTTATACGGGAACCTTAACAAAAATTATGTTCTCATTCGGTACAAATGCGGCCGCTACATCGGGTACCATGTATGTCGATTACATGAAACTTACAAACCCGACTGAACAAGCATGGGAATTTAATACAGATGGAGATTTTCAAGGTTGGACGGGACAAATGCAAATGGGCAACCGCACAGTTTCAGGCGGATATTATTCGATGGATGCATTAGGACACTCTGGGTCGAGTGATCCTGCAATTTATTCTCCGTCTACATTTAATTGTTCGGCGACTAGTTATCCTGTATTGAAAATCAAACTGAAAAATGCAACAACAGCCACCTCAATCGGCGCATACTTTCAAACAACAGCTGATGCCACGTGGAGTGAAAGCAAGAAGGTTTCCATTCCAATCGCTGCTAACAGCACGTCTTATATAGAATATACATATACAATGTCAACGAATGCAAACTGGACTGGAACTTTCAAGCAATTTATGCTTGCGTTTGGGGAGTAACAGGAAATATATCAATCGATTATATTAAACTTTGCCCACCAGGTTCTGCCCCTGCCACACAGGAATGGAATTTTAATGATAATACATTAGGTGGCTGGTCGGCATGGGGATCTCATAGTGCTGCAGCTGCAAATGGTGCTTTAACTATGACAAGATTAGGTACGGCACAAGGTGCAGGAAATTCTCCCGCTGTTAGTCTCGACACTTCTATCTATAAATATCTTGTTCTCGGTGTCAACAGTTCATCGGTTTCAAGTATAAAATTCTATTACAAATGTGATGCAAACGGATATGATGAAGCACACACTAAAACAGTTACTATAACACCAAGTAGCACCGCTACTGAATATATGACGGATTTTTCGGCTATTTCGGGCTGGACAGGCAGCTTTAAGCAATTTATGCTGATGCTTCCGTCAGATGGTTCGGTTTCTCTTGACTATATTAAACTTACCAATACATATACGGCACCTGTAATACCCACAAAACAAGTCAATGTTGGAATTACTTCAACAGCTGACACCATAACAACGGTTGATGGAACCGTTACCCTGACAGCGAATGTTACATCCACCGATACACTTTCCGATTATGGAGTTACATGGAAAACCGATACTGTAAATGCTCTTATGACAAAGAATGCAAATGGAAGCCTTACCTTAACAGGAAAAATCAACGGAACAGTAAAGGTAACAGCAACTTCTAAAGAAGATCCGACAAAATCTGCAGTTAAGACAATTACCATTTCGGGACAGGACAATAAAACGGCAAAATATGACTTGAAAGTAATGCTTTTCGGAAACTCGATTTTAAATCATGGTACGAATGCAGGGCTTGGCTGGTATGGTAGCTGGGGTATGGCGGCATCTTCACAAGATAAAGATTATGTGCATCGTTTGATGAATTATTATACAAATCAGAAATATGGATCACTTAGTTATGCATTAAATGGATTTGCAACATTTGAAAGAGCGATTGTTGCACAGGATACATATGACTATACATCCGATCTTGCACCGATCAAAGTCGCAGTTCAAGATTATCAACCGAACATTGTAAATTTGCAAATGGGTGAAAATGTATCGGTAAGCGGACTTACTGCAGTACAATATGCAAATGCTGTTGGTCAACTTGTACAAACAATTCAAACTGCATCTCCTGGTGTAAAGATTATGCTTTGTACTCCTTTCTGGGGCGGTGATGCAAAGATTCAAGGGATCAAGTTGGTTGCAGCTCAATATAATCTTCCGATTTCTGATCTTTCCACGCTTAATACTGCTGAGAACATGGCTTACGGTCTGTTTGAAAACAGCGGTGTCGCAATGCATCCTGGTGATACTGGTCATGACAATATCGCAAAACTTGTTTGGGCCAATATGGACACTGTTATTTCAGAAAATTTTGCAGCGCAATATGAATTATTGCCGAATACGATTACAGTTGATTCTACCGCAAGTGAAATCACAAGCGATGCCGGAACCCTTCAAATGTCTGCAACTGTTTCACCAGCAGAAGCGGGACAGCAGGTTACCTGGTCAGTCAATAATGTTGATTTGGCAACGATTGATTCCAATGGTCTTCTGACTGCTAAAAACGACGGCTCGGTAGTTGTTACCGCAACATCAAATTTAAATACTGTTTATGGAACAAAAACCATTACCATTTCCGGACAATCAACTCCATACACAGTTACTTATCTTGCAGGAGCAACTGACACGGTTACAAATCTTCCGATTGTAAATGCGTTTGCAAAAGGCAACTTTACACTGAGTGCTCAAAAACCTCTTAGGGCCACTTATCAGTTTGCCGGTTGGTCACTTACCGAAAACGGGACAGTGGTTAATACGATTGCCATAACTGGAAACGTATCAGTTTATGCCGTATGGAAAAAGGCTTCCACTTGGGAATTCAATGAAAAGGATTATCTGGAAGGCATCACGGTACAAAACGGATTTAATGTTTATGTTCTTGATGGTAAATTGATGTCAATTGCAACAGGAACCGATGTTGCAAGCGGAAATGTGTTACGGATAACCTCACCGACACTTTCACTTGACAGTGCAAATTATAAAGCATTTATTTTGAAAATACAGAATACTGTTTTTAATGCAAGCAGCAGTGTGAACTTAGTGGTTCAGACAACAAACGGGAATAAAACATATCAGCTTCCCGTAACATCAATCAACAGTACCCAATACAACTTCGATATTTCGGATTGTACCGGAACGATTACCGGCTTCTATTTTGAACCAACCAATGTCGACTGTACAATTAATGTTGATTTTATTCGTTTTTCGGCGGGAACCAAGGTAACATATGATGCTAATACAACTGATACCGTAAGTGGCATGCCGGTAATGGAGTATATGTTTGATGGTTCAAACACCTATACAGTAAGTACAACAACGCCGACAAGAACCGATTATCAATTTAAAGGATGGTCGGAAACCGCAAATGGAACAACTCCTGTTGGAACTGAAATTACGGTAACAGAAAACAAGACACTTTATGCAATATGGAAATATAACAGTGCATGGGACTTCAATACGGATGGAAATCTTGAAGGTTGGAGTTACTCAAACATTTCCAGTGCAACAGTTGCAGGTGGAGTCCTTTCGCTAACACCAAAAAATAGTGGAACCGATGCAAGTCCGAGTTATGACCCCATCATAGCGGTAACTCCCGCTAGAGCAGATACTAATATTTACACGAAGGTTAGAGTGCGTATGTCTTATACACTTCTTCCAGGAGTGACCTCTTCCTCTTTACAGGTTTTCTTTAAGACTGATGCACAGACAACTTTGGGTGAATCCACATCCAAATCTGCTGCATTGACAGGCAATAGTTCAAACGGGTTTATTGATGTTGATGTCGATATGGCATCCAATACATTTTGGGGCGGTAGTAAACTGACTTATATAAGAATTGACCCGATTTCTGGCGGTGGTTCGGTACAAATAGACTCAATCAAACTAATTGCCACAACAACTGCAACATTCAATGCAAATGGCGGTAGCGGAACGGTTGCCAATATTACACCAGCACTTGGAGATACTATCACACTTCCAGCAAACGCATATACAAGAACAGGTTTTGTGTTTACCGGATGGTCTGACGGAACAAATACATATCAACCGGGTAACAGTTATACCATTACACAAACAATCACTCCGTTTACTGCAGTTTGGGCAACAGACCCCAATGCCGCAATTATCGGAAAGACCTGGGATTTTAATATCAACGGAGACGTTGAAGGCTGGACAGCTGCAAAAATTGATAATTTCACCACGCTAAACGGCATGTTAAAGGGTGCATCGAATATAGCAGTAGGTCAAACACCGGATGCAAGAATTTCAAGTCCTTCCGTTATCATTGACCCAGCATATTGTTTGTTAAAGTTCAGAATGAAAGTTGTGTCGGACGCCACACCGAATGCAGGTATCGCATATTTCTTAAGATCAGCAGATGCTATTTCTGCCGACAGACAGCTAAGTTATACAGTTACTCCAAATGCAGGTTTTATTGAATATACTGTTGATATGTCCGCTCATGCATTGTGGAACGCAAATATTTATCAATTGTGCCTTGACGCGGTAAGAGGAGTCGTCGGGACATCCTTTGAAATCGATTATATCCGCTTATACCGTAAAGGGAATAATACAATCACATATAACACAAATGGCACCTCTGTAACAAATATGCCGGCAAACGACTTATTAGCTGCAGTCGGTTCCGGATATAAACTCTCAGCAACAGTTCCCACACGCACTGGATATGTATTTTCTGGTTGGTCATTGACTGCCGGAGGCAGCATTGTATCAAACAATGAAATCAATGTTACCGGGAATACTAACCTGTATGCAATATGGGAGGTGATACCCTCCACCGTCACGGTTTCCTTTGCAGGCGGCACTGGATCAGTTGGCACAGCTCCTGCAAGTATTGTAGCGGCATATAGTGGAGTGATCACACTTCCTGCCAATACATTTACCAAAACAGGGTATGACTTTGCAGGTTGGTTTGATGGAACAGCGACATATGCGGCAAATGCTTCTTATACAGTTGCTTCTTCTAATATTACATTAACAGCAGCATGGACAAAACATTATTATGCTGTCAACTTCAGCGGAGGTAGTGGATCGACAGGTTCCGTTGCAAGCAAAACATATCAAGAAGGAACCCAATTTACACTTCCCGGAAACGGATTTACTAAAACAGGTTATTATTTCTCTGGTTGGAAATATGGAAATGCACTTTTTGTACCTGGTTCCAACTTTGCAAAAATTACAATGCCGCAAAGTGACATTACAGTTACTGCAGAATGGTTACAAAATCCCACTTTAATGACACCTGGGAATAATATTTTCTTAGGAGATACGACATTTGAAAGTAGCCAGATTCCATTTTATACAACTTCAAAGCTTGAAATAGTAACTGATCCAACAAATTCTCAAAACCATGTATTGAAATATACGAAAACGAGCGATTACTCCAATTTTTACCAAAACGTTAAATTTGAAGCTGGAAGAAGATATAAGGGTTCTATGAAGGTTTATATAGATCCGTCATCGACAAAAGCTTCAGTCACTGCGAACATGAATGCCGAATGGAATGATCCGGCACCGCATAGTCCGGCACATGCACATATTCTTTCCTTTGGTAATGCTGTCCCTGGTACATGGTATGATAAAACTGTTGACATCGATGTACCTCTAACTGCAGATTTAACAACAAGAACTACTGATGTTACACTTTATACAAATCCGCTGTTCAGCGACAGTGCAACAACCGGAAATTATGGTTATGTTTTATATGATAATATTTCATTTACACCATATTATAAGGTGACATATAATGTAGGCGCAGGTACCGGTGCTCCTGCTGATGCTTGGGTACTCGGAAGCAGTTACACAGTAAGTTCTACGGTACCCACACGAAGCGGGTATACATTCCTTGGCTGGTCAAAAGACGGAACGAATGTTATTAATACTGTAACCCTCTCTAATGCGGATGTTATTTTGTATGCAGTATGGCAGGCACCCATTCCTACATATACGTTAAGCTTTGACGCCAACACAACTGATACTGTAACATCATTGCCAAGTGTAAAAACATTAAACGCAAACCAAGCGTTTAACCTCGCATCCTTTATACCGGTAAGAACAAATTATAACTTTTTAGGCTGGTCGACAGACACAAGTGCGGCTAACATTGTTTCCTCGATTACCCTTACAGACGCGAATGATACACTCTATGCAATCTGGGAAATGCAAACCGTTCAAACTGTTTTAACTCCACCTACTTCAACAAAACCTGGCGTGAGAGAAATTCGGGATATGCAAGGCAACCTTATAGGAACAGAAGAAATCCCATTACTCCCGCATTTCGGTAACAAAAGAGGCAAGCAAGTAACACAAGGAACTACAGCTACTTCTCCCACCACAACGGTAAGACTGATTATGGGAATCAATTCACTTGATTATAAAAGAG
>Ga0183099_1002163_pt1 | contig 10386 bp, 8 predicted proteins | sample Biomet1_FD_127788 | JGI IMG/M metagenome (GOLD analysis project Ga0183099, IMG submission 127788) | Microbial communities from bioreactor (seeded with anoxic lake sediment) at LBNL, California, USA - Biofuel metagenome 1 | ecosystem: Engineered > Bioreactor > Anaerobic > Unclassified ... | reverse complement strand
CAGCCGGGAAATCAGCCTTGCCCATAAGGCAGTGGGTGATGCGGCAATACAGCTCCGCGTGGATATACACCGGGAAGAGCATGAACAGGTCCACCACCTGACCCACGGTGCCTTGCAGGGAGTTTTCCAGAGGAATGACACCCAGCTCGGCTTCGCCATCGGCCACGGCGCGGAAGATGTCCTCGAAGTTGGCCTTGGGCGTCAGCTCCGCACTGCGGCCCATGTATTCCAGGCCCGCAAAGTAGCTGAACGTACCCTCCGGCCCCAGGTACACCACGCGCTCTGGCCTTTGCAGGCGGCGCGAGCTGGACATGATCTCGCGGTAGACGGCGTGCAGGTGGCTTTCCGGCAGGGGGCCGGGGTTGAGCTTGGACAAACGTTCCATCACTTCCTTTTCGCGGAAGGGCTTGAACACGGTGTCCGGTGAATCTTTTTTGGCGCGGCCCACCCGCAGGCTGATGGCGGCCCGGCGGTTGAGCAGGTCCACGATGCCGTTGTCCAACTGGTCGATTTCTTCGCGCAGGTTCGGCAAGTCGGCGGTGCCGTTCGCGTCATTCTTGGGAGTGTCGTTGTCGCCCACGGCTAGCCTTCCTTGATGTCTTCGCAGATGCGCATGCCGAAGTGACGGCCAGCAACATCGGTGCGGCAGAGGATCTCGTCCCCGATCTTGAGGTTGACCACGCTGATGGGGGTGCCGTCAATGCCGGTGACACGGATGGTCTCCGCATTTTGCAAAAACACCTGGCCGGAAACCGGGCAGCCGTTCGGATCGCTGACCTGGGCGGTGATTTTCAGCATGGGGCGCACTTCAATTTTAACGCGGCCCACGGTGGCGAGGCTGGTTGCGCCATCGGCGGCCACAATGAGCACCTCGCGCCCGGCAGAGAGTTCCTCCAGGTAGCAGGTTTTGTCGCCGGGAAGCTGGGCATAGGCGTGCACCGCGCCCGCGTTGACGCGGAAGGGGCGGGCGGCCACGTAGGGGTTGGATTCCGTTTCAGCGTGGACCAGGAAGGTGAAGGCGCTGGAATTGCCCACCAGCATGCCTTGGCCCCGGCGCAGCATGGAGATGGTATCCACACAGACGCGGTGCCCCAGGCCAGCGGAGACAACTTCCGTCACCACCGCGCGCTGCAAATCAATCCGGCCCTGGGAGAGCTTCAGCTCCGCCACAATGGCTTTCAGTTCGGCTGCTGCCTCGGGCAGAACCACAATGGCATCGGCTCCGCGCTCCAAAATGCCGGCGGCCAGCAGGGCGCGGTCGTAAGACTCGCACTCTAGGGCCAGGTTGGTGGTCTGGGCCAGAATATTTTCGACAGGGATGATTTCCCAGCCCTTTTCCAGACTGACCATGCGGTTTTCCGCCTGGCCCGCACGCAGCAACTCCACAGCGGCTTCTTCGTCAGCCTTGGAGCACAGCGGCAGGGTGGGCAGTTCGGCCTCGGTCAGAACCTCCACCCGGCCCAGGGCGCGGATGTCGTCAGCCCGAGAAGCCTCGGCCAGGACGGCATCCACCCCGCTCTCCAGAGCCAGGGTGACAAGCTCCTTATGAAAAGGAATGGCCTTGAAGATGATCTTCTTCATGACCGCGCCTACTCCTTGCCCGCGAGCATTTCCATGGCCACATCGACATCGACATCGCCGTGAACGACCTTGGACAGGGCCTGGGTGAGAATGGCCGGGTTCTTGTGCTGGAACACGTTGCGGCCAACGGAGAGGCCGGAACCGCCCGCCAGGATGGAGTCATGCACCATCTGCAGGAAGGCTCTGGTGCTGTCCAGCTTGGGGCCGCCGGCGATGACCACGGGCACGCAGCAGGAATCGACCACGCGGGAGAAGCTTTCCACATCGCCGGTGTAGGGCACTTTGACGACATCCGCGCCCAACTCCACGCCAACACGGGCGCAGTGGGCCACAACGTCCGGGTCGAACTCGCTTTTGACCTTGGGGCCGCGGGCGTACACCATGGCCAGAACAGGAATGCCCCAACCCTGCGCAGTGCTGGAAACAGTGCCGAAGTCGTTCAGCATCTTGGCTTCACTCTCGTCGCCCAGGTTGACGTGCACGCTCACAGCGTCCGCGCCAAGGCGAATAGCGTCTTCAACGGTCCCGACGAGGGTTTTGGCATTGGGGAAGGGGGAGAGGGAGGTGCTGGCGGAGAGGTGGACGATGAGGCCGATGTCTTTTCCTTGTGTGCGGTGGCCGCAGCGCACAAGGCCTTTATGCATCAGCACGGCGTTGGCTCCGCCTTCAACCACGGCGCCGACTGCCTCGCGCATGTCGACGATGCCGGGAATAGGCCCAACGGTGGTGCCGTGGTCCATGGGGACGATGATGGTACGTTTGGTGTTGCGGTCGAAGATACGTTCCAGTCTGATGGCTTTTCCGAGATGCATGGTGGACCTCCTGGTCTCGTGCAGTTGCGCCCCATGGTCTGGACTTTAGGCTCTGCGCCGGCGGTGAAAACTAAAGAAGGGCCGCCGGCTTTCGCCTGCGGCCCTTCCTGAAGAGGCTTTGGTTAACGTCCTGTCACCGTCAACAAACCTCTCCCCGGCCGCAAGCGCGACTAAACCAATAATACCAATACTGGCTAAAGGAGGAGGTATTGCTGGCGGTGAAGAGGTTCATGGAGAAGTGTTTACCCGCGCCTTTTTTGCTTGTCAACGGTTTTTTTTGAGATAAATTAACATGTGCAATTTACTGTTTTTGTAAAGATACAGGGGCGTAGAATATCCAAAAATGGCAAACCTGTTCGATAATGGCTCCTATTTTGCCTGGTGTACGCGCAAAAGCTATGAGAAATCAGTGGAGTGCCTGTGTGGACCAATACTTGCTGTATGGAAACTTTGCAGCGCATTCCCCCACCGTTCCTGGCACCTGATGCGCGACCCCTATGGAAACCCAGATGACTGAAACAGCAGAAGCCGTCTCCATTGCCGAAATCATAGAGAATGAATGGATCAGCACGTCCTTTCATTCCCTTGTCTCCATTAAGCGCCGCTCCCTTCTCGGGGTGGAGGCCTTGTCTCGCTGCACGGCACCGGGCGAGGACATTCCGCCGTTGGAACTGTTCCGCATGGCCCACGAGCAGGGGCTGTTGCTGGAGTTGGACCGCCTGTGCCGGCGCAAGGCTTTGGAAGCCTTCGCGCCCATTCATGCCAAGAACAAGGGCATTCTGCTCTCCCTTAACGTCGACGGGCATGCCATCAACTCCGAAATTGCCCGCTCCAACGTTCTTATCCATACGGTGAAGTCCTTCGGCATCAGCCCCAATAATGTGTTGATTGAGATTGTCGAGTCTCGGGCCAACGACACCCAGGCATTGGCGGAGTTCGTCAACTCTTACCGCAAAAACGGTTTTCTCATTGCGCTGGACGATCTTGGGGCGGGCCACTCCAACCTGGACCGTATACCGTTGTTGCGGCCCGATGTTCTCAAAATAGACCGCTCGCTCATCGCCGGAGTCTCGGAACGCTTTACTCGCCTGGAAATTGTGAAGAGCTTTGTGCAGATGGCCTCGCGTCTGGGCTCACTGGCTTTGGCTGAGGGAGTAGAGCGCCAGGAGGATATTCTGTGCCTGCTGGAGATTGGCGTGGACGTTTTCCAGGGGTTCTACTTTGGCAAACCCTCTGCGCAAATGCCGGAGCAAGAGCTTCTTGGGGAACGCATCAACTACTTGGCACACAAGTTCAAGGCGCACGCCACGGAGCGCTTTGTGGCGCAGAAAAGTCTGTTCGCCCGGCACGATGCTCTTGTGCTGGGCCTGTGCAACCGCCTGTCTGAGCTTGGCACCGTGGGGTTGGACCGTTTGCTGACCAACTTTATAGATGAAAACAGCCACATCGAGTGTTTGTATATCCTTAACGCGCGCGGCATTCAGTTAACGGACACTGTGTGCAACCCGGCGAAGCTGCGTAAGCGGAAGCGTTTCATCTACGAACCCGCCCGTGTGGGCGCGGACCACTCGCTGAAGGAATATTACCTGCCCATGCGCGCGGGCCTGCCAAAATTCACCACCTCGCCGTACATATCCCTTGCGAGCGGCAACCGCTGCATTACAATTTCCGCGGCTTATAAGGATAGAGATGGCCGGTCCTGCATCCTTTGCGCGGATATCGATCATAACGAATAGCCGTTCGCGTCTTTTCTTTTGCCGTTCACCGAATGCGGCACTTTCCTGCAAGCAATTTCCTCCTACCTGTATTAGATATGTAATGCCGAGAAAGCATATGCGGAAGCCCTCGCAGAAGCTTACGGTCTTATTGTTCAAGGGGAGGACCTATGCGAAATATATCCATTCGTGCCCGCATCATTGTTCTCATTACGCTTTCTGTCGTTTTTTCCACCCTGGTTGGTGGATCCTTCCTGTACCAAATGCTCCAACTCAAGAGCTTTTCCATCGATCAAACGCAGCACGCCATGCTTGAGGGGCAAAAGGAGAAGCTGAAGATTTCCGTTCACTCCATGGCGCTTGCTCTGGGCGAAAACATCAAGACCTTGCCGCCGGATAAGGCCTTGTGGGTGCAGGCAGTGCGCGCACAGGTGCAGCCCATTCGCTTCGAGGCCGACAGCTCCGGCTATTTCTTTATTTATGAGGGCACCGTGAACGTGGCCTTCCCGGCCAAGTTGGAGGCCCAGGGCAAGGATCTGGGTGATTTGGTGGATAAGAACGGTGTGCACATGATTAAGGCCCTGGCCGATACCGCCAAGAACGGCGGTGGCTTTGTGGAATATGTGTTCGACAAGCCGGGCAAGGGAATTCAGCCCAAGCTCAGCTACTCCGAGATGATTCCCGGCACGGAATTCTGGATCGGCACCGGCGTGTACATCGACAATATCGACGAGAAGAAGGCCAGCATTAGCGCGGAGATAGGCGGCATGGTCAAGAGCGCCAGCCTGACCATTGGCGCGGTGGTTGCCCTACTGTTCCTGCTGGTGGTGCTGCCCCTGTCCATCGCCATTTTCCGCAGCATCATCCGGCCCCTTTCCGAGGCGACCAAGGCCGCCGACGCCGTAGCCGCAGGCGATTTGACCGTGCGTTTGGAACGCACCGGGCGCGACGAAATATCGCACCTGGAGGGCGCGCTGAACACCATGGTGGACACATTGCGCGACAACATGGCCAAGATTGAGGTGAAGACCCGCGAAGCCGAGGACAAGGCGGCGGCGGCGGAGCTTTCGGCCCGTGAGGCCGACGAGGCCAAGGGGCAGGCCATTCGCGCCCGTAGTGAGGGACTTTTAAGCGCAGCCAACAAGCTGGAGGCCGTGGTGGAGCGGCTGTCCTCGGCCTCGGAGGAAATCTCCGGCCAGGCGCAGCACATCGACGCGGCCACCATCACCCAGAAGGAGCGCATCACCGAAACGGCCACGGCCATGGAGGAGATGAACGCCACAGTGCTGGAGGTGGCCAAGAACGCCACTCAGGCCTCCCACGGGGCGGATACGGCCAAGGCCCGCGCCACAGTGGGCAACCAGGTCGTTGCCCGGTCCATCAAGTCCATGGACGACTTGCTGAAGCTGGCCACGCACCTGAAGGAGAACATGGACGCCCTGGGCCGCCGCGCCACGGACATCAGTCAGGTGATGAACGTCATCAACGACATTGCCGACCAGACCAACCTGTTGGCGCTCAATGCCGCCATTGAGGCAGCGCGTGCAGGCGATGCCGGACGCGGGTTTGCCGTGGTGGCGGACGAAGTGCGCAAGCTGGCCGAAAAGACCATGACCGCGACCAAGGAAGTGGGCGAGACCATCCGGGGCATTCAGGATGTTTCGCAGCAGAATATCAAGGGCATGGACGAGGCGGGCAAGGCCATTGCGGAATCCACGGAGCTGGTGCGGGAATCCGGCACGGTGCTGGATGAAATTGTGCGCATGAGCGAGGATACGGCCTTGCAAGTGCAGAGCATCGCCACCGCTGCGGAGGAACAATCCGCCGCCAGCGAGGAGATCAACCAGTCTGTGGATCAGATCAACGCCATTGCCACCGAGACAGCAGACAGCATGCAGGAGACCACCGTGGCCATCCGCGAGCTGGCCAACCAGGCCGACAAGCTGCGCATGTTGGTTTCCGAACTGAAGCGCGAGGGCAGCGTGTAACGGGCAGTATCCACAAGAGAAAAGACACAAGGCCGGGAACTGTCCCGGCCTTTTTGTGGCGGTGGCCCGGTACAACGGGCGCGGCATATCCTGTGGCGTTGTGGGCTACTGCTCCCGGCTCCACAGGGCCAGCATCACCAGCCGCCACAGAATGTTTTTGTGATTGGAGCCTGCGGCGTGCTCTTTGGCGATGGCTTTGGCCGCATCCAGGCGCAAGTGCTCGCCCAGGGCAGGGTCGGCGCTGGAAAGTGCGTCCATGACAAAGCCGCGCATAGGCCCGGCCATCCACTCACGTATGGGCAGGTCGAAACCCTGCTTACGGCGGTACAGCAGGTCGTGAGGCAGTTTTTCCTCGGCCATCTTTTTCAGCAAAAATTTCGTTTCCCCACCGCGTACCTTGAGATCCACCGGGAAGGAGGCGAACAGCTCGATGAGCTTGTGGTCCAACAGGGGGGAGCGCACCTCCAGGGCCACGGCCATGCTGGCTATGTCCATTTTCACCAGCAGATCGTCCGGCAGGCAAGTGGCGTTGGCTATGTACAGCATGCGTTCCACGGGATTGCCCGCGTGCCGGTAGGAGGCGTCCAGCCAGGGCAGGAACCAGTCGGCGTAGGCGCGGCGCACAGCCTGGGCCGCGCTGCGTGTGTACAGGCGCTCCTTCATTGGCCGAATTTTGGCCTCGGCACGCAGCAGGGGCTTGGTCTCCGGCCAGAGCGAGCCGGAGGCGACCTCGCGCCAGAGTCCGGCCAGGCCGCCCTCGGCCCTGGAAAGGTTGCGCAGAGCCTCCCCGCTGGGTGGGCGCAGGGGATGAAAGTCGTTGAGAGCCATGGCCAGCTTGGCATGCCGGTAGGTGGGGTAGCCACAGCACAGCTCGTCGCCGCCATCCCCGCCCAGGGCAACGGTAATGTGTTTGCGTGTCATGCGGCACAGGAACAGCGAGGGCAGGGCAGAGTCGTCGGCGTAGGGCTCGCCATAGCGGCGGGCAACCTCCGGCAGTGATTCCAGCGTGGCGGGGGGCATGATCTCGTGCGACAGGGTGAGGCCAAGGTGCCGGGCCACGGCCTGGGCATGGGGCAGCTCGTTATATTTTTGCTCGGCAAAACCGATGCAGAAGGCATGGGCCTGCCCAGGCGAAAGCTCGGCCAGCACAGAGGCCACCAGGCTGGAATCCACACCGCCGGAAAGCAGCAGCCCAAGCGGAACGTCTGATTCCAGGCGCAGGCGCACGCTTTCGCGCAGGCAGTCCCAAGCCATTTCCGTGGCCTCGGCCTCGCTGACGGCGATTTTGTGGGTATACTCCGCATCCCAGTAGCGCCACAGGCGCAAGCCTTCGCGTCCGTACACCGCACAGTGGGCCGGAGGCAGCTTGTGCATGCCCTGGTAAATGGTGTGCGGCGCGGGCACGTACCCTAAGCTGAGATACAGGTCCAAGGCTTCGGGGTCGATGTCGCCATTGTTGCCGCCCCGGTTGCGGGACGAAAAGTCCGGGTGGGCGCGCAGGGCGCGGATTTCCGAGGCGAAAACAAGCCCATTCGTCCCCTCGAAATACACCAGCGGCTTTTTTGCCAACCCGGTCGCGGGCCAGGAACACCTCGCTGCGGCCAGCGTCCCAAATGGCGAAGGCGAACATGCCGCGCAGCATGCCCAGGCAGTCGCGCCCATGCACGCGGTACAGCTTCAGCAGCACCTCGGTATCGCCTGTGGTGCGGAACACCTCGCCGCGCTTTTCCAGGTCCGCACGCAGGGCTCGAAAGTTATAGATCTCGCCGTTGAAAATAATGACGTTGCCCGTCACCGGGTCGTGCATGGGCTGGCTGGCGCGTTCGTCCAGGTCCAGCACGGAAAGGCGCGCATGGCCAAAGCAGGCTGAGCGCCCGGTCCAACAGGCGGACTTATTCGGCCCCCGGTGGGCAATAAGCGCAAGCACTGGGGCAAGCTTTTTCGCCGCGTCCTCCGGTAGCTCCGGCAAGCGTACGTGGCCGCAAATTCCGCACATGACGAGACCGACTCCTGGCTACAGGCCCAACACCTGGCGGAAGTAGGCGATGGTATTGACCAGCCCTTCCTCCAGCTTGATGGTGGGCTCCCAACCCAGCGCGGCGCGGGCCAGGGTGATGTCTGGTCGGCGTTGCATGGGGTCGTCCTGCGGCAGGGGATTGTGCACGATTTTGGAGCGCGAGCCGGTCATGCGCACCACTGTTTCGGCCAGTTCAAGGATGGTGAACTCGCCGGGGTTGCCCAGGTTGACCGGGCCGGTAAAATCGTCCGGTGTGTGTTCCATAAGCCGCACAAAGCCGGTGATGAGATCGTCCACGAAGCAGAAGGAACGGGTTTGCTGACCCTGGCCGTATACGGTGATGTCCTCGCCCTTCAGCGCCTGGACAATGAAATTGGACACCACACGGCCATCGTTGACGGCCATACGCGGGCCGTAGGTGTTGAAAATGCGGGCAACCTTGATGCGTAGGGCATGCTGGCGATGGTAGTCGAAAAAAAGTGTTTCGGCGCAGCGTTTGCCTTCATCGTAGCAAGCCCGCGGGCCTATGGGATTCACGTTGCCCCAGTAGCTTTCCGGCTGGGGGTGAATGGCCGGGTCGCCGTATACCTCGCTGGTGCTGGCCTGCATGATCTTAGCCTTGATGCGCTTGGCCAGGCCCAGCATGTTGATGGCACCGTGCACACTGGTCTTGGTGGTTTGCACCGGGTCGTACTGGTAGTGGATGGGCGAGGCAGGGCATGCCAGATTGTAGATCTCATCGACCTCAACATAGAGTGGAAAGGTGATGTCGTGGCGTATGACTTCAAAGCGGGAATGGCCGAGGAGATGGCGGATGCTTTCCTTGCTGCCGGTGAAGAAATTGTCAACGCAGAGCACATCGTGCCCCGCCTCCAGCAGCCTCTCGCACAAGTGCGAACCGAGAAAGCCGGAACCACCGGTGATGAGGACGCGCTTGTTCAGGGCCATGGGAACTCCTCGTAGAAGTGTGGTGCGCCAGTGCATGCGTCATAAGCCGAAAACAGCAGGGGCACAAGGGTTGCGCGTGATATGGAAGAAAAGCGGCCAGCGGCTGGATATGATAGGTTACGTATATATGAAAAAAGAATTATGTGTATAAATGCGACATAATGCGAATAGTTACTGAAGTGAAATCGACAAGAAGAAACCACTTTTTCTCAAAGAGGGGGTTGACGTCTTTGCCGTCTAGAGGCAAGGTGAGGCATCCTTCGAAAAAGGTTGTTCAAGCGTCTGTTTTTCGGATCGAATCAGCGATGTTGGAGGGGCTATGGTCTTTAGCTGGCTGCATATGGCCATCATCCTGTTCCTTGTGGGCGGGCTGCTTTTTGCGGGTGGTCCGCTTATTTTGTCGTACCTGGTGGCTCCACGGGCCAGGGGCGGCGACATGGGCATGCCGTATGAGTGCGGCATGCGTCCGCATGAGGGCGCATGGACGAAATTCGGCATCAATTATTACATCTACGCCATGCTGTTTTTGGCCTTCGATGTAGACGTACTCTACCTGTTCCCGGTCGCTACGGTTTATAAAACGACCGTGGGCTGGCTGCCTTTCTTTGAGGTCTTGCTCTTCCTCTCCGTTTTGGCTCTCGCCATCGTCTATTTCTGGGCAAAAGGGGTGTTCACATGGCCGCGCAAAATCTCGTAGGGCAGAAACCCGACGTCATGGTGGCGGATCCGATTCTCAACATCGGCCCGTCGCAAAAGATTATGGACCTCTGCCGCGCCATGTCCTTGTGGCCCATGACTTTCGGCTTGGCCTGCTGCGCCATTGAGATGATGTCCGTGGGCATGGCCCGCTGGGACATCGCCCGTTTTGGTGCAGAGGTGTTCCGCCCCAGCCCGCGCCAGTCCGATCTGATGATTGTGGCCGGCACCGTGAGCAAGAAAATGGCTCCGGCTGTTGTGCGCCTGTACGAGCAGATGCCCGCTCCGCGCTGGGTCATCGCCCTTGGCAACTGCGCCATCTCTGGAGGGCCGTTCAAGTTCAAGGATCAGTACGGCATTGTCGAAGGGGTGGATAATCTGATCCCCGTCGACGTGTACGTTCCCGGCTGCCCACCGCGGCCAGAGGCCCTCCTTGAGGGCCTGTTTTTGTTGCAGGAGAAGATCAGCGGCAAGCGCCTGGTGGCCCAATTCATCGCCCTTGGCAACTGCGCCATCTCTGGAGGGCCGTTCAAGTTCAAGGTATCAGTACGGCATTGTCGAAGGGGTGGATAATCTGATCCCCGTCGACGTGTACGTTCCCGGCTGCCCACCGCGGCCAGAGGCCCTCC
>Ga0183099_1002162_pt1 | contig 10390 bp, 5 predicted proteins | sample Biomet1_FD_127788 | JGI IMG/M metagenome (GOLD analysis project Ga0183099, IMG submission 127788) | Microbial communities from bioreactor (seeded with anoxic lake sediment) at LBNL, California, USA - Biofuel metagenome 1 | ecosystem: Engineered > Bioreactor > Anaerobic > Unclassified ... | reverse complement strand
TGCCGTGAGCATGTTGTAGGTTTCGTCCGTCAGGCGATCCTCTTCGCCGATCTCCACAATCATCACATCCTTGTTGTAGCGGGCAATCATGTCGTTCATGTTGCCGACCAGATCACCGAGGGTGGCCTTGTAGCTTTTGTTGATCCAGTAGGGATAGTACGACATGCCAATAACATCGTAGTGCACCCCGTGTTGCGTGGCGTTATCGAAAAAAGTGCGGTATTTCGCGTTGTTATTGCCCTCGTCGAGGTGCACAATCACTTTGATTTTCGGATCGACGGCTTTGGTGGCATCGTACCCTTTGTTGAGCAGTTGCGCCAGTTGCGGCCAGTTGGAGGTGCTGCCATCGGGCCAGAGCATGCCGCCGGGGATTTCGTTGCCCACTTGCACCCACTCGGGCGTAATGCCGACCTGTTTCAGCGTGTCCAGCACCTCAAAAGTGTGTTTGTAGACGTCGTTGCAAAGTTCGGGGAACGAATGCTTTTCCCAGGCAGCCGGTTTCTTCTGTTTGGCAGGATCGGCCCAGCTGTCGCTGTAGTGGAAATCGATCATCAGGTGCATGCCCAGTTTCTGAGCCCGTTGTGCCATCTCCACCGTCTCTTTCTTGCTGCAATGGCCGCTGCCTCTGTCATTGGTAGGATTGACCCACACGCGCAGGCGGATGGTGTTGATGCCGCGCTCTTTGAGCAACAGCAGGCAATCTTTGGCTTTGCCGTCGCTGTCGTAGAACTTAAAACCGGTAGCCTCCATCTGGGGCAACCAACCCACATCGGCTCCTTTGGCAAACTGTGCCTGGCACGGCCGGATAGCTCCGGCAAGCAGCAAAAGCAGGGTAATTTTATAAATGAGTTTCATAGGGGGATGAGTTGTATTGGTGAATGAATTATTACATCATCGGGATATCAAATATGAACGAGCGCAAATTCAGGGGCGTTAGCCCCGATCTCTTTGTAGAAAGAGCATAAAACCCGTAGCCGGAGGAGCGTAACTTTGATCTATTTTCTCTGAAGAGCCGTTTAGAGGTCAGGGCTACGCCCCTCTTTCCCAATTTTCCGGTTTGTCTGCTACCAAGACGGCAGGGCTAACGCCCCTGATGCTATTATCGTTTGGGATGAGCGCGAGCCAGGAGACTCGCGCTAGCGGTGAGGATTAATGGTGTTCTCATAACTCCGTCCTTCAGGGCGGAGTTATGATTTGGGGCTACTGTTATTGAGTACGAGTCGGGATCTAACATCTAATCCTTATACTATAACAGGACTTAACCCATCAACAGCATATAAAGTAAGAATAGAAACAGATTGCACCACAGAACAAAGCGAATGGTCTTCTCCTGTTTCATTTATAACTGAATGTGGAACAATAACATCATTCCCATGGACAGAAGGTTTTGAATCAGCTTGGACAGTAACGACAGTTCCAGGTAATGCAGCAGCTCCAGACTGTTGGATAAATGTAAATAATGGATATAATTCTTATTATAAGTGGCAAAGAAGCACAGGTACATCTTATGCTCATACAGGTTCTGGTGCAGCAACAATGTATGGAGGTTACTATTTACCTACTTCAGTATACACTCATTCCGATTGGTTGATTTCTCCTATCTTTTCATTGCAGGGGACTGAAATGATAAATTTCTATACAAAATCAGCATCAACATATTATCCTGAAGATATATCTATATATTTACTCGATGTAACAACAAATGGAGATATAACAACAGCATCAGATACTGCTGATTTCGTTAGAATAATGTCTCCAGAATTACAAACAACCTCATGGTTATTTCACGAAATATCTTTACCTTATACTGGAAATTATCGAATTGCCTTTGTAAGAAATGCACGTCCAGGAGGACAATATCTATGTTTAGATGATATAACTATTTCAGAAATGCCATTATGTCCCAATACTTACAATTTAACATCAACATTACGTTCATCAACATCAGTAGATTTAAACTGGATGCAAAATGGTAATGGTAATGGTTGGGTAATTGCTTATGGTGATACAACTGGTTTTGATCCTTCAACTGCAACACAAACTCTTACTATTTCTAGTACCGACCCAGTTCCTTATACTCTTACAGGTTTAACTCCTCAAACTCCTTATAGTTTTGCTGTTCGTCAAAATTGTGATGGTGGAGCATGGAGTAATATAGTATCTTCTATAACCCCTGCAAATGCTACAACATTACCATATTCTCATTCTTTTGAAGATGTTACAGAAAATAATGCTTGGTCATTTATTAATGGAACACAAACTAATCAATGGGTAATAGGAACTGCTGCTGATACATTAGGTGCTACAGGTCTTTATATTTCAAATGACCAAGGAGTAACTAATGCTTATACAGTAGGTACTTCAAGAGTTTATGCTTATCGTGATTTTGAAGTTCCTGCAGGAGCTGGAGAATTAGAACTTTCTTTTGATTGGAGAGCTCAAGGTGGTTCTGCTCATACTGACTTCTTAAGAATGTATTTAGTACCACTTGATGCAAATATTACTGCTGGAGTTATACCTCCAAATGGTTTAGATGCATCTGCTCAAATAGGTAATTACACAGGAGGTACAGGAGAACATTGGTTAAGTCAATCAACTGTTTGGCAACATAAAACAATGAGAATAAATAGTCTTCAATTCCCTAATTTAGCAGGAAGAACATGGCGTTTATTAGTTCATTGGAGAAATGAAAGTTCAACAACAACTGGAATTCAACCTCCTGCTGCTGTTGATAATATTAATATATCTGTTGTTACATGTGCATCACCAAGTGCATTGGCTGCTTCAAATATAACAACAACATCTGCTCTTTTAACATGGGCTGAAAATGGTTCTGCTACAGATTGGATTATTGAATATAAACCATCTTCTACAACAACATGGAACACATATCAAACAACAAGTAATCCTGATTCTATTATAAACCTAATACCAGGAACATCATATACTGCAAGACTTCGTTCTTTATGTTCAGATACTTCTTTATATTCTAATACAATTACATTCCAAACCGTATGTGCTGCACAAACTGTTCCAACCCCTGTTGAAGGTTTCTTAACAGTGGTTCCTCCAACAACTTGTTGGTCAAAAATGCAAGGAACTCTTCCTGCAACAGGAAATGCAACATTAACATCAACTACTTCTGGTTGGTTTTGGAATTCAAATGTAACTCCACATAATGCTAAAGTAAATATTTATTATACATCATGTAACTATTGGCTTATATCTCCTTCAGTAGATTTAGGCGATGGAACATCTCCTGCTCAATTAGAATTTGATGTTTTCTATACTGCTTATAATACCACTAATGCTGCAAATACTAGTGGAACTGATGATAGATTTGCTGTTGTGGTTTCAACTGATGATGGTTTGACTTGGAATGCTGCAAATGCAACAATTTGGTCAAATGCAACAGGTGCAACAAGAGTATTGAATAATATTCCAAATACACCTACTCATATTATTTTGCCTTTATTTGATCCTGCAACAACACTTCCTTATACAGGAAATATTAAGATTGGTTTTTATGGAGAATCAACAGTTTCAAATGCTGATAATGATCTTCATATAGATAATTTTTGAAGTTCTTCCTTATTCAACATGTCAAAGACCTACATCTGTTATTGCAAGCAGTATAACATCTACAGATGCAACTGTTAATTTTACTGAAAATGGTTCATCTACAACATGGGAATATGTTTATGGAGATGCTACAACAATTACTGACCCTACAACAGGAACAGCAATTTCAACAACAACTAATCCTATTCAATTAACAGGATTAACTCCTCAAACACAATATAATATTTGGGTACGTTCAATATGTGATAATGGAAATTCTGATTGGTCTTCTATTAGTACATTTGTTACTGAAGCATTACCAGCAATCCTTCCTTATACTTGTGATTTTGAAAGTGCAACAGAAAATTTAGCTTGGAGATCATTATCAAATGGTGTAAATAATTGGGCAATAGGTACAGCTGCTGGAAATGGCAATACCACAGCAGGAACTCAAGCAAATTATATTTCTAATGATAATGGAGTGTCTTATGCTATGACTTATGGTTATATTTATGCTTATTCATATCGTGATATTGATTTTGGAACAGATCCTGCTTCATATTATTTAACATTTGATTGGAAATGTCAAGGATATCTATCTACATATGATAATACTGTTTACGCAGGATTAAGAGTATATTTAAGAGATCCTTCAGAAGCTATTAGTACTTCAGGACTTCCTACAAATCCAAATGATAATTTAGGAACATTTGTTAATTCTCCAGCATGGCAACATGCACAATTACCTGTTGATAATGTATCAGGAGTTAAGAGATTATTATTTGTTTATTTTGACCCATATTATAATTATGCTCCTCCAGCTGCAATAGATAATATTTCATTGGTTCAAGCAACATGCCCAAGACCTGCTAGTCTTGTTGCTTCAAATCTTACTACAACAACAGCTGAAATTTCATGGGTACACCCAGGAGCTGATAGCTATATTGTATCTTACAGACCAGCTTCAGGAACTACATTCACAGATGACGCAGCAACAGCATCTCCATATACAATTCAAGGTTTAACATTAGGAACACAATATTTAGTTGCTGTTAGAGCTATTTGTGGTAGCGATACTACAATTTATTCATCAAATTTGATATTCCAAACTCCTTGTGTTGATGCTGCAGTTAATCAATATCCTTATATTGATGATTTCACATCTGGAATAGGTTGTTGGTTATCTCTTTCTTCTGGAACATCAGTAAATGGATTCTGGCAATCTGCAACAAGTGGTATTAATCCAACAACAACTCCACATTCACCTTCAAATATGTTATATTTTAACAGCTATAATAGCTCAGCAACTGGATATTTAATTTCTTCTGAATTTGATATTCCAGTATCAACACCAATGGCTGTTGATTTCTGGATGGTAAGAGATGGAGGATATTCAAGCTATAATGAATATGTAGAAATTCTTGTTAACTCAACTCAATCTATAACAGGTGCAATTTCTTTAGGTACTGTTCATAGAGTATTAGGAATGACACCAATAGAAACAGTAGCAGGTTGGCATGAATATTTATTTACTGTTCCTGATTCAATAACAGGTTCAAGATACTTTATTATAAAAGCTCAAGGAGCTGGTGGTAATAATATGTTCGTTGATGATTTCTCTGTAATGTCTTTAAGTTGTCCTATTCCTTCTGGAGTAACAGCTTCAAATATAACAACAACAACAGCTGATATTTCATGGACAGGTACTAATGATGCAACAGCATGGAATATTGAATACAAAGCAGCATCAGATGCAACATGGACTGTATTACCAACAACAACAAATCCAACTACAATCAATGGATTAGTTGCAGCTACACATTACTTAGTAAGAGTACAAACAGATTGTGATGCTAATGGATTAAGTAATTATGGTTCTTCAACATTTGTTACTCCTTGTGCTGATGGAGCAATTTCTTCTTTCCCATGGTCAGAAGGTTTTGAAAATGGTTTGACTTGTTGGCAAATAAACTCATCAGCAAATGATGCTGACTGGACTAGTGAAACATCAGGATCTTATCCAACAGCTACAACTCATGGAGGATTAAATATGATAATGTTTAATAGTAACAATTTAAATTCAGGTGAATGGTCTACTATTTATTCACCAGTATTAAATTTACCTAATGATCAATATCAAGTTTCATTCTGGATGTTTAGAGATAGTAACGACTATTTAACAACAGCAGATAGAGTTGAATTATATGTTAATTCTACAGCATCAACAACTGGAGCTACATTATTAGGAACAGTTAATCGTAGTTATAGTTTAGCACCAATAGAAACCTTAGGAGGATGGCATCAATACTCATTTAATTTGCCTTCAGGAACAACAGGGAACCAATATGTTATTCTAAAAGGTCTTGCTGAATATGGAAGAAATATATATGTTGATGATTTAACAGTAGATGTATCAGGAGTAACTCCATGTCCAGATCCAACATCAGTATTAGTATCTAATGTAGGAACTACTACAGCAGATGTAGCATGGACAGCAGGTGGTTCAGAAACTTCATGGGAAGTACGTTTAGGAACAACAGGAACACCAGTTTCTGTAACAAGTCCAACATACCAATTAACAGGATTAACTCAAGGCACAAATTATACAGTATATGTTAGAGCAAATTGTGGAACAGGATACTCATCATGGGTAGCTTCAACACCATTTACAACAACATCATCATCAGTATTAACAGTAGTTACATTACCACAAACATCCGTATCACAAACCTCAGCAATCCTAAATGGAACAGTTGCTCCAGGAACAGCACCAATCTTATCTCAAGGATTTGAATGGAAAGAAACAAGTGCAACAACATGGACAGTACAACCAGCAGCAGGAACTACAATAACTTATACACTAACAACATTAACTCCAAATACTTCTTACACATATAGAGCCTTTGCTATGACATCAACAGATACAGTTAGAGGTATAGATATTAGCTTTACAACCCTATCAATAGTTCCTCCAACAGTTGCAACAAGTGCAGCAACATCAGTTGCTCAAACTACAGCAACCTTAAATGGAACAATTACAGCTGGTTCTGAAACAATAACAGCTAAAGGTTTTGATTGGAGAGTAGTAGGAACAACTACATGGAATAATCAACCTGTAACTGCAGCTACATTAACATATAATTTATCTGCATTAACAGCGAATACTACTTATGAATACAAAGCTTATGTAACTACTACAACTACTACTTATGGTTCTGTTGTTACATTTACAACTCTTCCAAATTCAGTAACTCCTACAACAGTAGTTACATCACCAGCAAGTAATATAGCACAAACAAGTGCAGACTTAAATGGAACAGTAACACCAGGTACAAATCCAGTATTAACACAAGGCTTTGAATGGAGACTTGCAAATACAACTTCATGGACAAGAGTACCAGTTACAGGAACATTAACTCATACATTAACAGGTTTAACAGCTAATACTTCATATGAATTTAGATCATATGCAACAACTTCAATAGACACAACTAATGGATTAACACTTAACTTTACTACTTTACCAATACCAGTTGTTTTAGGAGACGTAACAACCCTTGAAGCAACAAATGTTGATAATCATAATGCAATATTAAATGGAACATTAGGAAATGTTGGTAATGCATTAAGTAATGTAAAAGTAGGCTTTGTTTATTCAACAATGACAAATCCAGAAATAGGAGGAACAAATGTAATCACAGACTCTGTACCATATACAGTAGGAATGACATCATTTAGTAAACCAATTTCAGGCTTACAGTCAAATACAAGTTACTTCTGTAGAGCATATGTTACAAACTCAGCAGGAACAAAATATGGAGATGAAAAGACCTTTATTACATTAGGATTAGAAAATCCAGAAAGTCAAGGCTTCTCTGTAAGTATGTATCCAAATCCAGCAACTAACACAACTAAATTAGTAATAAGTGGAGTTGATGGGGAAACTGATATAGTAATTAATGATGCTCAAGGAAAACTGATATATAAAACTTCTTCAAAAGCTGTGAACGGAAAGGTTGAACAAACTATTGATGTAAACAATTTTGCTAAGGGTGTTTATTATGTTAGAATCAAGAATCAAACTACAAGCAGAACTCAAAAACTGATAGTAATAGAATAAAAGTTCTCGGTTAATAATAATTGATTTTTTAGTTGTGGTTGTCCCTTAATTGGGGCAACCACTTTTTTATTACTATGGTTTTTATTTCAATATATAGCCAGAATTACTAATCATTTCTTTATCTTCACTTACATCACAACCAATGGTTGTTAGCATATCTCCAACTATTGCTGAGTTTATTCCTATATATAAGGACTTTTTCATTGCATCTTTACTCATTCTTGATCTCCCTCCTGCAAATCGAAGAAAGGCTTTGGGATTAATAAATCTAAATAATGCAATTGTTGTTAAGATTTCTTCTTCTGAAATAAGTGGTTGATTTTCTAATGGTGTTCCTTTAATTGGTTGAAGAATATTAATTGGTATTGACTGAATTTCTAATTCTTTTAGTTTAAAAGCAAATTCTATTCTTTGTGTCATTGTTTCTCCCATTCCTATTATTCCTCCACTACATAATTCCATTCCAATATTTCTGGCAGATTTAAGAGTTTCTATTTTTTGTTCTATTTTATGGGTTGAACATAAGTTTGGGAAAAAAGAAGGTGAAGTTTCTAAATTACAATGATAACGTTTAATTCCTGATTCAAAGAGTTCTTTTAATTCTTCTTCATTTAATAATCCTAAAGATGCACATAATTTAACCTTGGAATTTGATGCAATATATCTACTCATATTGCATAATTGTTCTATTTCCTTTGAATTTAGTTTTTTGCCGCTTGTTACAAAAGAAAATCTATTTACTCCTTGTTTTTCATTGTATTTTGCAAGATTTAATGCAGTATCATTATCCACTAAATCATATACTTCAGCATTAGTTTTGTGGTAAATAGATTGAGAACACCAAGCACAATCTTCAGAACATCGTCCTGACTTGGCGTTAATTATTGAACACATATCAAAAACTTGAGAACTAATCTTACTTGTTATCTCATGAGATGCTTCATATAATTCTTCTTTATCGGAATTATTAACCAATAAATTAACTTCTTCTATGCTAATAGGAGTATTGTTTAATACTTTTTCCTTTAATGTCTTAACCATATATATTTAAAAATAAAAACCGATATAAAGCTATTAACTATATATCGGCACAATTTATTAATCAAGATAAAAAAACTCTTTGTTTCTTATCTACTTCATTATTATTTTCTTTATTTGTTGTTAGAGTTATTAATTCTTGCTCTATTAATCCTTCCTTATTAAAGTCAAAAGAACAAGACAATAATTTATAAAGATTAGTTTCTAAAAAGGTAGATTGCTTTTTTATTGAACTTGTTGTTATCTTAGAGTCTATAACTCCAATTGTAACATGTTTATGTAAGCTACAAAAAACAGAATAAGCTTTTCTTGACCAACGGCGAAAACGAATAAAATGTTTTTTTGTAGTTTCTTTTCTCATAATTTATTAAAAAATTCAGGCTGCAAATTTAGACATATTTTAGTATCAACATATATACTTCCCCTTTTTATTAGTTTGAATGCTTATCATTGGTAATTAAAATATTCTTTCTAACTTTGCACGCTTATTACTCCGTTCTGAAAGTAATAGAAATTAATATAAACATAAAACAAAAGACTATGAAACTTATACAATTTGCCTCCATCACAAAAAAGATGGCACTTGCAGCATTTGGGTTGTTCCTTCTGTTGTTTTTGCCTGTACATATGGGTATTAACTTATGTATTTTAAGAGAAGATGGTGGAGAGTGGTACAGAAATGCTTGTCATTTCATGGGTACAAATTACATTGTAAAAGTATTTGAAATTGTGTTAATGGGTTGTGTTGCACTTCACATTATTATAGCAATAATACTTACAATTGAAAACTGGGTAGCACGTCCTATTCGTTATAAAGTGGTATCAAAAACAAAAACTCCATTTATGTCTCGTTATATGATATGGACAGGTGGAATTATTGCTTGCTTCTTAATACTTCACTTTATGAATTTTTACTTTGTGAAATTAAATTTAGTTGAAGGAAAATATTGTGCGGAAATAGAACAAATGGATAAACATTTCCAACAAAAAGCACTAAAACTTCAATCAGGAGAATTAAATGAAAAAGACCAAGCAGCACTTATGGCACAATATCAAGCAATAAGTCAAATAACTCCTGACAAGATGGATAAAAGCCAAAAGAATTTAGTAAACCTTTCAAAGGAAGAAGTAAAAACTTATTGTGGTGCTGACTATAAAAAAGCTGAACCAGACTTTTATTCAATGTGTCGTCAATTATTTGCTAATCGCCTTTATTCATTAATTTATTTATTAGTGTTTGTGGCTTTAGGTCTTCATCTATCACATGCTATTAATTCATTAGCCCAAACCTTTGGACTTAATCATAAAAAGTATAACTCAACAATAGAATGGATAGCACTTGTTTATTCAATAATAATTCCATTAGGATTTGCTATTGTACCATTATGGGTTATGTTTTTGATGTAAAAATAAGATAATAAGAAATAAAAAACAATAAGATATGAGCACACTTAATTCCAAAATACCAGAAGGACAATTGTCGGAAAAGTGGACTAAATATAAATCAAGTCAGAAATTAGTTAATCCTGCAAACAAGCGTAAATTAGATATAATTGTTGTAGGAACTGGACTTGCTGGTTCATCGGCAGCTCAGAAATTAGTTAATCCTGCAAACAAGCGTAAATTAGATATAATTGTTGTAGGAACTGGACTTGCTGGTTCATCGGCAGC
>Ga0183099_1002161_pt1 | contig 10394 bp, 10 predicted proteins | sample Biomet1_FD_127788 | JGI IMG/M metagenome (GOLD analysis project Ga0183099, IMG submission 127788) | Microbial communities from bioreactor (seeded with anoxic lake sediment) at LBNL, California, USA - Biofuel metagenome 1 | ecosystem: Engineered > Bioreactor > Anaerobic > Unclassified ... | reverse complement strand
TGATGATGTATGGGATACATGGCAACACGTTACTCATTTATTTAATATCTGTCAGAAGTGGTACCCGTATATTGCTCCAGGAACATGGCCGGATTGTGATATGATTCCTTTAGGACGTATTTCTGTTCGTGGTGAAAGAGGTGCGGATCGAATGACTCGTTTATCAAAAGATGAGCAATATACACTGATGGCTTTGTTTACTATATTCCGTTCCCCACTTATATTTGGTGGTGATCTTCCAAGTAATGATGCGTTTACTTTGTCTTTACTTACTAATAAAACTGTATTGAGAATGCATAGGGAAAGTACAAATGTTAGTCAGCTTTATCAAAAAGATAATAAAGTAGCCATCACATCTAAGAATTCCAAAACAGGTGAGACTTATTTGGCTTTGTTTAATTTATCGGATGACAAAACTCCTCAGAAAGTAAGCGTAAAATTAGCTGATTTGGGTATTAAAGGTAAATGTATTGTAACAAAAATGTGGTCGGGCAAGAAAATGGGAACTTTCTCAAAAGAATTCTCTGAATTATTTAATAGCCATGCATGTGGTTTATATAAACTGAAAATAAAATAAAAGCAAGTCATTAGATAAGGCATTAAAGATTTAACACCTTATCTAATGAACAAAAGCATAAATATATTGGTTACATTTACATATAACTAATAAGCAATATTATGAAACAGATTCCACAGGATAGGATAACTAACCCTCGTATCACAGAGCTTCTGGAGGATGATGTTTTTGTTTTTGGATCTAACTTACAAGGAATGCACTATGGTGGAGCAGCTCGCACAGCCTGCCAATGGGGAGCAATAATGGGACAAGGCGCAGGTATACAAGGACAAACTTATGCCATACCAACCATGTCGGGATCGGTAGCATCAATAATTCCTTTCGTCGATGAATTTATTCGCTTTGCAACATCCCACCCCGATATACGTTTTTTAGTTACCGAGATCGGGTGTGGCATAGCTGGCTACACTCCTACCGATATTGCTCCACTATTTCGTGAAGCTGTTTCTATTGAAAACATATCCCTTCCCGAAAGATTTTGGGAAGTAATTCTGCATGAGTCCTAACAATAAACTATAGGTGGAAGGGGTCTTCTTCAACCACCTTCTTTTTTAGATATGCGTCGCTATTACTATCCATAATCTGCAATTGTCTTAATCCCTTCTTCTTATAATACAAATCTCCCTTTTCATCAGAATCGAACTGTAACTCTTCCCATATTTTACCAAGGAAATGCTTATTCAAATCTTTATCTATAAAATACTCATGTTCATCTTCTGACTCATCGTTTATCCTCTCAACATAAATATCTTCGGCTGTCAGTTTCACAAATACTTTTTGGAAGATGGTTTCGTCAACGCATTCCCAGAATCTATATTTTCCCATAGTAGTAGATATATTTAGTGGTTAAAAATAAAGAACTATTCGTGTCTACTCTTTTTTGTAATCTATTCTATAACTGAAACGCATAAAATGAACTTATTGTTCTAAGCATACCATTGATTTTTAGTGGACTTCTATAACTAATTTATGGATATTAAATGAATTACCTGAATAACAAAGAATTAACTATCCTGATTTGATATAATTTGAACAAATTAGTTTTTTGCATTGTTGAATATCTATATATAATAATTAACTGAAACAAAACAGTTTTTATTCTATACGATTCTAATACAATAACCAATGAAAGCAAGAGACTCTACATATTTTAATTTAGAGAAGTTTTACTTCGATTGTATTGATGATGTTGGGAATTGTTTCGTTATTTATTGGGCTTATCTTGAAATATATTGTCTAAAGTTCCATTATTCAGGAATGATATTTTCTGACTGCAACAATGTAATTACTAAAAAATCGACATTTAAAAAAGCTCCAAAACCTTTAATTAATAAGATTCTATCTATTGATAATTCTCTGATGCAGATAAAAGGAAATTGGAACAGAACTGACAATCCGATTCTTTTATCACTGTTTAAAGATGGAACTAATCGAGAATTATTATGGGAATGTCATCAGCCAAAAGCACTAGCCGAGATTGAATATTATAATAAGATCTTTAAAGGATTAGGTTATGCAGAAAGATTATCACTACCAATAAAACCGTGGAATCTTCCTTTTCAAGAACTTAGATGGGGGCGCTTTTTATCCGATGATTACACAATTATCTGGATTCACTGGAAAGGGGAAAAGCCTCTAAATAAACTATTTTGCAACGGAACAGAATATGATGACGCAATATTTTTAGTAGATAGAGTCATCTTCAACAAAGGACGTTATGTTTTATTTTTTAAGGATATCTCAACTTTAAGAAGCGGAATAATAAGCAATATCTTATCGAAACCGCACATATTAAAGACTATATTAAACCGTTGTATATTAAATGGTAATGAAATTAAATGCAAAGCCAAAACTACATTGAGTCGGGATGATGAAATTGTAGCATATGGTTGGTCGTTATACGAAACAGTTACATGGAAAAGATGAGAATCTGTCTTAGTAAAATTATGTATGGGATCCTTTTTTTAATCGTAATCCCTGCGTTGCTTATCATTTGGGTGAGGTACACTAGTAACCTGATTAATTTGCCTGTTCCAACTAACAAATTGTGGGGCTATTTCCTTTTAGTAACAGGCTTATTTTTTGTAGTGACCGGTATGTTTCATTTATGGATTTTCGGCAAAGGATTACCCATGAATGCGTTTCCACCAAAGGAGTTTGTAAAAAAAGGAATTTATACTTTTACCAGTCATCCTATTTACGGAGGTGCTATTCTTATATCCTTTGGACTATCTATTATAACACAATCTTCATCAGGCTTTTGGTTGGTGAGTCCGCTATTTACATTAATGACAATAGCCTATACTGTGGGATTTGAGAATGAACAAACCCTCCGTTTGTTTGGTCCTCAGGAACACAGGCCATTCCTATCTTTGCCATTAGAATCAAACGAACGTCCAACCTTAAAAGACATAATTGCAGCCTATATACTTGCATACTTACCATGGCTTGTTATGTATGGAGCCTTCATTTTTGCAGGCGTGCCTAAAGATGCCATTCACACCAATCTTCCACTTGAAAATAAATGGCCGGTTATAGAATTTACAATTATCTTTTATGTTTCAGTTTACCTGTATTCATTGCTGATTCCACTCGTAATAAAATCAAAGAAAGAATTGCGCGCGCTCGAAATAGATGTTTGGGTGGCAACATTTTTTACATGTTTCATTTATTTTGCAGCTCCATTTATTGTCGATCAACAGCCTTTTACACCACACTCATTCTGGGGAGAACTTCTATTATTCGATCGTTCACAAGACGGAGTAACTGGTGCATTGCCTGCTTTTCATGTAATTTGGGCATTCTTAGCCGCCCGCTATTTTGCTATCAGCATCAAAAAACTTAAATGGGTGTGGTATTTACTTGCCATATTGATTTCCATCAGTTGCATAACTACGAGAAATCATTCTTTGCTCGACGTAATAGCTGGTGGAAGTATGTTTGCATTGATTGTTTATAGGATTCAAATTTGGAATTTTATTCGTTTGCAATCAGAACACATTGCCAATAGTTGGGCTGAATGGAGATGGGGACCGATAAGACTCATTAATCATGGCTTTTATGCAGGTGCTGCCGGATTCGTAGGAGCGTTGGTAGCAGGCTCCTATATGGACAGTCATTATGCTTTTATTACTTTTTTATTATGTACAATGGCTATAATCGGAGCAGGTCTCTGGGCTCAGTTTATTGAAGGGTCTCCCAAATTACAACGACCATATGGTTATTATGGGAGTGTTGTTGGAATACTTATTGGTTGTATATTAATTAGCATTTTCTTTCCTATTAATTTTTATGTATTGTTTGCATCATTTGCAATAGCAGCTCCCTGGGTTCAGGTGTTAGGTCGTCTGCGTTGTCTGGTTCAGGGTTGCTGTCATGGAAAGCCATCGAAAGATTGGCTTGGAATCAGGTTTACTCATTCCTATTCACGGGTTAATAAGATTTCAGGGCTGAAAGGCAAGTCTTTACATCCCACCCAACTTTATTCAATAGGAACTAATCTAATTACCGGACCGGTTTTAATAAGATTAGTTAGTTTAGATATGCCAGCCACCTTTATTATTGGAATGTACTTTATTCTAAATGGTCTGGGCAGATTTGTAGAAGAATCCTTCAGAGGAGAGGCACAAACTCCTTACTGGGCCGGAATGAGAATATATCAATGGATAGCAATAATAAGCATTCTCTTTGGAGCCGTCATGACTACTCTTTCAGATATTAAGATGACAGCATTCAAATTAAATATGCCAACATTGTATTGGGCTATAGCATTGGGGGCTTTTGCCATAATAGCTTATGGGGTTGACTTCCCATCATCGAACCGCCGCTTTGCAAGGTTAACTAGTGCGTAGTATTTAATCTGCTGAAAAGCATTTTCCGTAAGTCCTATGTGATCTTAGTGTAAACTAAAAAATAGAACGACCCATGAAAAAAGTCCGATTCTATATTACCATCATATTCCTGTTTCTTCTTGCCTGCATATTCTGGGCACAGGAAACTACTCTGCGAGACAGATGGAGTAACAATACTGCTTATATAATGCCAATAGGTAAATGGGAAAGTAGGATATTCCAGTCCTTTCGGTATGGTTTGAATAAAAGGCTCGGACTCAAATCAAGTGCAATCCTATTTCCTGTATTTCCTAATGCAGGTATAAAGGTTGAACTAGGAACAAGAAAAAGATATGTTTTTGCAAGTGAACATTTAAGCTATCCCACTCTATTTCTAAACACTGTTAGCTTTAAAGATACTGGTGGATTAATATCCCCTCAATTTCATTTTCCTTTTATTTTATCGATAGACAATTCACTAATAGTGACTAAACCTATCGGACGCACATCTCTCATATCTGCCGATGCAGTAATAAGTTTGTCACTATTCTACCCGCGAATGGCCCATTATTATGAAGGGAAATCCATGCATGCCAACCTATCATTCAAGAGTCTTATTTTCAAAAAGCTGTTTTACAAAGAAAATATGTGTATGTTTTGTATCATCCGCAACAGGGATAAGTTGTTTGCTGAAAATTCCGAAAACATTATGTGGACAGTAAACAGATCGTTGCGGTTAAAGGGAGAACATACCCTTTCGTGGGGCAAATATCCATTTGGAAATCACATTCAAATGTGGCCAATGCTTGATATTGTGTTTGGTAACAATATAAAATATTTCTAATCTATTTACTATTATATATTCATTTAATTATTTCTATTATGGAAAAAACGACTAATAGTACTTAGTATTGTTTTATTGGGAGCTCATTGGCACATTGCACGAAAAAATATCAATAAAATAGAAGAATAAATAAAAATAAAATTAGTAACTTTAGGCAAGTAAAAAAGATTGAAATGCTAATAAAAATAGCGAATAAATAAAAAACTAATTATTAATCTTTAAAAAAAACATGATGGAACCTAAAATGGCTAAAAAAGGACCTTATGCAGTAGAATTAGAAGCTGGAAAAGAATATCATTGGTGCACCTGCGGTGAAAGTAATAACCAACCGTTTTGCGATGGGTCTCATAAAGGAACAGAGTTCAGCCCAATTGCTTATACACCAAAAGAATCGGGAAAAGCCTTTTTGTGTGGATGTAAAAAGACTAAAAACCAGCCATTCTGCGACGGAGCTCATTCAAAGCTTTAAGCAATCTTAAAACAATTTTTATTTGTTTGAAATATGGCCTTTGATAATTTAAGTCAAAGGCCATAGCTATTTTAAATCCGAGAGCTTATTTTACGATTATTCTTATTAATGTCATTATTGAAATTTGGCTCAGATTACTTTTCTTTTAATCTGCTTTTAATGAACAAACCAATATTATTGTTGTTTAACCAAGTACAGAATTCTATAAAACAGATAGTAAGAACATGAAATATTCTGCCTTATAAGTTAAGAAAAAACATAAACACAAGAATTATGAATCTGAAAGAGTTTAATAAAATAACAGAACCATTTAACAGTTCAGAGCAAATGCCTGTGCTATTTCTTGGTCATGGTAGTCCGATGAATGCCATTGAAGAAAATGAATTTGTAACAAAGTGGCGATCTTTGGGAGAGACACTTCCAAAACCAAATGCAATATTATGTGTATCTGCACATTGGGTAACAAAAGGAACTCATGTTACGGCAATGGATAAGCCGAAGACTATTCACGATTTTGGAGGATTTCCGCAAAAATTGTTTGATGTACAATATCCTGCGCCTGGAAATCCAGAACTAGCAAAAGAGACTAAGAGTATAATTAAAACAACAACTGTTGGTTTGGACAATGAATGGGGGCTTGACCATGGTTGCTGGAGTGTACTAAAACATATTTATCCAAATGCTGATGTGCCAATTATTCAAATGAGTCTGGATTATTATCAAACTCCTCAATATCATTACGAATTAGCAAAAGAGCTTTCATTGCTCCGCAGAAAAGGTGTGCTGATTTTGGGTAGTGGAAATCTGGTCCACAATCTTAGAATGGTCGATTGGGACAGATTAAATGATACAGATTACGGCTATGATTGGGCTATTGAAGCTAATGAGAAGATTAAAAAATATATTATTGAAAACGATTTTAAATCACTCATCGATTACAAGTCGCAAGGTAACGCATTTAAACTGGCTATTCCAACTCCCGAGCACTATTTGCCAATGCTTTATGCACTGGCACTAAAAGAAAAAAACGAAAAGGTGAGTTTCTTCAATGATAAAACAGTTGCAGGATCACTTTCTATGACTTCTTTATTAATTGAAAAGGAATAAAGATGTATTCAGACAAAGACTAATTATCTAATATAATTAATAATGTAAGCTAAAGTATAGAGTATAATTAATAGTTATAGGTAGACCTTTTATAAATTAAGTCTACTCCTTATATAAAAATAAAGTAGACTTAATTTAGAAAACAAGTACATCTTATATTTATCTATTCAGTTAACATTTGCTTAATGCCCGTTATATTATAGAAAAGTTCAGTAACAAAAGCCTCTATTTGTTGCTAAAAAGAAAATAAACTCCTACATTCGCATATAATCATTTAAACGCACAATGGAATTTGCAATTATTTTGCTTCTCTTAGTTCTCAACGGAGTCTTTTCTATGTACGAAATCGCATTAGTATCCTCAAGTAAGGCGAGGCTTGAAACTCTTGTTAGTAGAGGAAATCTGTCAGCCAAGAGTGTGCTCAAACAATTAGAAGAACCAGAAAAATTTCTTTCCACCATTCAAATAGGAATTACTCTTATCGGCATTATATCCGGAGCTTTTGGTGGAGTAGCGATTGCACATAAAGTCACTCCTCTTTTTGAAATGATTCCCGGTGCAGAATCTTATGCAGGCGACCTTGCATTAGTTACTACTGTAGCTATTATCACATATTTATCACTTATCATCGGCGAACTGGTACCCAAGTCCATTGGACTATCCAACCCTGAGAAAATTGCGACTTCCCTGTGCCCTTTCATGTCGGTAGTTACAAGAGTCACCTTTCCTTTTGTATACCTTCTCAGCGTATCAACTAGATTATTCAATAAGATTCTGGGCATTGAGGGGCATGAACGTAGTATCACTCAGGAAGAGCTAAAAATGATTCTTCACCAAAGCTCAGAACAGGGACTTATCGATAAAGATGAAACAAATATGCTGAGGGATGTGTTCCGTTTTTCCGATAAACGCGCCAATGACCTGATGACACATCGCACTGATGTAGTATTTCTTCACACAAACTATACAAAGGAAGAGATTCTGAACATCATCGATCAGAAACATTTTAGCAAATATTTACTTACTGATGAATCACAAGATGAGGTTATTGGTGTGGTCTCTGTAAAAAACATTATCACGATGATTGGAAATGACCGCATATTTGACCTGAAAAGTATAGCACAACCTCCACTCTTTATTCCGGAAAGCCTTTATGCAAAAAAAGTTCTGGAACTGTTCAAGAAGAATAAAAACAAGTTTGGCGTGGTGGTCAATGAGTATGGCGGCATTGAAGGAATTATTACTCTGCACGACCTTACAGAAAGTATATTCGGAGATATTCTTGAAGAAAATGAAGAAGAAGAAGAACCAATTGTAAAACGAAAGGATGGCTCCTATCTGGTGGATGCATCCATGAATATTGGTGATTTTATGGAAGAAATGGGAATCATGTTCTACGATGATCTGGAAGGTGAAGACTTTAATACTCTAGGTGGCTTGGCTATGTTCTACATTGGACGCATCCCCAAAGCCGGAGATATCTTTATCTATCAGAATCTGCAGTTTGAAGTTATGGATATGGACAACGGTAGAGTAGACAAGCTTTTAGTCATAATCAAATAAAAAAACAATTTAATTACATTAATCAATTATTACCATGAAAAAATTACTCTTTATTTTAGTCCTCGGAGCTATGGTATCTTGCCAGCAAAAAGCTAAAGACGCTACTGCTGAAGGAGTGGCAAAAGATAGTACAGAAATGAATCTGGACCCGGCATTGGGTGCAATGCAAAACAAAACCTTTGAAGGTGTACTTCCTTCACAAGGCAAAGGACTTCGCTACACCCTGACCATAAAAATACAAGAAAAGAGCGATGTAGGCAAGTACGAACTATTAAGAACTTATATTGAAGGAAACGAAGGGAAAGATCTTACATATGTTTCCAGAGGAACAATTAAAACCATCCACGGAACAGCTGCTGACAAAGAAGCTATTGTTTGGGAATTAACCCCTGAGAAGAACAAGGAAATCAGTTATTATCAGGTTCAGGGAGACAGCATTATCATGTTATCTCAAAAGATGGAGAAAACTACTACATGGAAAGATTATATCCTCACTTTGAAGAAATAATCCTCCCATGTAGTTTTGCAACTACTTTAAAAAGTTGCAAATTCTTTCAAAAGCTTTAGTGAATTCCTCATCCACCGCATCGGCAATAGAAGTCAGTGCGGGGAAGGGGTCTTCGTGTTTATAAGGGTATGGAAAGTCTAAAATATCCACTTCAATAGGTATATTCCTCTTTACACCTTGCAACGTATTGATTACTTCATAAGCTGGAACCACTGTGTCTTTTTCCAAAGTAATTGCAAGAATGCGGTCGTGCATCTGGCGAAAACGTTCTTCTCTAAACTCTGTGAAGGTCTTATAATTGAGCATACTGCGAAAGTTTACGCCTTCAGGATGTGAATCACTTAAATAATGACCTAATACTTTATCACGTTTCATGTGGCTTTCAAGATGTTCCACCACATAAGAATAAAGACTAACATTAGCTTCACTGTCTAATATGAACTTGGAAACTGGAGAAAGACGATTGAAAACAGCTCCACCACAAAACATACAAATCCTGGACTTAGAAAAATATCCTTTTTCATTGGTCATCATCAGTACTTGCGCCAAAAGACTCCCAATAGAATAAGAGAAAAAGTCAATCGAAGTATCAGGATCAATATCCGGATGTTGATTAGCCTTAATGCTTTCTACTAAAGAAATTGCATCATAATAGGTTTGTAATCCCGACCATATAAATCTTTGCGGTTTATTATGAAGACGCGTACTAATAGCTACATTGGAAAGAGTTGAACAGATTACTTCTGGGTGTCTTTTCTTGCGTTGCTGACTGATGGCATACATTTGATGTGAATCGCTCCAACTAAGTGGGGCACGATTCATATGAAAAGCTATAGGAAAAAGTAAAACTGATTTTCCGGTTTTATCAACCAACGTCTTGGCCCAGGTAGAATATTTGGCCCAATGCTTTTCATTAAAGCCATGAAACAACAAAATAATATCTTTTACTTTTTCAGTTCCTGAAGGACGAAACAAGTGGTATCGAAAATGAATATTTTCAGGAATCTCTGCATCATTCATATTAAGCATATCCTGAATAATATCCGGTTCATAATCCGGATCTTCGGATGAACAATACTCATACGAATCCTGATTATAGATTCCTCCGGGGAGTATATCTCTGAATTTAGAATCAAAATTGAAATTGCGGACGATGACATTCTCATCTATTTTAATTTCATCATCTTCATAATTAATCAGCTCCTTAAGCTTTGTATGCAAATCAATGTATTTCATCTTAATTATCTCCATTTAGTTGTAATACACAAATATAAAGTATATTTGATATAAACTAAACTTCTGTTAAACATATTTAGAATTAAATTTAACCTTTCTCAAATCGATAGCCAGTCAGTTTTAGAAAGAACATTTCAATCCTAAACGGACTTCGAATGTCCGGAAAAAAATATATAATTAATCAGCTCCTTAAGCTTTGTATGCAAATCAATGTATTTCATCTTAATTATCTCCATTTAGTTGTAATACACAAATATAAA
>Ga0183099_1002160_pt1 | contig 10395 bp, 10 predicted proteins | sample Biomet1_FD_127788 | JGI IMG/M metagenome (GOLD analysis project Ga0183099, IMG submission 127788) | Microbial communities from bioreactor (seeded with anoxic lake sediment) at LBNL, California, USA - Biofuel metagenome 1 | ecosystem: Engineered > Bioreactor > Anaerobic > Unclassified ... | reverse complement strand
AACAGGGCGGCATTGCGTTCCAGCAGCTGGCTGACAGGGCTTTGAGCGGTCGACATGTTCGGGCCTCGGCAGGGTATGGGCGGCGAAGCCGAAATAAAGTTGTACGGCCCCGCCTTGGGGAGTATGCAGAGCCGTGAGTTGCCGCCAGCGGCTGTAATCGGTGGTGAACAGGGTGGCCGATGCCGCCGCCGTGGCCAGGACCAGCGGGTAGTTGTCTTCCATGTAACCAGCGATCAGCAGGTGTTTGTCAGCAAACAGGGCGGCATTGCGTTCCAGCAGCTGGCTGACAGGGCTTTGAGCGGTCGACATGTTCGGGCCTCGGCAGGGTATGGGCGGCGAATTATACATGAGATGCCGAGGCTTGACATTTCTGCAGCGATGCAGAACTATGCTCATTCATTGCACACTTATGTAGTTTGGCCGATGACAAATCTGAGTCTGAAACGAAAATACAATAAACCTCTGAAACCTGAGGTTTTTTTCGTTTCCGCGTAACGGTCGTCCGCCCTTGGCAGATTCATAAACCCCGGTTACGCAGCCCGTAACCGGGGTTTTTTGTTCCGGATACCGAGTTTTCAAAAAGGAGTTTGTATGATTCAAGGTTCAATCGTAGCGCTGATTACCCCCTTCCGTGATGGTCGGCTGGATGAAGCGGCGCTCACCAAAATGGTGGAATGGCATATCGAGCAGGGCACCCACGGCATTGTACCTGTGGGGACCACAGGGGAGAGCCCGACGCTCTCCCATGATGAGCATTGCCGCGTCATCGAATTAGTGGTCAAACAGGCCGCAGGTCGCGTGCCGGTGATCGCCGGGGCTGGCTCGAATAACCCGATTGAAGCGATTGAATACACTCGGGTGGCCGAGCGCGCCGGTGCCGATGCCACTCTCCATGTCGCCGGTTATTACAACCGTCCGAATCAGGATGGCCTCTATCATCATTTCAAGATGGTGCATGACGAGACCAATATCCCGATCATTCTGTACAACATTCCGCCACGGGCGATTGTGGATATCCAGCCACAAACCATGGCGCGTCTGGCCGAACTGCCGCGCATTATCGGCGTCAAGGATGCCACCGGGGATCTGGCCCGCCCCTGGAGCGAGCGTCAGTTGATCAAGAAGCCTTTCACCTGGTTATCGGGCGAGGATGCTACCGCTGTGGCCTATAACGTAGGCGGCGGGACTGGCTGTATTTCGGTGACGGCCAACGTGGCCCCCAAGCTGGTGGCGCAGGTACAAGAACTAACACTGGCCGGCGATTGGGCCGCAGCGCGTGCTTTGCAGGATCGCCTGATCCCCTTGCATCAGGTTATGTTTGCTGAGCCGAGTCCGGCGGGTGCAAAATATGCGGCCTCGCTGCTGGGTCTGTGCACCGAAGAGTGCCGGGTGCCAGTGATGCCGTTGAGTGCGGCAACCAAAGAGCGTATTCGTAGCGCCATGACCCAACTGGAATTGATCTGATTTTCAGCCATGGGCCAAGAGTGAATGGAATACCGGGGGATCATGGATCCCCCTTTTTATTGCAACAACGAGGATCAAGTCCATGTGGCAGCGGTACAAGGCGTTGATTTTTGATATGGATGGCACGCTGGTCGACTCCATGCCCCTGCATTTGGTGGCATGGCAGCAAACCGCGCAAGAATTCGGTTTTGTCTGTGACCAGGAGTGGCTCTACGCTCGCGGCGGGGTGCCGAGCCGCAAGATTGCCGCACTGATCGCCCATGAGCAGCAGATAGCGCTGGATCCTGAGGCCGTCGCCCGCTGCAAGACGGCCCATTACGTGGCCATGATCGAGCAGGCAACACCGTTTCCGGCCATGGTGGCGCTGGTGCAGCAGGCGGCGGCAACGCTGCCGATGGCCATCGGTACCGGCTCCTTGCATGCCAATGCCGAGCGGATCCTGGCGCAAAGCGGGCTGGGGCTCTATATCCACACCGTGGTCGCCGCGGATGATGTGCAGGGACATAAACCAGCTCCCGATACCTTCCTGCTGGCGGCTGAACGTCTGGGGGTGGCTGCTGCCGATTGCCTGGTGTTTGAAGATACCGAAATTGGCCGTTTGGCAGCACTGGCAGCAGGGATGGATTGCGTCATGGTCGTCAGGGGGCGCCGGATTGGGCGACCCTGACGACAGGACAAACAAGCTGAAATGAACGAGGCCCCGGAATGGGGCCTCGTGCTATGCATCAAGAATAAGTGGACTTAGCTCTGCGTCGTGTCATCAGGGGTGCTATTACGACGATCTTCATAGCTGCCACCGCGTTGATCCATGCCAGGACGTGGCGGACGACGGGGGCGCTGGATACCGCTGCCCATTCTGCTGGTGAGCAACGCTATGGTAGAAATCTTGGCCTTGTAAATCATTTGCTGGTTACCGTGGGCGTCCGTCAACAAGACACTGTATTGATCGAAGCCACTGATGATGCCTTCCAGCTTGATACCGCTGACCAGAAAGATGGCGACCTGACTGCGGTTTTTTCTCAACCAGTTAAGTGCTGAGTCCTGACCATTCCCAAGAGAGAAGGCCTGTTCTAGGGTCGAGAAATTCTGGGTTTCCGCCGTCATGTTATTGAGTCCCACTAGGTCTGATGAACGCCTGATTGTGCTCGATGGGCGGGGGGCTTGTCAAAACAATCCCCCGCACATCAGCTATTTACTTGTGCATGACCAAGCCATTTAGGTCATGCATTGGCCGCGTCGATTAGTGATCCAGATAGATGTAATGCATCCAACTGGTCATGCGCAGTAACACCTTGCGTAGCACGGCCAAATGGCCGAAATGGTCGGTATAGATGGCAACTTGAGCAGACACACCGTCCGGCAGGTTATAAGCGTCAACCGCGTCGTCCAATTCCAGCTCGGCCAGAACGCCACTACGGTTATCAAAGGTCACGGTCTGTAACGCGCCCTGCGTTTGATAAGCCCCCTCGGGTATCACGGGAATCACCTGCTTGACCTTGGCTTTAAAAATGGTACCCGGGATCCCAGTGAATGAAACCTCAGCCTCATCGCCCATCTTGACGCGCTGCAACGAGTTTTGCCGGAACGAGGCGACGATGCCGCGATCTTGCTTCGGAATAAAAAATAGCGAAGGGCGAAATGGCATGCTGTTCACATAACTACCCGGACGTAATAGCACCTGGGTGGCATAACCATCGGTCAGCGCACGAACCACCGTCTGCTCCAGATTGTACTTCGCTTCGCGCAATTGGGCGCGCAGGCTGACCACGGAGGCATTTTCGCCATCCACCATCGCATCCAACTGGCTCTGCACCTGCAGCTGTTGAGCGCGCGCCGTGGCCAGATTGGCTTCTTGGGCCAGGTACGCTTGCTTGGCGTTGGTCGCTTCTTGTTCGGTAAAGGGGTTGACGGCTTTTCCGGCCGCGCGCTGATATCGTCCCAAATCCTTGAGCGCCTTGTCCCGTTCTGCCGTGGCGCGTTCGACTTCACTCTGGCTGGCGGTCAGTTGCGCTTGCTGGGACTTGACTTGTTGCTCCGCCTTGACCAGATCGGCGGTCAGACGATCCACTCGCGCTTGATAGACGGTCGGGTCGATTTTAAACAGAATCGAGCCGGCTTTAATGAGCTGGTTCGGGGTGACCAGCACCTCCGAGACGGTTCCGCTGACCTGTGGGATCACGGGTACCGTGATGACCGCTTTTTGGGCCATGAAGGTGTAAGGATGGTTATAGTTCATGGTCAGAATTAAACCGGCCACAATAAATACACCGCCCAGGATCGCAGTGGGCACAGTCCATTTATTGACCGGAATATTAAACAGCTTGAAACAGCCATAGGCAAAGGCTGCGTAGGTCATGATGATGAGCAAATCCATTTATTCTTCTCCCTGCTGGGCACTCTTGGCGTTTTCCGTGCCAGTTGATGCGTGCAGTTGCTGCTCTAATTGGCTGATCCGCAATTCCAGAGCTGCCAGTTGCGTGTGATCCTGCTGTTGTTGTTGCTGTGAAAATCCCCATCCCCGTTCTGGTCGGTAGATGGTGGCCCAGATCCACAGGAAGGGCCAAATGGCGTGTAAAGTGAACAGACTGACCCAGCCTGCGGCATGAATGGCATCCTGGTGCGGATGATCCCGCTTCACTGCAATTTCATAAGGAATATCGTGGATGACAATAATTCCGTAAAAACACACTAGTACCACGATCAGTAAGACCGCGAGGGCAAAATAGTCGAGAAACATGATCAACTCTCCGTGTTGGTTCGTTTGGTAAACAATATCGGTTGTTTGGGCTACTCCGCCAATCTGATTTGCGTCTTAGAGTGATATGTATCATAGGTTCAGAATATTTAGAGTAGAAGACAGTAAAGATATCTTGGAGTTAGACGCTTTAGCATAAATAACACCGTAAATCCCCCTGCTGTCATATTTGCCATATTCATCGATTTTCAGTGATTTTGTCTGTTATTGGCACTGAATTTGCGCATTCATCTTGTCGCGTGACATCCGTCACATAACGACTCTGTGTTCCGGTTGTCACCACTATTCCTTCCTAAGCTTGCCAAGTGTCTGCTGGTTATCTGTCTTATTTATCTTTCTTTGTCTCGGAGGTTTGCTGTGTACCGAGTGTTGGTGTTGTTACTGAGCGGCCTTGGCTTACTGGCTATCGGGCTGAATCATGCCACTGTGGGTCAGCTGTTGATCGCCGCCGGAATTGGCTTGCAGCTCGTTGATCTCATTCTGTTTGTTAAGCAGAAACAGCTGTTAGAGCGCGCTAGGGCCGATAAGCAGAACGAGGCTCCAATGTTGGTTACCCCAGAGCCGGATCCCTTACTCGTGCAAATGCCTGCGGTGTTGGATGCCTGGCATCGACAGATTGATGTGGTGAGTGACTTGGTGCGCAACAACATCGAAGCCCTGTTGTCGCCTTTTTCCATGTTGATGGGGCGATTACAGGAAGAAAACCAGACTAGTTCGACCCTGTTCGGTGGTCGCCATGGTGGCCACTCGATTACCCAGGTCCTCGAGGAGACCAATCGCTCACTCGCTAGCGTGATTGCCGCTTTTGATGGGGCGCGTAGCTATAAAACCCAGCTGCAGCAGACCATTACCGAGCTGAGTAACTACATGCTGGAATTGAAGAACATGGCCGGTTCTGTGCAAAAACTGGCGAGCCAGACCAATTTGTTAGCGCTTAATGCCGCGATCGAAGCGGCTCGTGCGGGCGAGGCGGGGCGAGGGTTTGCGGTGGTTGCCGATGAGGTGCGTACCTTGTCTGGCCAATCCGGAGAAACCGGTCGGGACATTGCCAAGAAAGTCGAGGCGGTCACCCAAGCCATCCAGGCCACCATTGATGCGGCAGATAATCTGGTGCGGACGGATGACAACAACCTCGCGTTACTCGATCAGGCGGTGATGACAGTGACTGCGCGGTTAAGTACAGAAATCAATGAACTTCACGACGCGGGCAGTCGGCTCCATTCGTTATCTGAAGAGAGTGCCACCGCCATCAGCCACATCATCGTCAAGTTACAGTTTCAAGATCGGGTCAGCCAGATACTCGAACATCTACAAACGGATTTAACTGAAATTCGCACCATGATGATTGAAGAGCTGAGCGGTGAGTTTGATTTGCACCACTGGGAGCAGCGCTTCCGTCAGCGCTTCACGACGGATGAAGAGCATCAAGGGCGAATCAATACGCGAGTCGAGAGTGATGCCGTTACCTTTTTCTAAGAGGGAATGTTCATGAGTAAAACAGTGTTGATAGTGGATGACTCCCTGTCTATTCGGCAGTTGGTGAAAGCAGCGCTGACCTCGGTCGGATACGGGGTTATCGACGCCTGTGATGGTCAGGATGCTCTGAACAAGCTGGTGGGGCAGCGCGTTAATCTCATCATCAGCGACGTCAATATGCCCAATATGGATGGCATCACCTTCCTGAAAGCCCTCAAGAGTAAGCCGGAACATAAATTTACACCTGTGGTCATGCTCACCACCGAAAGTCAGGAATCCAAGAAAAAAGAGGGCCAGGCTGCTGGTGCTCGTGCCTGGATTATCAAACCGTTTCAGCCCCCGCAATTATTGGCTGCCGTGGAAAAACTGATCCTTTAGCGGAGGTGGACTGTGTTGCAGGTAACAACCGACGGCTCCAATTCATTTATACGTATCCATGGACCATTCACCATTTACGAGGTGGCCGAATTTCAGCAACAAATAACCGAAGCCTGGCCGGTAGAGGGCGAATTGATCATGGATTTGGCCGGGGTATCAGAAATTGATACCGCAGGTTTGCAACTGTTGTTGGCATTACGCAAAAGCTTGGGAGCGCAGCTAACACTGCAGCAGCATTCGAACTCTGTGATCGAACTCCTGGATCTCTACCAATTAGCCTCGCTGTTTGGCGATGTCATTGTGCTTTCGGAACATTGATGATTAAGGAGCCGGCATGTTCAGTCAGGATCAGTGGAGCCAGTTATTAGCAAATTTTTTGGAAGAGGCCAGGGATCTCATCCAGCAGGCTGAGACTATATTGCTGGCGCTGGATAATGGTGACGGCGACGACGGTGAAGAGCTCTTGAATAGCCTGTTTCGGGCCGTCCATACCCTGAAAGGATCGGCCGGCTTATTCGCCCTGGATGACTTTGTCGCATTTACCCACCATCAAGAAAGTCTCATCATGCGCGTGCGTGACCAGGGTGTAGGACTTAATCGGCAGCAAATATCGGCTTTGCTATCAGGACTGGATATTCTGAGCAATGAGGTCGAATCGTTGGCCACTGGCGTGGCGCCATCGCCTCTGGTCCAGCAGCATGCGGCGCAATTTGCTTTATTGCAGTCACTTGTCCCCGGGGATACGACCGCCTCCTGTGCGTTGGCCGAGCCGGTACTCCCGCAAGTAGAGCGAGAGTCGCGAACCCCCAGTGCTGCTAGTTGGCATATCTCCTTGCGTTTTTCTTCAAACTTATTTGAGTTCGGTTTTGATCCCGCCTCATTTATTCGATATCTGTGCAAGTTAGGTTCTATTAGCCATATCCAGCTTATACAAAATGGATTGCCAAGTTGGCCTGATTTTCATGCGGAAGTTTGTTATCTCGGGGTGGAAGTCGATTTAGTCACCGAGGCCACCAAAGCAGAGATTGAAGAGGTATTTGAATTTATTCAGGAGCTTGCTCAAATCCGGATTTTACCGCCTGAGAGCAAAACGCAAGATTATTTAAAATTAATCTCGGAACTGCCTGAGGATAAAGAACTACTGGGGGAAATACTGATCCAAAGTGGATTATTGACCGAGCATGAATTGTGCGAAGGACTATCACGACAAGCAGAACATCCGGAAAAAACTCGCTTGGGTGAATTATTGGTGGAGGAGGGAATTGTTCCTCCTGTCATGGTCAATCAAGCGTTGCAAAAACAGAGCCAAATACGAGAAAAACGTCATGCCGATAGCGCCTTTATTAAGGTTTCAGCACAAAAACTGGATGAGCTTATTAATTTGGTCGGAGAGTTAGTGATTGCTTCTGCCGGTGGTGAAATGTTGGCGCGGAGTAAAGCAGATAGTGAGTTACTCGCCTCGGTATCGGCCATTAATCGACACGTTGAACAAATCAGAGAGTCGGCCTTGCGTTTACGAATGGTTGAAATTGGCGAGACTTTCATGCGATTTCAACGTCTGGTTCGTGATGCCAGTCAGGAGTTGGGTAAATCGATCGCGCTGACCATTGATGGTGCCGAAACAGAATTGGATAAATCGGTTGTCGAACGCATCAGTGAACCCTTGACTCATTTGGTTCGTAACGCGGTCGATCATGGCATAGAAACCGCCGAACAGAGAATGGCCTCGGGGAAACCGGCACAGGGCAATATTCGACTGAATGCATTTCATGAGTCGGGTAGCATCGTTATTGAAGTCCATGATGATGGGAAAGGGCTCGATGCCGATAAAATTCGGCAAAAGGCAATAGCCAAAGGATTGATTGATGCCAATAGCCAACTCGATGATCAATCATTGTATCAACTCATCTTTGAGCCGGGATTCTCTACCGCGGATAGTGTCAGCAATCTCTCTGGCCGTGGTGTCGGTATGGATGTGGTCCGTCGGAATGTAGAAGCATTGCGGGGCACTATTGAATTAGATTCCACACCAGGATCTGGATGCTGCGTTCAGATCCGTTTACCACTTACATTAGCTATTATTGATGGATTTTTGGTCAGTGTCGGTGACACGCCTCTGGTGATTCCATTGGATATGGTCACCGAGTGTCTGGAGGCGACCCATGTTATTGATGACGCCATATATGACTATCGAGAATTAAGAGGAAAGCCCCTTCCCATCATCCATCTTCGTCATCATTTTTCGATCGATGGTCAACCATCCAAGCGGCAGAATATCGTGGTTGTCAGCCATGGGAAGCAGCAGCTTGGACTGATTGTGGATCAGTTGCTCGGCGAACAGCAGATTGTAATAAAGCCACTCGGCACTTTGTTTTCTCAATTAAAGGATATCAGCGGTTCGAGCATTTTGGGCTCGGGGCAGGTCGCTCTTATTTTGGATATTCCGGGGATGTTGCAGAAGATGCATGAGCAAATTAGCTCGGCTCAGTGTACCCATTTTTCTTTATAAGCAAACTTTGCGCGGGAGAATGTTATGAGTTTCTTCAAAAACATGAAATTAAGAACGCGGCTTGTTTTGGCGTTCGTATTGATGTCGCTAGTGGCTGCAATTGTTGGTGGTGTCGGTTATGTCAATATGCGAGACATCAATGGCATGACCAATCGACTCTACGAAAAAGAGTTACTGGGGTTAAAGGCTGCTGCCGATGCTCGAATGAATTTTCTTGCTGTCGGGCGTTATATGCGAGCTGCCATGCTGGCTGAAACAGACGAGAGTCGTCAGCAACACATCGCTAGTTATTTAAAAAGCCTTAGCGCAGTCGAAGATGCTATTAACGAGGCTAGACCTAAATTTACCTCAGCTGAGGGTCAAGCCTTGTTCACGGAGTTTGACCGTATTTGGCCATCCTATAAAGACGGTATAAAGAAGACCGAGGCCATGGTATTAAGTGAACCTCTGCGTACCGAAACGCCATCCAATAATTATCTGGAAGGCGATTTTGCTCCGACTATTCAGAGCATGATGGATCAGGTCGGGAAGATTGTTCAACAGAAAATAAAACGTTCCGAAGAGCAAGCTGTAGCAGCCCACTCTTTGTATCAACACAGTACCACCTTGATGTTTGGCGCTATTACGGCCGGTGTGCTGCTGGGATTGGGGATGGGTTTTTTCATCTCCTATCGTATTGTCAATCAATTGGGTGGCGAGCCGGACTATGCCGTCGATATTACCCGAAAAGTTGCTGCAGGTGATTTGGGTGTGGCAATTGTTCTGGATGAAAATAATAAAAAATCACTGCTGTATGCCATCAAGGAAATGGTGGATAAGCTGGGTCATACCATGCGTGAGGTGCGCACATCGGCCGATGCATTGTCGAGTGCCGCAGAACAAGTCAGTGCAACGTCCCAAGCGCTGAGTCAGGGAGCGAGTGAGCAAGCTGCGAGTGTCGAGGAAACCTCCGCTTCCATGGAGCAGATGTCGGCATCGATTGCCCAGAATACCGAAAGCGCCAAAGTAACCAATGGCATCTCGTCAAAAGCCGCTAACGATGCGCTACGCGGCGGCCAAGCCGTTAAAGAGACAGTCAATGCCATGAAGCAGATTGCTAGTAAAATCAGCATCATTGATGACATTGCCTACCAAACTAATCTGTTGGCGTTGAATGCAGCCATTGAAGCTGCGCGAGCCGGCGACCATGGCAAGGGCTTTGCCGTAGTCGCCGCCGAGGTTCGTAAGCTGGCTGAGCGCAGCCAGATTGCGGCGCAGGAAATCGGCGAAGTCGCAGGCAATAGTGTCTCTTTGGCGGAGCAGGCGGGCACGCTATTTGATCAATTGGTGCCGGATATCCAGCGCACATCCGATCTGGTTCAGGAAATAACTGCCGCGTCTCAGGAGCAAACCACAGGCGTCAGTCAGATCAATGTGGCTATGAATCAGCTTAATCAGATCACTCAACAAAGCGCTTCATCTTCTGAAGAGCTGGCGGCGACTGCCGAAGAGATGAATGCGCAAGCGGCACAATTAACTGAACTGATCGGCTATTTTAAGGTCTCGGACATGGGGGGGCATGCAGTAAGCAAAGCTAAACCGATTGCTGGTGCTTTGAATCGAGGGACTAGCAAAATGGCCAGTTTGTCACCGCTGAATTCAGAGCCGGGTGATGGTCGTTTTGTCCAGTTTTAGGAGGTGCTCGGTATGAATGATGTGATTGCATATTCCTCCTCATCCGATCTTCAGGATCGCGGAGCTGGGCAGAACCTATCTTTTCATTGCATGAAAATCGCGCTGGCTTTACCTATTAATCGCGTGAGGGAAATTATCG
>Ga0183099_1002159_pt1 | contig 10397 bp, 5 predicted proteins | sample Biomet1_FD_127788 | JGI IMG/M metagenome (GOLD analysis project Ga0183099, IMG submission 127788) | Microbial communities from bioreactor (seeded with anoxic lake sediment) at LBNL, California, USA - Biofuel metagenome 1 | ecosystem: Engineered > Bioreactor > Anaerobic > Unclassified ... | reverse complement strand
CCAACCCCGCGTCACTCGGCGGCCCCCTGCCGCCGATCCTCGTCGCCGCCATCTCCTACCCGCTCGGCAACCGCAAGATGATGGCGCTCTGCCCAGCGGAACTGACCACGATGGAGCGCGTCTACGGCATGACGCTCTGTTCGCTTCCATTCTGGCTTCTAATCGCGGTCGCGGGGCTCGCTACGGTCGGCATGCCGTCGGGATCACAGGCGATTCAGTGCCTCGGTGTTGCGCTGCTCTCCGGTGTGATCGCGACGCTGCTTTTCTTTCGCGCGACGGACCTTGTGCGCCACAGCCAGCGGCAACTCGCCGTGGTGGAGTCCACGCAGTCGTTTGAGGTGCTCTTTACGCTCATCGGCGGCGTGCTCTTGCTGCACGACTCCGCGCCGGATGCGTATGGTTGGGTCGGTGTGGGACTGATCGTCGTGGGTATGGTGCTCAGCAGCAGCGCGTCGCTCGAAAAGCCTATCACAACGAACTGAATCCCGATAATTCCAATCAAAAAGAGGCTCACGCCTCTTTTTTTCACGCATTACTCCAATTTTAGCCGCAGACGCTTCTTGCGATACTGCGTGTCCCGATAGAGGCCGTCCGTACGCAGCAGCGACGTGAGCAGTCCCGCCAACAACAGATTCATCAAAAACGCCAGCGTGTCGTCGGTGAGAAACGGAAATACTGCGCTGTACCACAGCGGATATCCCAGAAAGACCGCAAGCGAGAACACCACCTGTGCCGCGAACACCAGAAGCACTGCCGACGCGAGCAGTTTCCCCAGCGTGCTGCCAAGCTTGCGAATGCGCGTAATCCCGTACCCGATCCAAACGCCCAGCCCGATCACCGGCAGCGCCGCAACCGCGAGGCCGTAGCGATACGCCATCATCGCGAGCAGCAGGCTTTGCGAATTCGTGCTCTCGCCAAAGCGCGCGGCAACCGCCTGCTCTGCGGTTGACAGAGCGCTCCCCGCGCCAAGAATCGCCGAGTGCGAGATCAGCTCCCGAATGAGCAGCACGAGCCAGCCGTCTCCCATCGGGTCACTCGCGGGATTGAGAACCGCAAGCAGGCGCGCCACGCGATACGGTTCCGAGATTAAGAATAGCCCGATCAATAGCACCACGAAGAAAAGCAGCAGCGCAATCGTCAACCATCTCCGGCAGACGAAAAATCCGGCTGTGATCGCGCGGATCAGGAGCCACAGGCATGCAAAACCAGCAATCACCTCGAGGTAAAACCCGCTCCAGAAGAGCGCAGTGCTCGCGAGCAGCGGCACGCCGACGAGCGCCGCCGCCGCAAGAATGCCCAACGTGCCAAGCCCCCGCAGGCGGTAGAGCAGCAGCGCGTAGAAGAGCGGGAACACCATCCAGAGACACCGCGTTGTGAGGTATAAAGTGCCCTCGGCGGTCTGCTGCCCGATCAAAATCGAGTATATCGCGGGAAGCACGATCACGATCGCCCAAAACAAGGCGTACGCAAGCCAGCCAAATCGCACCAAATGATACAGGTTCAGTCGAAACAGCAGCACGACGCCCGCAAACCCAAGCACGACCGCGATCACAAATGCCCATGCAACAGCATTGCTGGATAGGCGGTACACCGTCAATCGAAACACAATGCCCAGCAGCGCATAGAGCACGATCGGAGCCAGCACGCCGAATGTTGCGGCCGGACGGTAGCTCGCGTCAAAGAGCTGCCCCAGCGGCTCCGGCTCGCCCAGCTGTCGCAGGGTTTGCTCCTCTGCGGAAGCAGACGAAGCTCCGCGCATGATCAGCGCTTCTTTTTGATCCTCGATATGGTCGCATAGCTCCGCTTGAATCACGGGATGCGCCGTCCGCCAGCGCACCTCGCCGCAGACCGCGTCGAGATAGGATCTCTCCCGTTCAGACGCTTGCAAGGCTCGCACCCCCCGTCAGCACCTTGTTGACCGCGCCGGAATAGGCAGCCCATTCCTGCGTTTTCTCCGTGAGCGTTTCGCGCCCTTCCTTCGTGAGCGAATAAAACTTCCTCAGCCGTCCGGTCTCAGCGGTCTTTTCGTAGGAGACGACGAGCCCCTGCCGCCAGAGGTCGTGCAGCAGCGGATAGAGCGTGCCCGCCTTGAGGGAAAACGTCTGATCCGACCTGCGGCTTAGCTCCTCAATCATCTGGTAGCCGTACATATCCTGCTCCTGCAAGAGCTTTAATAGCAGCATTCCCGTGCTTCTCGTCACGAGTGTTTTATCCAGTCCCATGTGATTCACTCCTTGTTTCGCGATTGGATACATATATCGGAATTCTATCTATACAATATATCGGCGTTCTATCTATGTCAAGCAAATTTGGACATGCATCTGAAAGGTATCCGACCAAAGTCGAGCAATGGTTTTGTATGCGATGCGCTGTTTATTTGCATAAAAAAACACCCGCTTTTGGCGGGCGTATTATGATTTTTGTTGACATACGGCTGATAAAGACAGTACACTAGATGTATATATTGTGTAAATAGCAGCTCTTTATGCACTCTATATTTTAATCATAAGTCAAAACCGCCGCGCTGTCAAGACAAAAAACGTTGCAGGAGATAAAATGAACGATTTAGAACGAACGCAAGAAGAACAATGGCTCGCGCGCGTCCTCGACGAAGCAAGCGCGCAGTATCGCGAGGCAACCAATCGCGACGACGAGCTAAAGGATGACGCCATCACCACCCAGCGCGAGCTATGGGAGGATGTCGGCTCCATCTCCGCCTCCGACGGACTGGACAAGCTCGTGGATTTTCTGGAATACATCAGCGTCATGAAGAAGCAAAAGCGCAGCCACGGCATTCTCGAATCCCAGCAGAAAAAGTTACAGAAGATCCTTCGCTCTCCTTATTTCGGGCGAATCGACTTTCGTGCGGCGCAGGAAGACGCGGCAAAGCGCTACTACATCGGCACCTTCAGCCTCATCACCGACGACAACCGCGTGATGGTGTACGACTGGCGCGCACCAATCAGCGGCATGTTTTATGACGACGAGATTGGGGAAGCACGCTTCACGACGCCAGGCGGCGTGGTTGTAGGCGAGCTCACCCGCAAGCGCCAATACAAGATTGAAAACGGCAAGCTCGTCTATAGTTTCGACAGCAGCGTCAAAATCGACGACGAAATGCTCCAGCAGATGCTGGCGGGCCACGCGGACGGTAGGATGCGCTCCATCGTCACCACGATTCAGCGCGAGCAAAACCGCGCCATCCGCAACGAATCGTATAAGCACCTGATCGTGCAGGGCGCGGCGGGCAGCGGGAAGACCTCCGTGGCGCTCCACCGCATCGCCTACCTGCTCTTTCGCCATCGCGACACCATCACGGCGGAAAACATCATCATCTTTTCGCCAAACTCGGTGTTCAGCGACTATATCTCAAACGTTTTGCCGGAGCTCGGCGAGGCAAACATGCTGCAAACGACGTTTGAATCCTTCCTCTCCGGCGCGCTGACCCTCCCCGGCAAGCGGGAGAAATACTACGATCTGATGGAGTATCTTTTCTTCGCCAAAGGCCAGCCGGGTTACGAGCGGCGGATTGCGAGCCTTCGCCTCAAGTCCTCGCCCGCCTTTCGGGATGCGCTGGTAGGCTACGCGCGTTCTCTCGCGGCGCGGGAGGTGGCGTTTATGCCGCTCGTCTGCGCGGGAACCACCATCGCCTCCGGCGCAGAGCTCGGCAGGCTGTTTTCCTACGACTATGCGTCACTTCCCTATTTTGCGCGCTTTGAGAAGCTCCGCGCGCGCATGGATTATCTTCTCGATGGCTATGAAACGCGCCGTGCCGCGCAGATTTCGGAGGCGATCACTGCTTCCGAAGGGTTTATCGACCGCCGGGAACTCCGCAGACGCAGCCGCGCGCTCGTAAAGCAGGAGTCGCAGCCCGCGCGGGAAAGCGCGAGCATCATGACAAACGTTACCGTGCGGAGTGTGTACGAGGCATTTCTGCGCGAGCTTACCAGCCTGTTGCCCGATGTTTCTGCAAAAGAGTGCGATTCCATTGCGCGCGATACGCTCGAAACCCTCCGCGCGCATCAACTATCTTACGAAGATCAGATCGCGCTATTGTATCTGCAAGGCGCATTGGGCGGCACGCAGAAGACCGCGCGCATCCGCTATGTCATCGTAGACGAGGCGCAGGACTATACCCCGCTGCAATACGAGTGCATCCGCCTGTATTTCGCGCAAGCGAGCGTGACCATGCTGGGCGATCTCGACCAATCCATCACGCCGTATCTCAGTCTATGTGGATACGAAAACCTCTCCGCGCTCTTTCCTGCGGATCAGACGCTGCTGTTGCGCTTTACGACGAGCTACCGCTCCACGGCGGAGATCATCGCGTTTGCGGGGCAAATTCTTGGTAGAGTGGGCGAGGTGGATTCCGTCGGCCGCCACGGAACCGCGCCCGCCGTGGTGCGTTTGCCGGACGAAGCCGCCGTTATCCGCGCCATCGCGGAGGACGTCCGCGCGCTGACTGCGCGTGACTACGCCTCCATCGGCATCCTCACCGAGACGAAAGCGGAGGCAAGGACGCTCCATCACGCACTGAAGGATGCCGTTGCGGTTCACGCGATCTTTGGCGGCGAGGAGGAGTTCCCACGCGGCGCTGTTGTGCTGCCCGCGTACCTCGCCAAGGGGTTGGAGTTTGACGCGGTCATCCTCGCCAACGCAGGCGGCGGGCACTACTCGGACGAAAGCGAGCGGCTGCTCCTTTACACCGCCTGCACCCGCGCGCTGCACGAGTTGAAGGTGTATTGCGTGGGCGAGCCGTCGCCGTTTTTACCAAACCACTAGTCTTTCGCAACCAAAACGCAGTAAGCCCGCCAACCCGGCGGGCCTACTGCGTTTATCGCTCCGTCAATCGATCAAGGTGTCGGAAAACACAGGATAAGTGTCCACCATCACATACACGCGCGCACCTGCCGGAATCGTCTCGTCCTTGTCGAGGTTGAGCGTGACGGACGCAATCGTACCATCCGCGTTTGCCTGGATAGCGGTGTTTTTCGTGTAGTAGAGCGGCAGCGGATGATTACCCACGTCGGTGACAAGTATGCTAAAGACGTGTTCGTCCGCGCGAAGCGAGGTTTGCGCAAACGCCGCAGTGATGCTGCTCTCGTCTTGTGCAAGCGTCACCGTGCCGACGCCTTCCGGCATACTTACATCCGCGCGCTGGCTCAGCCGCACGCCGCCGCGCACAAACATCTGCCCCGTTTTGAACTCGCTCATCCCCATGAGCTTGAGTCCGATGCCGTAAAACTCGATCTCGTCACAGTTGGCGACCGCGACCACGTCCGCATCCCGCGCGAACGTTCCGTCGCTAGCCAGCGGCGCGCTGACGCGATAACTCGCAAACGGCATGTTCCACGAACCGATGAACTTGATCTTAAACCCGTCGTCGTTATACAGCGTGACGAGCCCGTTTTCCTGATGCAGCAGCATGGGATAGCGCGTCACCGCCGCGGGGTCGATTGCGGAGGTGCCGTCCTCCGTGAGCCGTCCTTCAATCACCCAAACGAGCAGATCGCCCGTCTGCGTCTTGTCCACCACGCCCGCGATATAGTGCAGCGAGTCGAAGCCGATCTGGTTATAGGAGGGCAAAATGGATGGCGTCGGTACGGAGAGCCTGCTGAGCTCCAGCACGCTCTGCGTTTGATTCTGCATCGCAGTCTGGAACGTCTTCTCCGTGTCCGCACCCGCGGTCACCTTGAGATCGACAAACAGCGCATAGCCGACCTTGTTCTTGCCGCCGAAGAACTTTAAGCCGAATCGCGAGAGATTGGTCACGTAATCCGCCTCTACCTTGAGTGTAATCTTTCCGTCCGCGTCCGCTTTCCAGCCGCCGAGCGCGGGCACGATGTTGATGAAGCGGTTCGTCGCGCCCACCTCGACACGGTAGCCCTCGTTGCCGGGGATCGTCACGCGCACGCTGTCGCGCACCAGCGCGGAGAGCAGCGAGTCGCCATCCTGCCGCACCACAAGCGAGAGCGTGACGGGTTCGTTCGCGTCGATCGATTCCGGAGTTTTCAGCAGCGTCGCGCCGAAGGCTGTGGTAAAGAGCAGATGCGCGCCGTCCTCCGGCATTCTCTCGCCCGCAGAATCACAGCGCGGGTCGCTTTTGCCCGCGTCGCTGAGCGGATAATCGTAGGGAACAAAGAACACCTCTCCGCTCTCTCCCGCGATGAACACGCCGTTGTAGCCCAGCGCGGGCGAGCCGTTGAGGTCGTTTCGCACATCCGTGATGCACTGATAGCTCCAGCGCAGGGTTCCGTCCGGGTTCACGCAATAGAGCTTACCCTCGCCATTGCCGAAGTAGATGTTGTCGTTTCCGTCCACGGCGGGCGAGGAGCGGATGGGTTCGAGCGTGTCAAACTCCCAGATGGACTTGCCCGTGTGCGGGTTGATCGCATACAGCGTGCCGTCCGTGCTGCCCTGTATGATCGTGCCGTCCTTTAGCTGCGCGGGGCTGGCGTAGATGTGATCCTTGGTGCCAAATTTCCAGAGCAGCTTGCCGCTGTCCTGCGCAAAGGCGCGCACAAATCCGTCAAACCCGCCGACGATGACCGCGCCGTTTTTCGCGTTGCTGGTGAGCAGCGTCGTGCCCGCGACCGTGCCGAAGCTGCCGGTTTTCCAGAGCTGGTTGCCGTCGACATCATAGGCAAACACGTTTTGCAAAATCTGATAGCACGAGGCGAAGAACAGCCTCCCCGTCTCCATGTTGACCGAGGGCAGCGACCAAACCATCTCGTTTGCGGGATAGGCAGTCTTTCGCGCGCCGTCTTCGCGATTGAGCGCGTAGACGAGGTAGTTGTCGTTGGGAGCCAGCAGTGTGCCGTCCGGCAGCATGCCGATGTTGCCCTCAAACCAGTTGACGTTGTAGGTCTTGATGCCATACTGCGCTTCGACCTCCGCGGTCGTCTGTGCGGGAGACTTCCAGATAAGCTTGCCCGTCTCGCGGTCAAGGCAATAGACGTTTGCGTCCCCGCTGCCGAAATACACGCGACCCTGATCGTCTAATAGCGCGGAAGAATCGATGATTTCGCCCGTTTGGAAGCGCCATTTCACGCTGCCGTCGGGCGCGATGCAGTAGAACACCGTGTCAGCCGAGCCGATGTAGCAGTTGCCGTCCGCGTCAACGACAGGCGAGGAAAAGATGCCTTTTCCGGTGCGATAGCTCCACGGCGAGAGCGCATCGTTCGCCAGCGGAATCACCGCGCTTCTGCCGTTATTCAGCGCGTTTGCGCGGAACTTTGCCCACGGACTCATGGGATCGAGCGGAATGCCGTAGTCAAAGCCGCCATCCGCCGTGAGCGCGACATCCGGCGCGGGCGAGAGATCGTGCGGACCAAGCGGCACGAGCCAAACCACCGCGCAGATCGCGCCTGCCAGCAAAAATCCCCAGAAGAATCTTCCACCCAAGCCCCTTGTGCTTCCGCGTTTTTGCGTCCCGTTTACCCATTCCCGTTCCCTCCTCTTAATCCTGTTTGGCTGATAGTTGTGCCTTGCCGGAGGTGGAGCAAATACCGCCAAGCAGCATCTCCACCGCGCGCTTCTGCTCCTCGGCGAAGTCCGCAGTCGTGCGCTGCTCTTGCTCCAGCATCAGTCCTTCGATGACATAGGCGTAGATCTTGGCAAAGAGCGCATGATCAAACGGCGCGAGCGCGCCTTGACTCACCGCCTCGTCCATCACGGAAAACGTCTTCTCCCAGCCGGTTTCGAGCCATGCCGTGAGCTGAAGATACGCCTGCGGAAACGCCCGCCGAAGCTCGCGGATGCGGTACTGCTGAAGCGGCATCTGCGGCACCACACACAAAAGCAGCACCGTCTTTTCCAGTGCGGAGCGCGACTTGTCCTCGCGGATGCCGCGCTGCTCCTGCTCCACCGCGTCAAAATAGTACGACAGCGCGCGCTCAATCAACTCCTCCTTGGATCGGACGAGTTCGTAGAGCGTCTTTTTGCTGATGAACAGTCTTTTTGCAAGATCATCCATCGTGAACTTTACCCCCTGCTCCTGATAGAGCGCGAAGGTCTCTTCAAACATTTTTTCTTCGGTTGTCATGCTACCTCGAATGATATTTTGTGTGAAAACGATAAGAAACGCAGAAAACTGAATTGGTATTTTGAGTTTATTGTAGCATATTTTTACACATCCGCAAGGAAAACAATATAGCGGCTGTATTCTCTGTTTTGCTATGATATAATAACGAAAGCAAACAATTGTACTTGTTTGAATGTCGATGATTTGCGATGAAGGAGCCGTCTTTGGAGAAGCGCAGAGTCGCCGTGCGAACATTGGTCGAGACCGTGATGCTTTCCGGGAGCCTTTCCGCGATGGCTTCTTCCGCGCGCCTGCTCGACGGCATTCGCGGGCATCAGGCGTTGCAGGCAATCGAGGCTGACGGCGCGAAAAACGAGGTCTCCGTCTCCGGCACGGTCAGCTCCGCGCACATCGAACTCACCGTCTACGGCAGGATCGACCGTCTCTACGGTGAAAGCCGCGTGGAGGAGATCAAGACCACGTATCTCGATGGCGAGCGGCTCAACGGAGGCGATCCCCAGCACTGGGCGCAGGCAAAGTGTTACGCGTTTCTGCTCTGCGAGTCGGCGGGAATCGAGCAGCTCGACGTTAGCCTGACGTATTTTCACCTCGACACGGGCGAGATCACGACCTTTACCGAGCCGCAAACCCGCGCATCGCTTGCGGAATTCTACCTGCTCCTCACCGGACGCTATCTTGATCTGCTCGAAACCGAGTTTGTCCACGAGTGCGCGCTGCGGGAAGATGTACGGCAGATGGCGTTCCCCTTTCCCGCGTTTCGCGCGGGTCAGCACGAGCTCGCGTCACAGGTGTATTACGCCATCCGCGAAAAATCCGCCCTGCTCGCACAGGCGCCGACGGGTACGGGCAAGACCATGGCGGTGCTGTTCCCCGCGCTGAAGGCCCTTGCGGACGGGCACGCGAACAAGATCTTCTACCTCACCGCGCGCACCACGCAGCAGGAGGCGGCAATCCTCGCGGCAAAGCGCATTCATGCCCCGCACCTGCGCGCCGTCGTGATCTCCGCCAAGGAGAAGATGTGCGTCTACGATCACCCGATCTGCCGCGAAGGGGACTGCCCGCGCGCACAAGGATACTACGACCGCCTTGGCGACGCGCTCCGGGACATCGACAAGCTCGACGGTGTCTTCACGCCGGACGAGATCCGCGCGCATGCGGCAAAGCACTTCCTCTGTCCGTTTGAGCTGTCGCTCGATCTTTCGCTCTCGTGCGATCTGATCATCTGCGACTACAACTATGCCTTCGATCCGCGCGTGCGCTTGCAGCGATTTTTCACCGCTGGCCGCAACGGGTTTGTCTTGCTCGTAGACGAAGCGCACAACCTGCCCGACCGCGCGAGGAGCATGTACTCCGCCGCGATCTCGCTTTCAAGCGTCGTGGAAACGCGCCGCTCGATTCCCAAGCAGCACCGAAAAGCCCCGCTCTACCGCGCGCTGAAGCGGCTGGAAGCGGAGATTGCCGCGCTGTTTGAGCAGATTGAATCCCCGCTTGCGGCAACGGATCCGCCGGCGTCGCTCACAACGGCGCTGGAGGCGGCACTGGATCAGCTCTCCGCCGATGTGATCCCCGCAGAGCGCGCGCTGGGACTGCAACTGATGTTTGACCTGAGCTCGTTTCGCTTTGTGCTGGATCTCTACGACGTTAGATATCGCACGCTCTATCAGGGCGGCAAAACCACGCGCACGATCACGCTCTTTTGCAGCAACGCCGCGGAAAAGCTCGCGGAGGTCTACAAGAAATGCCGCAGTGAAATCCTCTTTTCCGCGACGCTCTCGCCAGCAAGCTTCTACCGCGATCTCAGCGGCGTGAAAGCGGAGACGCCGTTTCTCGCGCTTCCCTCGCCGTTTCCGCAGGAGAACCTCGCGGTCTACCATCTCTCGCTGGACACGCGCTTTGCCGCGCGGGAGGCGACGCTGCACCTTGTCGCGGAGGCGGTCTGCGCGTTCGTTTCCGCTCGAAAACGCGGCAACTATCTCGTGTTTGCGCCGTCGCACTCGTATCTTGCAAAGCTCTCCGCACAGTTGCGCGAGCTATTGCCCGACATCACGTTTTTGGAGCAGTCGCCCAAGATGGATGACGCAGCCCGCGCGGAGTTTCTCGCGCAATTTCTGCCGGATGCCGTGGGCATCACGCTGGGCCTCGCCGTGATGGGCGGCGTGTTTGCGGAGGGAATCGACCTGCCTGCCGAGCGTCTCTGCGGCGCGGTGGTGGTTGGCGTGGGCCTGCCGCAGGTGTGCCTGGAGCGGGATGTGCTGCGCGAAGCATATGAGGAGACGTATCAAAGCGGATTCCGCTACGCGTATCAGTACCCCGGCATGAGCAAGGTCCTGCAGGCGGCGGGCCGCATCATCCG
>Ga0183099_1002158_pt1 | contig 10397 bp, 3 predicted proteins | sample Biomet1_FD_127788 | JGI IMG/M metagenome (GOLD analysis project Ga0183099, IMG submission 127788) | Microbial communities from bioreactor (seeded with anoxic lake sediment) at LBNL, California, USA - Biofuel metagenome 1 | ecosystem: Engineered > Bioreactor > Anaerobic > Unclassified ... | reverse complement strand
AAGGCGCAGCACCAGCCGGATGAAGCGTATTTCGGTGCCCATGTCGCTTGGTGCGGCGGGCGCGGGCGCCGCCGTTGGCGCGGACGTTGGTGCGGGCATTTGGGCTGGGGTCTGATCAGTCATTGTTCTTCAGTTGCACGCTGCGGATGATGTTACAGGCTTCGGCACGCTCGGCCCCGGCAAGGGCGCTCGAACGCTTGACGCTGAGATATACCGGCAAGTCGCCTTGGACCACAAGCAAAAGCTGAGGAGCGCTCCTCCCCAAAGAGGCAGTATTCCACGCATCGCCCTTGTCTGCAATCACCCTGGGGCGAAAGAACGCGTGGGGGCTGGTGCTGCGCCACATGGCGGCGACGGCCGCGGCGAGCGTTGAAATGCTTGCGTGAGATTCTCGGGACAAAGTCAAGAAGCACACGATCCCGGTCCATTAGCCGCCGCACAGCCCCAAGGCGGCGTGCCGCCTCTCCGTGGGGCCTAGCCCGGCGCGCCCGACGCGCGCATGCTGAGGGCGATGCGCCCGCGCTGCAAGTCGACCTCGGTCACGCGCACCAGCACCTCCTGGCCCACATGCACCACCTGCGCCGGGTCCGCCACAAAGCGGTCCGCCAGCTGGCTCACATGCACCATGCCGTCGCGGTGCACGCCGATGTCCACAAAGGCCCCGAACTTGGTCACGTTGGTGACGATGCCCGGCAGCTCCATGCCCTGCTCCAGGTCCTCGATGCGGTTGACGCCCTCGGCGAAGGCGAAGGCGCTGAAGGCCGCGCGCGGGTCGCGGCCAGGCTTCTCCAGCTCGGCCATGATGTCGCCGAGCGTGGGCAGGCCGATGTCCTCAGCCACGTAGTCCGCCAGGCGCACCCGGGAGCGCGCCTCCGCGCTGGCCAGCAGCTCCGGCACCGCGCACTTGGCGTCTTTGGCCATGCGCTTGACCAGCCCGTAGCGCTCCGGATGCACGGCGCTCTGGTCCAGGGGCTCCGCCCCGCGCACGCGCAAGAAGCCCGCCGCCTGCTCGTAGGCCTTGGGGCCCAGGCGCTTGACCTTGCGCAGGGCGTCGCGGGTGGCGAAGGGGCCGTTCTCGTCGCGGTGGGCCACCACGTTTTTGGCCAGGGCCGGGCCAAGGCCGGAAACAAAGGCCAGCAGCTCCTGGCTGGCCGTGTTCACGTCCACGCCCACGGCGTTGACGCAGCTCATGACCACGTCGTCCAGGGCCTTGCGCAGGCCCGTCTGGTCCACGTCGTGCTGGTACTGGCCCACGCCGATGCTTTTGGGGTCGAGCTTCACCAGCTCGGCCAGGGGGTCCATGAGCCTGCGGCCGATGCTGACCGCCCCGCGCACGGTGAGGTCCAGGTCGGGGAACTCCCGCCGGGCCGTCTCGGACGCGGAATAGATGGACGCCCCGGCCTCGTTCACCAGCGCCACGGGAATGCCGAGGTCCAGCTCGCGCACAAAGGCCTCGGTCTCGCGACCGGCAGTGCCGTTGCCGATGCCGATGGCCTCGATCTTGTGCCGGGAGCACAGCTCCTTGAGGGTGGCTGCGGCGGCCTGGCGCTGGCCTAGCGAGGTGGTGGGATAGATGGTCGTATGGTGCAGCAGCGCGCCCTGGGCGTCCAGCACGGCCAGCTTGGCCCCGGTGCGGAAGCCGGGATCGAGGGCCAGCACGCGCTTTTGCCCCAGGGGCGGGGCCAGCAGCAGCCCGCGCAGGTTGGCGGCGAACACGCGGATGGCCTCGGCGTCGGCCTTGGCCTTCACCTCGGCCCGCAGCTCGTTCTCCAGCGATGGCGCGAGCAGGCGCTTGCAGCCATCGGCCAAGGCCGCCTCCACCTCCAGCGAATCCGGGCCGCGGCCGCGCACATAGGCCCGGCGGGCCAGCTCAAAGACTTCCTCCTCGGCCGGACGCAGGGAAAGCGACAAAAAGCCCTCGGCCTCGCCCCGGAACATGGCCAGGGCGCGGTGGCCGGGAATGGCGCGCAGGGGCTCGTCCCAGGCGAACCAGTCGCGGTACGTGGCCCCGGCCTGCTCCTTGCCCTTGACCACCTTGGACTGGAAGCGGCCCCGGCGCGCGAACAAATCGCGCACGTTTGCGCGCAGGCGGGGCTCCTCGGCCATGGCCTCGGCCAGAATGTCGCGCGCGCCCGCAAGGGCGGCGTCCATGTCGGGCACGCCCTTGGCCTCGTCCACAAAGGGCCGGGCCAGGGCCTTGGGGTCGCGCCCCTGCTGGAGCATGAGCGCCTTGGCCAGGGGCTCCAGGCCCTTTTCGCGGGCCATCATGGCGCGGGTGCGGCGCTTGGGGCGGTACGGCAGATACACGTCCTCCAACCGGGCCTTGTCCGGGGCCTTTTCCACGGCGGCCTTGAGCTCCGCCGTAAGCAGCCCGCGCTCGTCGAGGGACGCCAGGATGGCCTCGCGCCGCTTGTCCAGCTCGGCCAAATCAGCCAGGCGGTCGCGGATGGCGGCCACGGCCACCTCGTCCAGGGAGCCGGTGGCCTCCTTGCGGTAGCGGGCGATGAAGGGGACGGTGGCGCCCTCCTCCACCAGTTTGGCCACGGCGGCCACCTGGGCGGCGGAGAGAGACAGTTCCCCGGCGATGCGGGGGGAGTAACTTTGGTTCACTGGGGCGCTTCCTTGCTGCGTTGGACGCCATTTCGGCGGAACGTTGAAAATCCATGCGGCCGGTGCGGCCTTGTCTTGGCGCGTCATCACGTCACCGGAGAACTACACGAGAATGCCGCGGCCCGAAAGAGCGCCGCGCGCACCCTTTGCGCGTCTTCTCTTTTGTGTTGAATAATCCCATTACGAAGGGTACGAGTAAACTATGAATCCATATTGCCGTCACCACTCCGCCAATCAGGCCTTTCCTCCGCGATAGCAAGGAGCCTCATGACCGGACGGAAGCCTCCAGGACCCATTTCGGATGGGCCGCAGAACATGAACAGGGAGCGCGCGTCCCTGCCCTTTCCCGTGGTGGCTCTGGGCGCATCCGCTGGCGGCATCGAGTCCCTGCGGACCCTGCTGCACAATTTCAAGGAAACCCCGCAAGCCGCGCTGGTGGTCATAACCCACTTGCCTGCGGACAAGAAAAGCCACATGTCCGAGGTGCTCTCGGGCTTCACCTCCATCCCCGTGGTGGTGGTGCGGGAAGTCACGCCCCTCAAGCCCGGCCACATCTACACCGTGCCTTCCGGCTGGGACCTGGGCATTGAAAGCGGCGTGCTGCGCCTGCTGCCGCCCGGGCACGACCTCGGCTACCGCATCATCGACCGTTTTTTGGACGCCCTGGCCAAAGATCAGGGCGCGAACGCCGTGTGCGTCATCCTCTCCGGCTCCGGCACGGACGGCACCCGGGGCGCGATGCACCTGGCCAAGGCCGGGGGCCTGGTGCTGGTGCAGGACCCCGCAACGGCCATCCATTCCGGCATGCCCGCCAGCGTTCTGGAATCGGGCGTGGCCGACGCCATGCTCAGCCTCGAGGCGCTTGGCGAACGCCTGCCCCGGCTGCTCGCCCATGCGCATCCGCGCGGCGCGGACAGGGCGGCCCAGATACAAAAAGTGCTGGCCCTGCTGCGCCAGCAGACCGGCCAGGACTTTTCCGGCTACCGGCAAAGCACCATCGTCCGGCGCATCAACAAACGCAGGCTCCTGACCGGACACAGCAAGCTGGACGCCTACCTGGAGGAACTGGAGCGAAACCCGGAGGAGCGCATCCAGCTTTTCAAAAGTCTGCTCATCGGGGTCACCTCGTTCTTCCGCGACCCGGAGGCCTTTGATCTGCTGCGCGACAAGGTCCTTCCGGGCATCTTCGCCGGGCGCTGCGGCGACGACCCGGTGCGGATCTGGATAGCCGGATGCTCCACGGGCGAGGAAGCGTACTCCGTGGCCATGCTCATAAGCGACTACATGGAAAACGCCGGCCAGCCCTGCGCCGTCAAAATCTTCGCCACGGACATCGACCGGACCGCGGTGGACGCCGCGCGCAGGGGCGCATATTCCAAGCGGGCCATGCAGCACGTTCCGCCGCAGAGCCTGGAACGCCACTTCCACTGCAACAGCCGCGAGTGCACCGTGCGCCAGCGCCTGCGCGAACGCATCGTCTTCGTGCACCACAACCTGCTGCAAGACCCGCCTTTTCTGCACATGGACCTGGTCCTGTGCCGCAACCTGCTCATCTACCTGACTCCCCAGTTGCAGGCAAAAGCCCTGACGCTGCTCACCGGGGCGCTCAACCCCGGCGGCTACCTGTTCCTGGGCTCGGCGGAGAATGCGGATACGACAATGCTGCAGTTGGAGCCGCTGGACAGCAAGTGGCGACTGTTCCGCAACCGGGCCACCGCCGAAAGGGCAAGCCTGCACCGGGTCCTTGGGCTGCGCCCCGCTCCCGCCCTGCCGGAGCAGCAGGATTCCGCCGGGGGCTCCCGGCCCAAAAGCTCCGCAACCATCGCGGCCGAGGCGCTTTTGCGCCATTACGATCCTCCGGCCGTGCTGGTGAGTCCGGAATTCAACGTGCTGCACTTAAGCGGCGACACCACGCCGTATCTCTCCCTCACCCCGGGCGCGCCCAGCCTGCATGTGCTCAAGCTCGTGCGCAAGGACCTGCGCCTGCACCTGCGCGGCGCGCTGCAACACGCCTCGGCTTCCGGCCAGCAAAGCCGCGCGCCGGGCCTGCGCCTCCCGGGCGATGCCACCCGCAGAGTGGACCTGTGCGTGGACCCGGTTCTGGACGAGGCGGGCATGCTCACGGCGCTGCTGGTCGTGTTTGAACCAAGCGCCGGCCACGATGTCCAAACCGGCAACCGCGACATGGAGCGGCTCACGGAGTCCGGGCTGGTGCAGCGCTACGAGGACGAACTGCAGCTGACCCAGGAGCAGCTGCAAAAGGCCGTGGAGGAATACGAGAAGCTCAACGAGGAGCTGCGCGCCTCCAACGAAGAGCTCATCAGCATGAACGAGGAGCTGCAATCCTCAAACGAGGAGATGGACGCCTCGCGCGAGGAATTGCAGGCGCTGAACGAAGAGCTTTCCGTCAAGGTGGAGGAGCTGGCCCAGGCTCACGGCTTTGTGGAGAACCTGCTGCGCAGCACCAACGTGCCCACGGTGTTTTTGGACCACGAACTGCGCGTGGTGCGCTCCACCCCCACCGCCACGGAAATCTTCCACCTTGCGGTGGCGGACCAGGGCCGCCTCATTACGGAGGTGAAGCCGCGCGTGCCGGACGAGCACCTGGTGGCCGACGCCAAACTGGTTCTGGCCGAGTGCCGCGAAATGGAGCGCGAGGTGCACGACCGCGAAGGACGCAGCTTCATCAAGCGCGCCTTCCCCTACCGCAGCCCCCGCGCCGAGGTGGAAGGGCTGGTCATGACCTACACGGACGTGACCAGGCTCAAGGCCGCGGAAGAAGTGCTGCGCCTGAACAACGAGGAGCTGGAAGGGCTTGTGGCCGCCCGCACCCGCGAGCTGGACCTGGCCCGCAAGGAGTCCGAGCGGCGCGCCACGGAGCTTGAGGCCATCATGGAGCAAGTGCCGGCAGCGGTGTGGATAACCCGCGACACCGAGGCGCAAACCATCATCGGCAACCAGGCCAGCTACCGGCTGCTGCGCATGCAGCCGGGGGTGAACGTCAGCAAATCGCAAGGCGGGCTGCCCTACACGTTCTGGAGCCACGGCAAGGAGCTGACCTACGACGAGCTGCCCATGCGCGTGGCCGCGCGCGGCGACCTTGTGGCCGGCCTGGAGCTCGACCTGGTCTTCGCCGACGGCAATCCCCGCACCATTCTGGGCAATGCCGCCCCTCTGCGCAACTTTCTGGGCGATGTCTCCGGCGCGGTGGGCGCCTTCCTCGACATCACCGACCTGAAGCTCGCCCAGACAGAAGCCCAGCGCTGGCAGCGCGTGTTCGAAAAGGCCGAGTTCGGCATCGCCATCTCAAACGTCGCCAGCAACACCCTGACCTCCGTGAACCCCTCCTTCGCCAAGGAACGCGGCTACACGCAGGAGGAGTTGACCGACCTGCCCGTGGCCGAACTTTTCCCGCCGGAAGAGCGCGTCGCCTTGTTCGAACGGCTCAAGGCCCTGGAGGCGGCGGGGCACGGCGTATTCGAATCCGCGCATCAGCGGCGCGACGGCAGCACCTTCCCCGTGCTGCTCGAACTCACCATCCTCAAGGACGATCAGGGCCGGTCGGTTTCGCGCGTGGCCTACGCCCTGGACATCACCGAGCGCAAGCGGGCGGAAAAGATTCTGCGCGACCAGGAGCAGGACCTGCGCGAGGCCCAGCGCATCGCGCACATCGGCTCTTGGCACTGGGACGCCAAGACCGGCGCCACCACCGGGACCGAGGAGCTGCTGCGCATTTACGGCCTGGATCCCACGGGAGCCATGCCCGACTTTGCGGACCAGAAAGGCAGCCTCTACCCCGAGGACAGCTGGGAGCGCCTCAACGCCGCCGTGCAAAAATCGGTGCGCACCGGCGTGGGCTACGAGCTGGAGATCATCGCCTTGCGCCAGGGCCTGCCCATCTGGATCAACAGCCGCTGCGAAGTGCTCCGCGACGGCGCGGGCCGGGTGACGGGCCTGCACGGCACAGTGCAGGACATCACCGAACGCAAGCGCCTTGAGACCGAGCGCGCCGCCTATCTCGGCGAAGTGGAGCGCCAGAAGGCGTTTCTGGAAAATCTCATCCGGCATGCGCCCATTCTCATCGGCGTGGTGGAAGGCCCGGAGCACCGCTTCGTCCTTGCCAACCCGGTGTACGAAAGCGTCCCCGCGGACAAGTCGCGCCCGGTGGTGGGAAGCACCATCGCCGAACTGTTCCCCGAGGTCGCCACGCAGGTGACGGCCCTGTTCGACCACGTGTATGAAACGGGCGAGCCCACAAGCGTGCGCGACTTCCCCGTGCCCATCGGCCACCGGCAGACATGGTGGGACGCGGACTACATTCCCTTGCGGAACCACTCCGGCGCGGTGGCGCAAATCCTCGTCCTGGCCTTCGAGGTGACGGAGCGGCATCTGGCGAGCGAGGTGCTGCGCACAAGCGAGCAGCGCTTCCGCACGCTCTTCGAGTCCATGAACGAAGGCCTGTGCGTGCTGGAGCTGTACCGCAACGCCAAGGGCGAGGCCGTCGACTACACCGTGCGCGACGTGAACCCCGCCTACGAACGCATCATGGGCGTCCGGCGCGAGGATGTCCTCGACCACCGGGTCAGGCAGGTTTTCGGCCTCAAGAAAGCGCCGGACCTGGAGATTTACACCAAGCTCGTGGACACGGGCGAACCGGTCTCCTTTGAGAGCTACGTGCCGGAGCTGAAGAAGCACTTCCGCGTCTCGGCCTTCCCGGCGCAAGAGGGCACCTTCGCGGTCATCTTCCAGGACGTGACCCAGCAGAAGCAGGCCGACGAGGCGCTTCTGAAAACCTCGCGCCGCCTGGGCCTGGCCCTGGAGGCCGCCAACGCAGGCACCTGGGAGTGGGATGTCGAGACCAGCGAGAACGTCTGGTCCGAGGAGCTGTTCCGCCTGTACAACGTCGATCCCGCGCAGCAGCAGGCCTGCTACGACACCTGGCGCGAATCCGTGTACCAGGGGGACCGCGAGGCCACGGTAAATGCCGTGCAGGCCGCCGTAAAGGCCGCGGGGCCGCTTTCCGTAGAGTACCGCGTTTTGGCCGCGGACGGCACCCTGCACTGGCTGCTCACCCGTGGGCAGCCGCAGCTTGTGGTCAAGGGCCGCGTCAAGCGCTTCCACGGCATCGTCATCGACATCACGGACCGGAAAAAGGCCGAGGACAGCGTCCGCACAAGCGAGCAGCGCTTCCGCGATCTGTTCGACCTCTCGCCCGTGCCGCTGTCTTTTGTCGACCGCGAGGGACGCCTCCTCGACCTGAACGCGCGCTTCCGCGCCACCTTCGGCTACGAGCTGCGCGACGTGCCGACCCTGGACGACTGGTGGCGCGCCGCCTATCCCGACCCGGAGTACCGCGCCTGGGTGCTCGAGACCTGGAACAACGCGCTCGAAAACGCCATCCGAAACCAGACGGACATCACCTCAGAGGAATACCGCGTCACCTGCAAGAACGGCGAGGTGCGCACCATCATCATCTCCGGCATTCCCGTGGCCGAGGGCTTCATGGCCACCTTCTTCGACATCACCGAGCGCCGGGCGGCCGAGGACGCCGTGCGCAGGAGCGAGCTCAAGTTCCGCACCGTGGCCGACTACACCTACGACTGGGAATACTGGCGCGATGGGGCGGGAAAGCTGGTCTGGGTCTCGCCCTCGTGTGCGCGGGTGACGGGCTACAGCCCAGAGGAATTCCTCAACGACGCCGAGCACATCGTCAACATCATCCACCCCGAGGACAGGATTCTCTACGAGCAGCACCTGCGCAAGGCGGACATCGACCGCTCCAAGGGAACCAGCCTCGACTTCCGCATCATCCACAAGGACGGGCGCATCGTCTGGATAAGCCACCACTGCGTGGACATCCGCTCGGACGACGGGCAGGCCCTTGGCCGACGCATAAGCAACCGCGACATCACCGACCGGAAGCTGGCCGAATTGGAGGCCCAAAGCTGGGCCAAATTCCCGCAGGAGAACCCCTCGCTCGTGCTGCGCGTCGGCCTGGACATGCGCATAACCCACGCCAACAAGGCCAGCGGGACTCTGCTCAGGTTCTTCCGAATCGATGTGGGCGACCTGTTCCCGAGGCAACTGCGCCAGCATGTTTCACAGGCCGTGGGCCTGCAACGGCGGATGAGCTTCGAGGTGATGTTGGGCAACACCATTCTGGACATGGCCGTGGTGCCCATAGAGGGCAAGGACTACGTCAACATCTACGGCATGGACGTGACCGAGCGCAAAAAGGCCCAGCTGGCCATCATTGCCGCTAAAGAGGCGGCCGAGGCGGCCAACCGCGCCAAGAGCGAATTTCTGGCCAACATGAGCCACGAGATCCGCACCCCGCTCAACGGCGTGCTGGGCATGCTGCAGCTCCTGCGCGACGGCGCCTCGCCTTCCGAACAGGCCCTTTACTCCCGCATGGCCTTTGACGCCGCGCGCAGACTCCTTTCGCTGCTCAACGACATCCTGGACTTCTCGCGCATGGAGGCGGGCCGCATCACCCTCACCAGCGAGCCTTTCCAGCTCAAGGACATTTTCGACTCCGTGACCAACGTGTTCAAAATGGCCAGCATGACCAAGCGCCTGGAGCTCTCGTGCCAGGCCGAGACAGGCCTGCCAAGCCGACTCGTCGGCGACGAGGCGCGCATCCGCCAGATCCTCTTCAACCTCGTGGGCAACGCCATCAAGTTCACCCCGGCCGGCTTCGTGCGCGTGCACGCCTGGGCCAGGCCCTTTGCCCAAGACCCCGAGCGCACGCACCTGTACATCTGCGTCAGCGACACGGGCATCGGCATTCCCGACGACAAGATCGACCACGTGTTCCAGCGCTTCACCCAGACGGACGCCTCGTACACGCGGCAGTACGAGGGCGCGGGCCTTGGCCTCGCCATCGTCAAGCGCCTCATGGACGTCATGGGCGGCGACATCGCCGTGGACAGCGCCATCGGCCTGGGCACCGTCATCTACCTGCACCTGCCGCTTGTGCTCGATCAACAGCGTCCCGCGCTCTCCGCCTCGGTCACGGCCGATTCCACCGCCCCGGCCCGAAAGCTCAGCATCCTCATCGCGGAAGACGAAGCCATAAGCCAGCTGGCCCTCAAGACGCTCATAACCCGCATGGGCCACGAGGCCGTCTGCGTCGGCAACGGCCGCGAGGCCGTGGAGGCCGTTCGCCGCCAGCGCTTCGACTGCGTGCTCATGGACATCCAGATGCCGGAGACGAACGGTGTGGAGGCAACGGAGCAGATACGCAAGCTCAGACCGGAACACGCCGGGGTGTGGATCGTCGCCCTTACCGCCTATGCCCTGACCGGCGACAAGGAGAAGTTTTTGTCCGCCGGGCTCGACGACTACATCAGCAAACCCGTGCAGGAGGAGCAGCTGCGCGAGGCCCTGGAGCGCGTCATGCTGCACAGTGGAACCGAGAGAGGGAAAAGGCAATAAGACCAAGGGCTCCGCCCTTGACCCGCCGGGGGGAATGATTTCCCCCGGTCCCCCTCGGACAAATCAGCGGGCGTGTGATGCTAGGCCTCGTCCAGCACCTGCAACTGCTTGCGGATCTTCTCCGCGCTGTGCGTAAGCTTGGCGCGCTCCTCGTCGGTCAGCTCAATCTGCAGCACTTCCTCCACGCCGTTGGCTCCAAGCTTCACGGGCACGCCCACAAAGGCGTCCTTGATGCCGTACTCGCCGGTGAGGTAGGTGGCGCAGGGCAAAATCTTGCGCTTGTTCATGATCACGGCGGCCACCATCTGCGTCACGGCCGAGGCCGGGGCGGAGAACGCGCTGGGCTGCCT
>Ga0183099_1002157_pt1 | contig 10399 bp, 6 predicted proteins | sample Biomet1_FD_127788 | JGI IMG/M metagenome (GOLD analysis project Ga0183099, IMG submission 127788) | Microbial communities from bioreactor (seeded with anoxic lake sediment) at LBNL, California, USA - Biofuel metagenome 1 | ecosystem: Engineered > Bioreactor > Anaerobic > Unclassified ... | reverse complement strand
CGCCCCCCCGCCCCCAAGCCCCCGGCCCCGGCGGCGCCCTATCCGGGCCTGGCCCTGACCCTGCCGACGAATCCCAACGGCCGGTACGTCACCACGGCGAGTTCGAACTCCCAGTACCTCGTGGAGTCGAACCCGCTGTACACCAACCTCGACAACTACCTCGGCAGCGACTACCTCGTCGAGAAGTACAACTTCAACTCCGACACGGTGACCAAGCGCCTGGGTGACGCCGCCTACGAGACGCACCTTGTGGAGACTCAGCTCGTGGCCCTGACGGGCACGGCCATGCTCTCCGGCAGCACCAGTGAAAAGACCCAGATGCAGGCGCTGATGGACAACGCCGGAACCCAGGCCAAGAGCCTGGGGCTTACCTACGGCACGGCGCTCACCGCCGCGCAGCAGGCGAACCTCAGTTCGGACATGGTCTGGATGGTCGCCACCGTGGTGAACGGCCAAACCGTGCTGGCACCGGTGGTGTACCTCTCCGCCAAGACGAAGACGCTTTTTGAGGACGAGAGCGGAACGGGCGGCATCGCGGCCAAAACGGTCACCATTGCGAACGTGGGCGCCATCACGAACAGCGGAAGCATCAAGGGCGACACGCTGAACCTTACGGCCACGGGCAACATCAAGAACGAAGGCGGCACCATCGCCGGCAACGACTCGGTGCGGGTCGTCTCCACCAACGGCAACGTCATCAACAAGGTCCAGGTCAGCACCGACGGCAAGGGCAACGCCACCCTGGGCAAAGAGACCAGCATCACCTCCAAGGGATCGCTGGTGGTGGCCGCCGAGCGGAGCATCGTCAACGAGGGTGCGAGCATGAGCGCCGGGGGCAACGCGCTGCTGGTCGCCAAGGACAACATCATCTTCGACACCGTGACCTCGGGGACGAGCTCCTCCACCAAGGACGGGAAGAACAGCGCCTCCACCGAAACCGCCACGCAGCACAAGTCCTCCCTCTCCAGCGGGGGCAACCTCACCCTCGTTTCCGGCAAGGACACCACACTGGCGGGCACCGACGCCAAGGCCGGGGGCGATGTGAACGTCTCCGCCGGGGGCAACCTGAACATCATCGACCGCGAGGATTCCAGTACAAAGAAGAGCTCCACCTCGACCGAGGGCTTCGGCGTGGGCGGCGGCCTCTATGGTTGGCAGACCACAACCACGGACGAGGAGCACATCCGCAGCGTGGGGTCCTCCCTCAAGGGCGGCGGCAACGTCAACCTTTCCGCCAGCGACGTGACCATCAAGGGATCCTCCCTCCAGGCCGCGCAGAACCTCTCCATCGCCGCCGACACGGTGACGACGCAGGAAGGCCGCAATACTGACAGCAAGACCACCACGACCGACACCACGACGATTCTGAGCCTCACCGGCCCGGGCAAGACCAGCGCCAGCGTCGACGCCGACGCCAAGGCCGACGCCGACGCCAAGGCCCAGGAAAACGGCAAGGCCAGCTACGAGGCCAAGAGCGCCGCCGAGGCCGAGGCCAAGGCCTCCACCACCGGCGACACCGCGGGAACGTCCAAGTCCTCGGCCTCGGCTGAGAAGAGCGCGGCCACGGGCACCAGCGCCAGCGTCGCGGCCAACTCCGACGCCAGCGCCAAGGCCAGCGCCACCGCCGATGCCGGCGGCATCGACTGGCTTAAGGAGAACAAGACCACCACCACCACCATGGACAGCAAGGCCGTGAAGTCCACCCTGAGCTCCGGCGGCAATATGCAGATCACGGCGCGCAAGGGCATCAACCTGCAGGGCACCGATCTGAAGTCCGTGGGCGACATTGGCCTTGACGCCCAGAACGTGAGCATTACCGCCGCGCAGGACGTGCATACGACCACGACGAAGACCACCGAACAAAAAACCGGGCTCTACCTCGAAACCACCAACAACGCCAACACCGATGTCAACCTCTCCGGCGCGGCTTCGGTCGGCACCACGGCCTCCAGCGGCTCCGCCAGCGGCGGGGTTTCCGGCGACATCAGCACCTCCAACAATATCGACACAGGCCGTTTCAGCGACACCTCCACAACCACCACGGACACCAAAAACGTCGCCTCCACCGTGGCCGCAGGCGGCAATTTGCGCATCAACAGCGGCAACAAGCTCACGGTGCAGGGGTCGGACCTCTCCGGCGACGCGGGCGCAAGCGTCAGCGCCAAGGACATGGAGTTCCTGGCCGGCAAGGACACGCACACCACCACCACGACCTCCAACACCACATCCATCGGCGGATACATTGACCTCAACGGCAAGGCCAGCGCCAGCGCCTCGGCCAGCGGGTCCGCTGGCGGCGGCGTGAGCGGCTCGGTCAGCGTGGACGCCAACGCCTCCGGCAACTTCGGCGGCGGCGTGCAAGCGCGCAACGTGACCACCGAGGACAGCTCGACGAGCACCACGGCGCGGGTCTCCAGCATCACCTCCAAGTCCGGATCCGTCACCCGCACGGCCGCGAACTCCATCACCGACGTGGGCACATCCATCGACGCCGCCCAGGACTTCAACCAGACGGCCAAGACGTGGACCAGCAAGGCCGCGGAAAACACGACCACGACCAGCAGCTCGACCATGAGCAACGCCGCGAAGGTTGGGACCTACCTGACGGCCGGCGCCAGCGCCGGGGCCAACGCCGAGGGCGGGGCCGGGGCCGGCCTGAACGGCGACGCCGACGCAAAGGCCAAGGCCTACGCGGGCGGCGGCGGCCAGGCGTCGTACTCCGGTTCGCTGGACCAGACCAAGACCAGCAGCAGCGATGCCGTTGTTTCAAACATCCACGCCGGGCGCACGCTTAACAGCACCACCACGGACGCCACGAAGTTGGAGGGCACGACGCTCTCCGGCGACAGGTCCGTGGCCCTTTCGGCGGGCTCCCTGGACTACAGCGCGGCCAAGAATACGACCTCCAGCAGCACCCTGTCCGGAACGGTGGACGCCTCCGGCAATCTGGCCGTCACCGTAGAGGCCACGCACGCCGTCGGAGCCCAGGGGCAGATCAGCGGCAAGGTCACCGGCACCGGCAGCACAAGCGACACCTCCACCGCGGTGGTTGGCGGCATAACGTCCAAGAATGGAAGCATCAGCGTCAGCACCACGGGCGACACGCGCCTGGAGGGCGTGAAGTTCAATTCCAATGGGGACACCAGCGTCGCCGCCGGCGGTGACCTGAAGTACGAGGCCGCGCGCGACACCACGCGCGACACCAACACTACCTTCAGCGCCAGCGCCGGCTTGGACACCAACGGCGGGGCCAAGAGCGCCGGCATCAGCGCCAACGCCAGCGGCGCCTACCATCAGGACTCGGCCACGACGGGCACCGCCGAGGCGGGCAGCGTCACGTCCGGCGGCTCGGTCAGCTTCACCTCCGGCAAGACCGCCACCCTGGAGGGAACCACTGTCGACGCCAAGCGCGACATCACCGTGTCGGGCGAGAAGGGCGTGGTGCTGAGCGCCGCCAAGAACACCTCCGAAAGCGAGACCATTGACGCCAGCGCCAGCGGGAAGCTCGGCGCCTCGACCAAGAAGAGCACAGAGGACGGCAAGGAGAGCAACAGCAACAGCGGCTCCGTCGAGGCCTCCGCCAGCGGTTCCTACAGCAAGCAGACGAGCACGGACGCGACGGGCGGCAGCCTTATCTCCGGCAACAACCTGACCATCACGAGCGGCGGCGGCGACGTGAACATGGAAGGAACAACGCTCGGTGCCGGCAACAAGGCCAGCATACAGGCCGGGGGCTCGGTGAACTACAAGACCGCCGAGAGCTCCTCGGATTCCTTCTCCGCAGGCGGCAGCGCCAGCCTCTCGAACGAGACGGAGGTCAAGAAGACCACAGGCACGGGAACGTCGGGCAGCGACAAGGAGACCACGACCAAGAACGCCGCCTCGCTTAGCGCCAATGGGAAGGATGAGAAGAAGACCAGCCAGACGGGCGGCAGCATCACGGCCGGCGACGGCGGCATCGAAATCACCGCCAAGGGCGGCGACGTGAACCTCGTGGGTACCAAGGTCGAGACTACTGGCGACGGCAGCATCGAAGCCAAGCGCGACGTGAGCATCACCGCAGCCAAGAACACTGACACCGCCGTCGGCGGCAGCGTGAACCTGAACCTCAAGCTGAACACGAAGACCGAGTCCAAGTCGGACTCCGGCAGCAAGTCCTCGACGGACAGCAAGTCCGGCACCGACAGCTCCTCTGATTCCGCGGCCGCTAAGAAGAACAGCGGCACCGGCGGCACGCAGGGGTCCGACGGCAGCAAGCAGGGCGATAAGGACCTGTCCACTTGGCAGAACAAGCAGGCCAGCGTCATCGACCAACTCAAGGCCAAGCAAAGCGGTTCTAGCGGCGCGTCGGCCACGGATTCCTCAAGCGCCGGATCTGGCGGCAAGTCCGGCTCCAATTCGTCCGGTTCGACCGGCAAGCCCGGCACAAGCGCTACGGGCAGCGCCAAGAAGGATGCGAAGGAGAAGAAGGACGACAGCAGCATCCTTGACAACATGGGCAATATGACCGGCACCGCGCAGGGAGGGTACGGCAGCGTGACCACGGAGCAAAACGCGAGCGTCAAGACCGGCGGCACGTTCACCATCAAGGCCGGCGGCAAGGTCGATACCGGAAACACGGCCATCGGCGCCACCGGAAACCAGGAGGTCGGCAACTAGCGGTCTGGTTGCGCAGCTTGGTGGTTTGCGCGTTCCTCTCTGCGGCGCCGCATCCTCCACGGGGTAAAGATCCTTGGCGCACATGCTTCGGCCGCCTCCAGCGCCGGCTGGAGCGCTGCTCACCACGAAGCGCTGCGGGTTGATGACGGCAAGGCGTCAGCCTTCGTGATCATACCTGTAGGACTCCGGCAGACCGCCCGAGCCATCGGTGACGCGGGCGAGGCGTCCTGCCGAATCATAGGCGTAGCGCGGGATTTCGGCCGCACCGCCGAGGTTCAGGGTGCGCTCTGCGATGCACCCCCTGGAATCACGGTCAAGGGAGATGCTGGGGATGGGCATGGGTGCTCCTTTGCGTGCGCGCCGGGCACAACATCCGGCACAAATTGCGCAAGCATAGCACTGGGTTCGAGTGGAGGATAAAAATGGCATGATTTTGGTCGGTAAAAGGACAAGAATAGCGGGTTGACAGGGTTTGGGGAAGGGAGGGGGAATCGCGTGGAGCAGCGCAACCCCGGCCCGCGTTCTCAAATGGCATGACCGGGATTCTCAGTTTGAATGCGCGATTGCATGGGCCGATCCGTACCAAATCGCGTGCGCCTGTGCTCCCGGCTGTTTCCGTTCGCTCACAAAATGTAGTGCAACGCTGCCGCACCACAACGAAAAAGGGCTTGCGATTCGCGTCGCAAGCCCTTGATCAATCGAAGTGGTGGAGCTGGAGGGAATTGACCCCCACAGCCTCTTGAATGCCATTCAAGCAGGATGACGCGCATACACTGAAATTATTGGTGAAATTTTTGAATGCACGACAAAAACGACCTTCCCGGGACTTTTGTAGTGCGGATTTGTAGTGCAATCTGCCGAAGGCAAAGAGGTCATGACCTTGCGTCCTATGGCAGACTGTTCCAGAGGGCGTGTGCCCTCTGACCGGGTGGCCGGCGCGGAGAACCGCTCGTTTCCCGTCGGGCCAAAAGCTCTGCACTAAGCACCCAGCCAAGGGGCTCCGTCCTTCGGGCCCGATCAAGGGGAGAAATGGCACGCCCGGGCCAATGAAGCCTGCATTTCAGCTCCACGACCTTCTGTTGTTTCATGTTTCAGCACATCTGCGGTTCGCCAGGTAGCCGAGAGCGATGGCTGCCGCGGCGAACCCAGACGCACCGCCGACGCCCAGCGCCCAGCGCGGGCCGAACGTGTCGGCCACCCAACCGACGAGCGGTGCGCCGACCGGCGTGGCTCCCACGCCGATAGCCATACGTAAGGCCATCACACGCCCGCGCATCACGGGCTCAGTGGAAAGCAACATCAGGCTGCTCGTCGAATTGGTGAATGTCAGAATCGAAATGCCGATGACGGCGAGCGCGGCCCCAAAGAGCCAGACGTTGACCGCGACCGCTGCGAGAGCGAAACCGATCCCGCAGATCGCGGCGCTGGCGGGCAGAAGCCCGAACCGTGGCTTCTCGCGCCCGGCGGCGAGCAGCGCGCCAGCGAGCGTTCCGACCGCCATGACCGAGGTCAGCAGCCCATACTGGTCCGCGCCACCGTGGAAAACCTTGACCGACATGGTTGAGATAAAGATCGGGAAGTTGAGCCCGAACGTGCCGACCAGGAAAAGCATCCAGAGAATTGCCTTGAGGTCCGGGCGCGACCGGACATAGCGAAGGCCTTCCACAAGATTGCCGCGAGCCCGGTCGGCGCGAGTGTTCGGGTGGAGCTCGCTCAAGCGCAGGCAGTACAGCGAAGCCAGCACGGCAGCGAATGAGGCTGCGTTCGCCAGGAACGCCCAGCCGGAGCCGACAGCGGCTATCACAATGCCGGCCACGGCCGGACCGACCATCTGTGCGACGTTGATGGCTGAGGAATTGAGCGCCACTGCGTTTGAAAGGTCATTGTTTCCGACCAGGTCGGAGACGAAGGTTTGGCGCGCGGGCGCATCGATTGCGTTGGCGCAGCCGGACAGGAACGCGAGGACATAGACATGCCACAATTGGACGAGTCCCGTGACGACAAGGAGGCCGAGCATGAGGGCCAGCAGCCCGGACGCCGCCTGGGTGGCGATCAGGAGCTTGCGGCGGTCAAAGCGATCGGCCGCATAGCCGGTCCAGGGCAGCAGAAGAAGCTGTGGCCCGAATTGAAGGCCCATGACGGTGCCGACGGCGGTTGCGCTGTGGTGGGTAAGTTCGGTCAACACCAGCCAGTCTTGGGCGGTGCGTTGCATCCATGTCCCGATGTTCGAGGCAAGAGAGCCGAGGGCCCAGACGCGGTAATTGAAAATCCTCAGCGAACGGAACGTGCCCTTGCCCATGCCATCACGAGCGCTTGGGCGAATTTCCGCCATGGAACCGTCCAAACAAACGCGCGGACATCACGCCAATGAGCAGGCTCCCCACCCCCATGGCGACGACATGATCCGTGGCGCGCAGGTCGAAATTTCCCACACGGGCAAGGAGAAGATAGGCGAGGACGAAGTTCGCAAATCCCCAAAGCACGTTCACTGTCGAGGAGGAAAGCCCTTTGCCCGACGGCTTGGCGAACGGGCTTTGAAACGGCCGCCCCATCATGCCGCTGACGAAATGCGGAACGGCGTTCGCAAGAAAAGCTCCACCGAGGAAATAGACCATGCGGAAAATCCAATCCATGATCAGCTCTCCATTCCCAGGAGGTCGAGGATCTCCTGGGTCGTGCCGGTTTCGCCAATCCGGGGAAAAATCCGGGTGACGCTATTGCGGTGGGCTTCGGCGTCCAGGTCGGTCATCGCGTCTGTGGCGAGGGTGACGTTGAAGCCGAACTCGTAGGCTTGGCGCGCCGTGGCCTCCACGCCATTGCTGGTGGCGACCCCGACGACGACAACCTGTGTGACTCCCAGGGTTTTCAGATACGCATCAAGGTCCGTGTTCGTAAAAGCGCCGGGGGTCCGCTTCGTCACCACATGGTCTTGCGGCTGCCTGTTCAACTCGGGGATGAGATCACTCCAGCCGGGCGGAAATTCCCGTTGGCTGCGCCGTTGTTCTGTCCTGCCTGGCGCGACCCCGACGACGTTGACGAGCACGACGGGCAAACCTCGCATGCGAAAGGCGTCGGCCAATGCACGGGCGCGTTCCGCCACGCCGTCCATCGGATGCGCGGTGGGGAGTGAGACGATGCCCTTCTGGAGGTCGATCGCGACGAGGGCGGTTATGGGGTCGAGAACCGTCACAGCCATTGGTGTTCCTCGCATTCGATTTACTGGTGTGGAAGCGTCACAAATCGCCCAGGCGCTTGATGAGCGCGGCAGCGGAGATAAGGGTCTGATGTTCCGTCGCGTCAAGCTTGGCCAGGGCGGCAAGCAGCCACTCCTGCTTCGCCGCGCTCCGCTTGCGTCTCGCCTCGACACCTTCCGCCGTCAGTGAAAACAGGACTTGCCGCCCATCAGTAGGATGGGGGTGCGCTGAACCAACCCGTCGCGTTCCAAACCCGCCAGGATGGCGCCCATGGACTGGGGTTTCATCGATTCCGCGCGAGCGAGGTCGGCAGTGGTCATCCCGCCGCTCTCCGCCAGACGGGCAAGGGCTCCCATCTGTGAGAGGTTGAGCGCGCCGGGGTTCGCCTCCGTGCGCAGACGACGGAGCAGTTGTCCAATCGCCAGCGTCAGCTCGGCGACCACCAATTCCTTGGGGATGTGTTTTTCGAGGTCGTTCATGCGAGCAATATAGTACTAGAAAGATAAACTTGCAAGTTTATCTTTCTAGTTTTGCTCGGACCAAATGCCTCCTCTGCCTTTTCGGACCAGTTGCAACTTGAGAGAGTGCTTCCAGTGAAGAAAGCGAGGCTATGAGGATGGGGGAGATTCCCAAGAGAATCCCGACGGCAAGTGGTCGCCACCTGCACGTTTTGGGTCAAAGGGTGTAGCCCCATGCACCGGGGTCCATGGGCGGCAGCCCTCATCAAAACTCAGGACAAAAGAGATCAAACAGTTTCAAACTGATGCCTGCGCAACGCGACCGCGCCATCACTCCATCATACCCTGTCAACAGGGAATTTCTGCCCTTTTCACGGCCAATAATTGGTAAACTTTATCCGCACCATACAACCCATGCTATATTCCATTGAAAAGCCCGAGGAGGCCAGATATGGAAGGGAATAGCGCGGACAAGCGGATTTGGACCATGGTGAGCGAGGACGGCAAGCATGCAGCCGCCGGAATGAGCCTGGAGCCGGCTGGCACGAAACCCGGCGGGGGTGGCGAGGAGCAACCCTACGACGGACATGGGCGATACCTCGGGACAGCAGGTTCGGAAGGCATCTCAGGCGGCAACGAAGTGCGTGGAAAGGTGACAACGCCGAAGAAACCACCTGCGCATGTCGTCTGGAAGCATACCGAAGAACAGCAAGGTCTGAAGCCACAAATGCAGGATGTGTTGGAAGACGCGCGCAAGGCGGAGGATCTCGACTCGCTGACCATCAGCAGCGGGCGTCGGCAACCGGTGATCCCTGGTGACCCGCACGCGGACGGCCGTGCGGTGGATGTGAGCCGGATCAACGGCGTGGCGGTGAAGAATCTGGGCACCGCCTCCGGACCGGAGGGCGAGAAGGCCCGCAGTGCCGCCGCCAACCTTGAGGAGAAGCTCAAAAACAACCCCGACGTCAATCAGATCATCGGGCCAAGCGGCGGGTGGAACAGGGATGGCGAATTGCCAAAGGCAAAGTTCACTCCCATTACGGACAAGACACTGCTCAATGAGCATAAAGACCACTACCACATCAACGTACGTCGTAAATGAAAAGGGGGCTGTCAATGCGACAAGTCATGGTGGTCTGTCTGCTAGTGCTGGGCCTGCTTCCTCCAGCGTTTGCAGGATGGGAATCCGTCAAGGGATATGCCTTGGATGACCCCCTTGCACGACGCATCGCCTGCACCGGTACCCTTGAAGACAAGCCGCTAGGGCCAAAAGGCGCCACCGTATCCATTTTCTCCGTTCCCGAACCTGACGGGAGCGGAGAACGCCTCTTTGTCGGCCTTGTCGATGAACCGACTGACCGAGGGACGCGCGTTCGGCTTTGGCGTGGCCCCGTGGCGAAGTGCTGGAAAAAACTCGGCCCCATGCCGGGATACAAGCCGGATATTACCTTCCCCAATCCAGCCCGCTACCAGGTGGACCGCATCAGCGTCGTGCCGGGCCGCGGCGTCCAGTCGTCGGCAATGGAGATTGACCTGGAGTCCTCGCCCCCCATGCTCTGGCTGCTGGACAGCAGACATCAGCGCATCGCCTCACAGCCTCTCGGAGAGAGTCTGAAGATGAACCGCTCCCTTTGGCTGCTCGCGCGTTTGAGCGGGCAACGCATTTTCAAGGACGGCAGCCTTACCCTGCGAACTTATGAGGTGTATGAGGGCTCCCTGGATCCCTCGCGGATTGGGCCCGGATTCGTCTATCCCTGGAACGTTGACGTAAACACGCACTTGCTGGTGGTGTGCAAGGACGGTGATCCGAATCTGGCGTCTTTGCACTTCCTGCCCAAACGCCCTTTTGGTTGGAAAATCGAAAAGCTACTGGCCAAGCCGTCGAGCCGCGAGGGCAAGGGACGTTTCATTCTCCAACTCATTGGCCAGTATGAGTCACCAGACGAGACGGGTGAACTGGACTTCGTGGCCTCGCGCCACCGCGCCGCCATCGGGCTGGACGGGTTGTCGCTCTCAACCATGGTCACAGGTCTGGTGTACAACTCAATGAACGAGACCTGGGTGACGCCGGAGGTCGTTGCGCCAGTT
>Ga0183099_1002156_pt1 | contig 10403 bp, 8 predicted proteins | sample Biomet1_FD_127788 | JGI IMG/M metagenome (GOLD analysis project Ga0183099, IMG submission 127788) | Microbial communities from bioreactor (seeded with anoxic lake sediment) at LBNL, California, USA - Biofuel metagenome 1 | ecosystem: Engineered > Bioreactor > Anaerobic > Unclassified ... | reverse complement strand
GCGCTTGGTCGGGGTGGGTGTACTGCTTTGGCTGATCCGCCAGCGGCTTGGCTTGCAGCTACACTGGAAAGATTGCTGCCGGTTTTCGTCAGAGATTATTCGTAAAATCATGAAGATCGGTTTACCGGCGGCTGGCGAGAACCTGTCCTGGATGCTGCAAATGATGGTGATCACCTCTTTTGTTGCATTACTGGGCGATAAGATGCTGGCCACTCAGTCGTATTTTTTCCAGATCAGTCTGTTTGTGATGCTGTTTGGCATCGCGATTGGTCTGGGTACGGAAATAATGATTGGGCACTTAGTGGGGGCGGGCGAGTTAGATCAGGCATATCATCGATTAATGCGAAGTCTGAAAATTGGCCTGATCGTTACCGTACTGTCGGTGTTTGTGGTGGTACTATCCGGGCCTTATTTGATGGGGCTATTCACTAGCGATGCCATTATTTTAGCCACCGCCGGGCATTTGTTTCTACTGAGTTTGATCCTGGAGCCGGGGCGTACCTTTAACATCATCGTGATCAGCTCTCTGCGTGCCACTGGCGATGCCCGTTTTCCATTCCGCATGGCATTGCTGTCGATGTGGGGGATCGCGATACCTGTAGCCTACCTGTGTGGCATTCATTGGGGATGGGGGCTGGTTGGGGTCTGGTGCGGATTTGTGGTGGATGAATGGGTGAGAGGTTTAACCATGTTCTGGCGCTGGCGTAGCCGACGTTGGGAGAAAAAAGTGCTGGTGCAGCGAACTGCACCAGCCAATCAGGCACACTAGTGCCATTTCACACGGGATAAAACATTACTTCGCGGGTTGGGCGGGGTTTCCTCCCAGCGCCTGATAAAGTGACATCTGTGTTGTCAGTTGTTGGTAATGGTTTTCTAACAACGATTTTTCGGTACTACGCCGGTTTTCCTGTTGATCCAGCCAGCTTTGCATTTCGATATCTCCTGCCTGATAACGCACGGCAGAGATAGTTTCTGTTTGTTGTGCCAGTGATAATGCGCGCGACAGTTGGGCTCCAGCATTCAAGTAATGCTGCCGTGCCGACAACTGATCTTCCACTTCTGATAACGCGGTATAAAACGTTTGTCGGAAATTTCGGACTGCTTGCTCGTAAATAACGCGTTGTTTGGCGATGTTCAGGCGTGTAGTCTGCCACTCAATAAAGGGAAGAGTCAATCCGGCCCCAATGCTGCCTGTCGGATTTTGCAATGCAGAACGCAATTGTTCACTGCTGCTGCTTAATGCCCCGGTCAGACTAAAGGTTGGATAATAACTTTTCCGGGTATTTTCACCGGTCGCGTAACTGGAGCGAACGCGCAGTTCTGCGGCTTTCACGTCTGGGCGTTGCGCCAGCACATCTGCCGGAAGGTAGGTCGGAATAGCCGGTAATGCCTGGGTTGGTAACGTTAACGGTTGTTCTAGTTCGGTTTCCGGTGGTTGATCTAACAAGATGGTCAAGGCATTGCGATTCTCATCCCGCTGCCGATACAGATCTTCAAGCGTTGCTTGCTGGCTGTTCACACTCTGTTCTGCTTGTAACACATCCAGTATGCCATTCGCGCCAGCATGATAATGTGCCTGCGCGATTTGCAATGAATGCTGTGTGTAACCGAGACTTTGCTGGTTCAGTGCAATTAACTGGTTCAGATAGCCCTGTTTCCAATACAGCGTGGCGGTTGTGCCAATCAGTGATAACGCCGATGCCTGTCGATCTTGTTCTGTGGCATCGGCCTCGAAGTTAGCAGCCGCACGTTCATCCGCCAACTTACCCCACAGATCCAGTTCATAACTCAACGACAGTGACGATCCGTATCTGGTGGTTTGATTATTTTGTGAACCATTCGACGGAACGTTACCACTTTGTTCCGCTGGATTACTTTGTTGCCATGATTTTTGTTGTACGGCAGTCAGTGAGGTAGAAACCTCCGGCGTTAAGTTAGTTGCGGTGAGGCCAGCACTTAACCGCGCCTGTTTGACTTTCAGGGCTGCGACAGCCAGATCATTATTTTTTTGTAATACCTGTTGAATCAACTGATCCAGCGCGGGGTCTTGAAACACTTGCCACCAGTGTGGTTGTTGCAACACTTGATTAGCGGTCAGTTTATGTTGCTGCCAGTGTGATGGAACTACCGGCGTCAGATCGGCCGCTGGCGGTGCCTCAGTGTGTTGACTACAGGCAGTCAGCAGAGTGAGTGACAGATACAACAAGCTGAATTTATTCACGCGCCAATGCCTCTATCGGATCAAGTCGGGCTGCATTCCGGGCGGGCAGATAACCGAACAACACGCCGATCAGTGATGAGCACAGGAATGCGGAGACCAAAGACCAGACGGAAAAAGCCATCTGAATACTGCTGACAAAAAATGAAAATACAGCGCTCACCGCAAATGAGAGGGCGATACCCAGCGTGCCACCGAGCAGGCAGACCATCACTGCCTCTATCAAAAATTGCTGCAAAATATCCTGCTGGCGGGCGCCGACCGCCATACGAATACCAATTTCTCGAGTTCGTTCTGTCACTGATACCAACATAATATTCATCACACCGATCCCGCCGACAATCAGTGAGATCACCGCAATCGAGGAAATTAACAGTGTTAATGTGGCGGTAGTTTTTTCGATAGTCTGTAAAATGCTATCGCTGTTACGGGTGTAAAAATCTTTGCGGCCATGTACGCGAGTCAGCAGTTTAATGATCTGTTGTTCGGCAATGCTGCTGGAAACACCGTCTTTAATGCGCACCGAGATGGAGCTGAAATAATATTGCCCCATCAGCCGATACATGGCGGAAGTATAGGGCAACCAGACATTTAAGTTCTGTGTATCAAACGAACTTTTTTTCTCGGCAGTGACGCCAATGATACGACAGGGTAAGTTGTTAAGCAGAATGACTTTGCCCACCGGATTAACGTGTTCACCATACAATTTAATCAGTGTGTTGTGGTCAATCACCACCACTGGTTGCAGTTGTTCCACGGCACGTTGATCAAATGTTTTACCATAAGCCATTTGCAGATCTTTGACCTGAAAATATTGGCCGGCGACGCCGTACACCATCGCGGATAATGCCTTGCCACCATCACGTAACAATGCATTGGTGTTCACGCTGGGCGTGACGCTGTCGGTATAGATTTGCCCGCTCAGCAGCGGTAGATCCTGCGGAGTCAGTGTTTGAATGGCGCTGGCATTGCGATCCCCCCAATCTTTACCGGGATAGACATCAATGGTGTTGGTGCCCATTGAGCTGATGTCGCTGATCACTTTATTCCGTGCGCCCTGACCGACAGCCACCACGCTCACCACCGCCATAATGCCAATAATGATGCCAAGCATAGTGAGTAAGGTCCGCATTCGATGGGTGAACATCGAGAGCCACGCCATTTTGAAGGCTTCGGAAAAACGTGTCGATTGGCGAACCCACCAACTGGCTGTCTGTGGTATTGGGGGTTGCTCGGGTAAATCCTGACTAGCAAGTGGAAGGTCGATGTGACAAGGCGTTTGTTTACGGTCGGCAAGAATTCGGCCATCGCTGATTTCGATCACCCGTTCCGCATGGGCGGCAATATTTTGGTCATGCGTAACCAGCACAATAGCGTGCCCCTGACGATGCAGTTGCCGCAGGATCTGCATCACCTCTTTGCCGCTTTGGCTGTCTAATGCGCCGGTTGGTTCATCGGCCAGAATCACATTGCCACCGTTCATCAGCGCACGGGCAATACTGACGCGTTGTTGTTGCCCGCCAGATAGCTGGCTGGGGCGATTGCGCTGTTTATCGGCAATGCCTAAGCGTTGCAGTAAGGAACGTGCCCGTTGCAGGCGCGAAGTTTTATTTTTACCAGCATAAATGGCGGGAATTTCCACATTACTTTCGGCTTTCAGATGTGACAGCAGATGGTAACGCTGGAAGATAAAACCAAAACAATCGCGGCGTAGATCAGCCAGTTGATCGCTGTTTAATGTAGCGGTGCTTTGCCCGTTAACCCGATATTCACCGTGACTTGGGCGATCAAGACAACCGAGAATATTCATCAGGGTCGATTTACCAGAACCGGAGGCACCAATAATCGCCACCATTTCCCCGGCATGAATATCCAGATTGATATTGTCGAGTACAGTAAGGCTTTTATCACCGGTCTGAAAATGACGACTGATGTGCTGTAATGCCAGTAACGGCGTGGCATTCTTCATGGTTAAGGCCCCGGAGGTGGCATCATGTGGCCGGAATTACTCGCGCTGGCTTCGCTGCTTTTGCTATCACCGAGAATAATGCTGTCGCCGTCATTTAACCCGCTTAGCACTTGTGCATTCAGGCTGTCTTTTAATCCCAACTGGATAGTTTTGTTCACAACACGATCATGTTCCAGCACCCTGACATAAGCTTGCTGATGTTCATCATTTTCAATCGCGGCTACGGGCACCAGCAATACATTTTTGGCTTCACCGGAAACAATAGTGACTTGTGCGGTCATGGATACCCGCAGCCGGTGATCGGGGTTTTTCACATCAAACAGGCCATTGTAGTAAACAGCACTGGAGCTGGAAGAGGATGAAGAAGAACTGCTGGATGAGCTTGAGCTGCTGGACGAACTATCGCTATCACTGCTATCGGACGTTGATGCCGGTTCAATGGCACGTAAGGTGGCGAAATAGCGTTTATCTGGTTCGCCCAACGTGGTGAACCAAACTTTCAACCCTGGTTTCACGTTGATCACATCGGCTTCTGAGATCTGCGCTTTTACTGTCATAGAGTCGAGATCAGCCAGCTTGATGATAGTCGGCACTGACTGTGAGGCGGCGACCGTTTGGCCTTCCTTGGTGACGATGGATATCACGGTGCCACTGATAGGCGCGGTAATACGGGTATACCCCAGATTAGCTTTCGCCGTATCAACGGAAACCTGTGCTGCGGTAATTTCGGCATCTAACTGGTTAATATCAGCTCGGGTGGTGTCCAGCGAAGCAGCCGCTTCCTCCAGATTGGCTTTGGATGTCGCATCTTGTTGCCACATCTGCTGTTGTCGGCGATAGGCTAATTCATATTGGCGTAACAAGGCTTGTTTGGCGTGTTTTTGCGCTTTCGCACTATCGAGATTGGCCTGTGCCTGACGCAGCGTATATTGCTGTAAGATTGGGTCGATTTCAGCCACGAGTTGACCTTTGCTGACCTGTTCACCCAATGCCACTTTGAGCGATTTCAGCTGGCCGGAGACTTGCGCACCAACACTGACCTGATTGATGGCGCTCAGTGTGCCGGTCGCCAATACGGTTTGTTCAATATCGCCATAGCGAACCGGCGCCGTGATATATTGTATGGGTGCCGGACCACGCAAGGCACTAAAGGCAACCGTCAGTGCCAGTAGTGGCAAGATCAAATATAACCAGCGTTTTTTTAATAATGCCACGTCTCAGCTCCACGCTCATCTTCGCCTGACATCATAGCGGGATCTGTCAGCATCTCGTGAAGATTTACATGATTTTATCTCTGTCGTCGTGATGTTAATGCTCGGTTGGTTTTATCGGTTGACGGTGACGCATCTGAAGCCAGCGTGGCCAGAAGATATTGAGTAACAGACCGGACAACACCAATAGAATGCCGAGCCATTGCCAGGTCGTCAGTTGTTCATTCAACAACAGTCGCGCACAAAACAGGCCAACTAGCGGCACCAATAAGGTGAGTGGTGCGACCTGCGCCACCGGATAGGTGCGCAGCAAACGTCCCCAAGCCACATAGCCATATAAGGTTGCAACCAGTGCCAGATAAGCCACTGCTAATACGGAATGCCATTGCAGGTGCAACAAACTGTTAGCCATCACAGCGGGCCCTTCCAGCCAGTATGACGCGAGAAAAAACGGCAAAGGCGGGATCAGCGCACTCCAGACCACCAGACTCAGCAGATTCAGTGATGCCTGACGTGAAATATGGCGGTTAATGATATTACCTAACCCCCAGCAGGCAGCGGCACAGATGGTCAGCAGGAAACCCGCCAGCGTCATGCCGCTTTGCCCTTGCTGTGTTGCCAGTAGCACCAGCCCCAGCGCAGAAATACCTAAGGTAAATGGCTGATGGCTTAGCCAGTGTTCGCGTAATAAGACGGCGGCAAACAGCAGCGTAAATAACACCTGTGACTGTAAAACCAGCGAAGCGATCCCCGCGGGCATTCCCACTTTCATCGCGGTAAATAAAAAGGCAAATTGTCCGAAACTAATCGTCAACCCATAAGCTAACAGCCAGCGCCAGGCGATCTTGGGGCGCGGGACAAACAAAATGGCGGGAAAGGCAACCAGCGAGAAACGTAAAGCGCCTAACAATAACGGCGATAACCCGTCGAGCCCCCAGTGGATCACGACAAAGTTAAACCCCCATGCAAACACAATCAGCAGAGCGAAACCCCAATCTTTCAAAGACATGCGTATTGGTCCTGTTGGTATTGAAATATCAGTATATGTCGGTCGGTGTTATTCCAATAGTGCTACGGCCTTGATCTGCACCCATAACAGCATCGCCGGTTGTAGTTTCAGGGAATGTGCCGAGCGTTGTGTGATTCGTGCCAGTAACGGTTGCTGACCGACTTGTAACTTAACCAGCAAATGACCTGGTGTTGCTGCCGGTAGCATCTCTAGCAAGGTAGCGGGTAATAAATTCAGAATGCTGGAATCCACTGCTTTATGCAGACTGAGACTGACATCACGGGCATCGATGCGGCAGCGAACCCGGCTACCGAGCGCTTGTTTGGTTTGCCCGACTAACAACGAGATCTGATCGGCGGTTTGCAAATGCGCCAGACCATCGTCTTCCAGCTCATGCAGCGTCATCTCCCATACCACTGCGGCTTGTTCGGCAAAGTCAGCCGGTAAATCCAGGCGTGATAAGGTGTCATTTAAGGGGCCTGAGGCCACTACTTTACCTTGTTGTAATAAGGTCAGATGATCAGCCAGTCGTGAAACCTCGTCGGTAGCATGACTGACATAAATAATGGGGATCGACAACTGGCGGTGTAACTGTTCCAGATAAGGCAAAATCTCCTGTTTTCTGGCCTGATCTAGCGCGGATAACGGCTCATCCATCAATAAAATTTTCGGTGCCAGTAACAAGGCGCGGGCAATGGCGACCCGTTGCCGTTCACCACCAGATAACTGATGTGGGCGGCGTTGCAATAATGACTCAATACCCAACAGCTGACAGATATAAGCAAAATCGGCTTTCGGATGTTGCTTAGGCAACCGTTTCACACCAAACAGCAGATTTTGTTCAACGGATAAATGCGGAAACAGGCTGGCTTCCTGAAAAACGTAACCTAATGCGCGCTGATGTGGCGGGATGAAGATATCCCGGCTGGTGTCCTGCCAGATCTCATCACCGATCGCGATATAGGCATCCGGCAGTTTTTCCAATCCGGCGAGGGCGCGCAGGCAGGTAGTTTTACCGCAACCCGATGGCCCAAACAACGCACTGACGCCTTGCCCTGGCAATTGCAGCGCAACATCCAGCTCAAAATCACCACGCGGCCAGCGTAGCCGGATCGTAATATCAGGCATGCGGTGCTCTCCGATTCTGACCAAACCAGTAGATCAGCAGCAGTGCTAACATGGCAAATAACACCATGCCGCCTGCCAGCCAGTGCGCTTGCAGATACTCCTGATTTTCGACATGTTCATACAACAAGATCGATAACACTTTAGTTTCACCGGGAATGCTGCCACCAATCATCAGCACCACGCCAAATTCGCCGATGCTGTGGCAAAACGCCATTACGGCAGCGGTTACTAAGCCCGGCCTTGCCAGAGGCAGTGCCACGGAAAAAAAACGATCCAGCGGTGATGCCCGTAAGGTGGCGGCAACTTCCAATGGGCGTGTTCCCATCGCTTCGAAGGCGTTTTGGATCGGCTGAATGGCAAACGGCAGGCTATGCAAGACACCACCGAGCACAATACCGGCAAAACTAAAGGGCAGCGCCTGCCAATGTAACGCAGCTAATAATTGCCCGATTGGGCCATGCGGGCCGAGTAATAACAACAGATAAAAACCTAACACGGTCGGCGGTAAAACCATCGGCAAGCTTAAGATGGCATTAAACAGCGGTTTATAACGGCTGCGGGTTTGCGATAGCCACCAAGCCAGTGGTGTGGCAACGAGTAACAAGATCCCCATGACCAACAAGGCCAGTTTGAGTGTCAACCAAATGGCATTCCAATCTTGTTCCATCATGCGGGTTTATCCTGGATAACTGCATAGTAAAACTGCTGACGCTTTGAAGGCTGCGCAAGCTTCCTGACCTTCCTGCAATTGCATGTTGTCGGCGCTTTCGGTGGTGACCACGGCACACACGGTTTTATCGCCGGGCAGATTGATCACCACTTCGCTATTCACCGGGCCGCGATGAACTTTGCTGATGTGACCCCACAACTGATTGCGGGGTGAGAGTTTTAATTGCCGATCAGTTACCAGCATGACCGACGATGATTTTACGAGAGCATATAACTCTTGCCCCATGGCAATGCCTAAACTTTCTGCCGATTCACGAGTGATGACGGCAATCAGCTGCACGTTATCGTCCAACTGCAAGGTCACTTCAAAATCGACCGGGGCGGTACGCAGCGCCACCACGGTGCCGACAAACTGATTTCGCGCGCTACTGCGCATCGATATGCGACGTAATAAACGACGAAATTGCGCGATGTCGTAAAAATTGTCATCTTGCGGACAGGGTTTATTTTGTAGTTGCTGTTGTACTCTTTCGAGAACTTGTTGATATTCCGCCTGCAGTGCGCGATACAAAGCAACGGTCTGTTTACCGTAGGCAGTGAGTTGAGTACCTCCGCCATTTTTCCCGCCAGCGGTGCGGATCACCAACGGCTGCTCGGCCAGATTATTCATCTCGTCCAACGCATCCCAGGCCGCCCGATACGACATGGGAATGGATTTAGCCGCTTGCGATAACGAGCCCAAGCGATCAATTGCTTCTAACAATTGAATACGGGTATCCCCTAAAGAAGGCCCCACTTCAGTGCATAACTTGAGTTCTCCTAATAAAGCGGGCGGCGTCGAAGTTGGTTGTCGGGACATGAAAGCCTCTCAAAACAGGTGGATATGCGATTTAACATATAGCGCGTAATGTTTTATTGCGTATCGCGACATTAAAAATGTGCGTATTGAGGCAGTTACTGCAACAACTGTACCTGTATGGACAAGCCTATTCGTGCGACTAAAAAATCAGTGGATGGAATGTGCGGAATAGAAAGAAGAGACGCAGTTTTCGGTGCTGCGTCTCAAGGTGTTTATCAAGCGGATAACGGTTGCGGTTGCTGGATCATATTGGTCAAACTGATCCGGTTAACGGCGTGCACCAGTTCCCCGGTAATAATATTTTTGGCCACCGTCTGGTAGCGGTTTTTGCAGCCACTTTTGCGAATGGCATTATTCAGGTGAAAGTTAACCGTGCGTTCGGTAATGCCAAGGATCTGGGCAATTTCCCACGAGGTTTTGCCTTCACTGACCCAGAACAGGCACTCTTTTTCCCGCGAAGATAAATATGATTGTTCCGGCGAAAATAACGGAATGGCCTGTTCTTGAATAATATGGCCGAGATAACTGAGGTGGAAATAATCCTGTAAGCGGATCGGCTCTTTGCGATGACGGCTCAGGGCAAAATAACCATAAAACCCCGATGGCCCGTGCAGCGGGATCGCAATACCTTCTTCCATACCGAACTGACGCCAGCAATCCATCGGCAGAAAGGCTTCATGTTCCAGTTTGACATCCGCTTGCCAGAATAAAGGGCGGCTTTGCGACTGTGAACGCAGATACAGCGAATCATTCTGGATAGTGGTGTTTTGTGCATAATGCTCAGCCCAATTTTCCGGTGTTTGCATCAGCAAGGTCAGATCCGTTTGCTGTAAGCCGCGACGCAATGTCAGGCAGAGCTGGTAATATTCAAAGCCGTTGGCGAGGCAAAGTTTGGCCAGTTGTTCGGCCAATATTTGTGGTGTTTGGCAATTTTGGATACGGAAACGCTGCTCTTCCAATGGAAAAGTAAAATTGTTCATTATGTTGTTATCCTGTGCTTTATTTAATTATTAGTTGTCAGTTGACAACGCGCAACAAGATACATGATGGGTCATATTTTGCGCAAAATATTTGTTAGCCAATTCAATGTTTGCGCACAGAGAAAATCTGACAGGGTATTGGTTTTTACAATGGCATATATTTTGGACTGATAATATGCGCCGCCGAAGGGCGATTAGTTCTGTTCTGTAGCGCCTCTTTTCTTCTAGAATAACGCCCATCTGTAATGATTGAGGTTCGTTATGTCTCTGCATGTGATTATTCTGGCGGCGGGTAAAGGCACCCGTATGCGCTCATCCCTGCCCAAAGTGCTGCATCCTGTCGCTGGACGCCCGATGGTT
>Ga0183099_1002155_pt1 | contig 10407 bp, 6 predicted proteins | sample Biomet1_FD_127788 | JGI IMG/M metagenome (GOLD analysis project Ga0183099, IMG submission 127788) | Microbial communities from bioreactor (seeded with anoxic lake sediment) at LBNL, California, USA - Biofuel metagenome 1 | ecosystem: Engineered > Bioreactor > Anaerobic > Unclassified ... | reverse complement strand
CGCCCTCGTCAGTTCCGTATGCTTCTCTCCAGCCGACACGGCCGTCGCGAGCGGCAGCGAGGACAAGACCGTCAAGCTCTGGGACGCCCGGACCGGCAGGGAACTCAAGACCTTCCAGGACGACGGGGAGCTCAGGACCGTCCAGTTCGTCCCGGACGGCAAGTCGATCGTCGGCGCGGGCTGGGGCGGGGTTACCGTCTGGAACGTGAGCGACGGCACGGGCACCGAGATCTGCCCGCAGCTGGTGCATTTCGCCTCCGTATCGAAAAACGCGAAATTCCTCATCTATGACGACATCAACGACGGCGAGAGCATCGTCTTGTACGACCTCGCGCGGAAAAAAACCGTCAGGAAGCTGGCAGGGCACACGGACTCCGTCGTCGCCGCCACCTTCTCGCCCGACGGGAAATACATAGCGAGCTGCAGCTACGACGGGACGACCCGGCTCTGGGATGCCTCCAGCGGCAAGCAGCTGAACCTCTTCAGGGGCAACGGAGCGGATGTCGTCTGCGTAGCCTTCTCCCCGGACGGCAGGTGCCTCGCGGCTGGAGGGGGACCGGACGACCCGGTCGTGCGGATCTGGGGGGTACCGGGCGGCAGGCTGACGAGGGAGCTTACGGGCCACGAAAACGCGGTCGAATCGGTCGCCTGGTCGCCCGACGGCAGGACCATCGCGAGCTCGAGCGCGGACGGCACCATACGGTTCCATGACCCGGCGACCGGCGACGAAACGCGGGTCATAGCCGACCCGAACGGTTCGACCATCTGCTCGATCGCCTTCGCCTCGGACGGGGAGAGCCTCGCCGCGGCAAGCTCGGACAAGACGGTCAGGATCTGGGACGCCTCGGTCGAGGAGCCGACGGACGAACCGCGCGTCTCGCTTCCCGGGGAAAAGACCGAGGTCAGGCAGATAGCCTTCACGACCGACGGCACAAAGCTTGTCACCCGCGATGACGACGACGCGATGAAATCCTGGGGGCTTTCGGGGGGAACGGGGGTCCGTCCCCTGCTCGAAAACGTGGCCGGGGAACTGGAATACGCCATGCTGCTCTGCTTTTCAGATGACGGCAGGTTTGCCCTCGTGTCGACCGGCGATGCCTTCTACGTCTACGACGCGGACTCGGGAGATCAGCTTCAGGGCTTTGCCGGAGAATACTGCGACGTCGCGGCGTTCTCGGCGGACGGGAGGTACATCGCGTACACCACCTCCTGGAGCGAGAGCGGCGAGAACATCGAAGTCGTCGACACCGAAACCGGAGGAAAGGTCAGAACCTTCGACGGCGCGGGCGGGAGCTTCGGCTGCCTCGCCTTTTCGCCGGACGGCAGATACCTCGCCGCCGGGGGAGAATACGAAGATTACCGGGTCCGGGTCTGGAACGTTTCGAGCGGAAAACAGGTCGTCGACGCCGGCGGGCACGAAAACGCCGTTCAGGCGGTCCGCTTCTCGCCCGACGGCGGCTCCGTCGCGAGCGCGAGCTGTGACGGCACCATACGCTTCCATGACCTGAGGACCGGAAAGGAAACCCTGTGCCTGACCGACGAGACAGGATCGATGGTCTCGTCGATCGCGTTCTCTCCGGACGGGAAGCGCCTCGCGAGCGGCCATTACTACCAGGAGTACGCCATCAAGCTGTGGAACCTCGCGACCGGCGAACGGGAAAGCGTGTTCACGGGACTCCAGGGCGACGTCAACGCGCTCGCCTTCTCCCCCGACGGGAAACGGGTCGCGAGCGCGAGCGCGGACGGCGCGGTAAAGATATGGGACGCGAAAACCGGCTCCTGCCTCCTCAGCCGCTACGACATTCCCGGTTCGCCGGACTGGGTCGCCGTGTCGCAGGACGGGCGTTTTGACGGCACTGAGCAGGGAATGAAACTGCTGTACTATGTCCAGGGGCTAGACATCATCCCCCTCGAGAGCTTTTACGAACGTTACTTTACGCCGGCCCTCTCCTCGCGCGTCCTTGCCGGAAGCGCAAAGGCCGTCGCCTACCAGGCCCCGGTCCGCCCGCAGATCAGGATGCCCCCGAAGGTCAGGATCGCGACCCCGGCGGACCGCGACGCCTTCACCACGGACCGCGTTACGGTCACGGTCGAGGCAACCGACCAGGGCGGCGGCATAGACGAGATTCTCCTCTACCAGAACGGGAAGCTGGTCGAAACCACGCAGCGGGGGCTGAAGGTCGTGCAGACGGCGAACACCAAGCTGATCCAGAACTTCACCGTCCCCCTCGCTCCCGGAGCGAACGTCTTCAGGGCGACCGCGTTCAACGCCGACCGGACGGAAGGGGAGCCGGACACCGTTACCGTCAGCTATTCCGGCGCGGAGCGGAACACCACCCTGCATCTGTTCGTAGTGGGGATCAATGACTACAAGAACCCCGACTACAGCCTCTCCTACGCGTATCCGGACGCGCAGGCTATCAGGAGCAAGATAGAGGAAACGGGACGCGGGATTTTCAGGGACATCAAGGTCCACGCCCTGTACAACCGGGACGCGACGAAGAAAAACATACAGGCGGCGATTGCGGAGATCGAAGGCTCGGCCACGGCGGCCGACTTTTTCCTGTTCTTCTACGCCGGGCACGGGGTGATGACCGAAGCGGACGGGGAGGTACCGGCGAGGTACTACATCATCCCCTCGGACGTCGTCAAGATGTACGGTTCCGCCGCCGCGCTCGAGGAACTGGCCATATCGGCCGACGAGATGCGCGACTGGTGCAAGAACATACCCGCGCAGAAACAGGTGATCCTCCTCGATGCCTGCCAGAGCGGCGGAACGGTTGAAACCTTCGCGATGCGGGGGGCGACTGAGGAAAAGGCGATCATGCAGCTGGGCAGGAGCGCGGGAATCGTCATCCTGGCGAGCACCGGAACGCAGCAGGCCGCCTCCGAATTCGCGCAGCTGAAACACGGAATATTCACCTATGCCCTTCTCGAGGGACTGGACGGCAAGGCGGACGGCGGAAGCCGTGACGGCAAGATCACGATCAAGGAACTCGAGTCGTTCGTCAACGACTACATCCCCGAGCTGTCACGCAAGTACCGGGGAGAGGTCCAGTACCCGAACAGCTACTCGACGGGAATGGATTTCCCGGTCGGCGTGACCAAATAGCGCCGGGGAAACAGGATCACCAGTGGCGGCGTGCCGGCGAACTCCCCGCCGCCGATTACCCCGCTATCCTTCACGTATTCTTCCCCGCGCCCCTGAAGCTGTTCCTGATCCTGGACTCGAGCTGCCGGCCCGTCATCAGTCCGGCCGTCTCTGCTCCGGTGATCCGGGCCCCGAAGCCTTTCGCCTCCAGGCGGTGCTTCAGCTCCTCCTTGGCCTCGCCGGGCCCCCAGGGACTGAGGATGGCGTCCGCCTCCCTGATGCAGGCGATGACGGAATCGTAATAGGTGCCGAGGCGCTCGACGTACTGCCGTTTCCGGTTGATGTCGTTCGCGAACTTGATCCGTTCGAAGGCGCCCTTCAGAGGAGAGTCTCCGGCCCTCCGGAGCTGCCGTTCCACGTTGGAGACCACCAGCCTTGTCTCCGCGCCGCTCTCGGTAAGGAACATGATGACGGCCTTCCTGTGGTCGATCCACAAACCGATTTTTACTCCCATACCAGGCCTCCTTCTCTGTCTTGTTACCCTAATGATAATCCTCCGGCCGATTTAAAGCCCTGCTTTCACCGGTCCGGAAGGATGGATCTTCCCCAGAAACGAGGAATCCGCTATCATCGGCGGATGATCGATTCACAAGGACAAAAACGGAATCTGGCGCTCGCCGTCAGCGCCATCGGCGTCGTTTTCGGCGACATCGGAACGTCCCCCCTGTATGCCCTGCGCGAGAGCTTTTCTCCCGCCCACGGCCTTGCCATCTCGTCCGCCAACATAGTCGGCATCGTGTCCCTGCTCATCTGGACGCTGAGCCTCGTCGTCTGCGTCAAGTATCTGGGCTTCGTCCTCAGGGCGGACAACAAGGGAGAAGGCGGAATCCTCGCCCTGGTAAGCCTGATGTCGCGATACGTCAAGAAGAACACAGCCGGGAAGGTCGGCATCATCACCCTGCTCGGGATAACGGGGGCGGCGCTCCTGTACAGCGACGGGATGCTCACCCCGGCGGTCTCCGTCCTTTCGGCCATCGAGGGACTGACCGTGCTCAACCCCTCGTTTTCAGCGTTCATCCTCCCGGTCGCCCTCGCGGTCCTGCTTCTGCTCTTCCCCTTCCAGAACCGGGGAACCGAGAAGATAGGGCTCATCTTCGGGCCGGTGCTTGCCCTGTGGTTCGCCGTCATCGGCCTCCTCGGGCTCTGCTCGATCATCCGCCAGCCCGGGATACTGGCGGCGCTGAACCCGCTGTGCGCTGCGGGTTTTCTCTTCCGCAACGGCGCGCTCAGCCTGGGCGTCATGGGCTCGGTCTTCCTCGCGATGACGGGAGCCGAGGTGCTCTACTCCGACCTCGGCCATTTCGGCAGCGCACCGATACGCCGTTCCTGGTTCATCCTCGTGTACCCCTGCCTGCTCCTCAACTACATCGGCCAGGGAGCCCACCTCCTGGTCCATCCGGACCAGACGGAAAACCTGTTCTACCGGCTTGCCCCTTCCTGGGCAATCATCCCGCTCGTGATCCTCGCGACCGTGGCGACGATCATCGCATCCCAGGCCGTCATTTCGGGAGCCTTCTCGATCGCCCGGCAGAGCGTCCAGCTCGGTCTGTGGCCGCGGGTGGAGATCAGGCACACATCGAACGAGAAGATCGGGCAGGTATACGTTCCGTTCGTCAACGCGTTCATCATGATCGGAACCGTCGCCCTGGTTATCCTGTTCAGGACTTCGGGCCGCCTCGCCAGCGCGTACGGAATCACCGTCTCGGCGACGATGCTCATCACCACCATACTGATGATCTATCTGGGATACCGTTCGGGCAAGATCAGCCCCTGGATCCTGTGGCCGCTCGGGGCCTTTTTCCTCGCCCTCGACAGCTTTTTCTTCGCCGCCAACGTCACCAAGCTGCTGTCCGGGGGCCTCGTCGTCGTAGCCCTCGCGTTCACCATCTTCTTCGTCATGAAGACCTGGGTAGACGGGAACAACCTGTTCCGGAAGAAACTCCAGGGGTTCAGGCTCGACATCGCCGACTTCGCCGCAATGATCGTCAAGGCGCCTCCCGTCAGGGTCAAGGGCACCGCGATTTTCCTTTCGGCAAATCCCAAGTCGGTTCCCAAGGCGCTCCTGCACAACATGAAGCACAACAAGGTGCTCCACGAGGTCACGATCCTCCTTTCCGTCCAGACCGTGGACGAGCCCTTCGTCGCACCGGAGGACCGGCTGACCGTCGTGGAATACCCCGGCGGGCTCCATCAGGTCCTGCTCCATTTCGGGTTCAGCGAAACGCCGGACGTACCGAAGGAACTCGAGCAGCTGGAGCTGCAGGGCTTCGACCATGACCCCATGAAGACGACCTATTTCCTCGGGCGCGAGGCCATCGCCGTCGGGCCGAAGCGCGAAGGCATGGCCAGATGGCGCAGGGTGCTGTTCATCTTCCTGTTCAAGAACGCCGAAAGCCCGACAGACTACTTCCGCCTGCCGGCCGACCGCGTCGTCGAGATCGGCGCGAAAACGGAACTGTAGGAAAGAGGACAGAACATATTGTCCAGCGTGCCGCGTTTCGGCATACTGGTGCGCGGGCGAGGCCCGGACCCCGGCTGGAGAGGAAGATGAGATCACTGAGTGGAGCGGACATCCTGAATCTGGTAAAGCGCTACTGCCTGCTGGCTGCGGGGCTGTTCGTGATGGCGCTCGGGATTGCCCTGTCCGCGCAGGCGGGACTCGGAACGACCCCGATATCCTCCGTTCCCTATGTGCTGTCCCTTGCCTCGCCCTGGTCCCTCGGCGAGATGACCGTCGCGATGAATGCCGTATTCATCGCGCTCCAGCTGCTGCTCCTGCGCAAACGGTTTCCCCCGCTCCAGCTGCTCCAGATCCCCGTCACCCTCGTATTCGGATCCTTCTGCGACCTCGCTCTTGCCCTCGTGAGGGGAATCCCCATACCCAACTACCCGGTACAGCTCCTGCTGTCCCTGTGCAGCACCCTCATCCTCGCCCTGGGGGTATTCCTCGAGGTAAAGGCGAACGTCGTCCTCCTCTCGGGCGAGGGGGTCATCAAGGCTGTCTCCGTCGTGACGAAAAAGGAATTCGGAAAGCTGAAGATAGGCTTCGACTGCACCCTGATGCTTTCGGCCCTGTGCCTCTCGCTGGTCTTCTTCCGCGAACTGCGGGGAGTCCGGGAAGGCACGCTCATCGCCGCGGTACTGGCGGGAACACTGGTCGGCCAGTATAACCGCCGGTTCGCCTTCCTGGACCGGTGGCTTTCTCCGGCGAAAAAAACCGATGACCAGATGGACGACACCGTGCAGCATCCGCTCGTGGTTACCATATCGCGGGAATACGGAAGCGGCGGGCATCTGGTCGGCGAGATACTCGCGCGGAAACTCGGCGTAAAACTCTACGACAAGGACCTCATCGCCGAGGTCGCCCAGTGCAGCGGGCTTACGGAAGAATTCGTGAACGAGAACGACGAGATCATCCCGGGAGCCCTGTACCAGCTGTATCTGCAGAACAACGAATACATCAACGAGCAGGAAACACCCTACGACAGGATCTGCCAGCACGAGAAACAGATCATCAAGAGCGTCGCGCGGAAGGAATCCTGCGTCATCATCGGAAGGCTCGCCAATTTCATCCTCGAGGGCAGGCCGAACGCCTTTCACGTGTTCATCCACGCCAACGAGGGCTACCGCACGGAACGGGTGATGAAGGAATACGGTCTGTCAGAAAACGCTGCCCGGCACAAAATACGGAAGACCGATACCTGGCGCAGGCTTCACTGCTCCCACTATACCGGAAGGAACTGGGGCCACGCGGATTACTACGACCTGTGTCTGGACAGCGCCCTCTTTCACGAAGTTGAGATCGCGAACATCATCTACAGGGTGCTGAAACAGGCGGGGCTCGTCTCGGGAAAATGACGGAACGGAGGAGGAACGGGACGTGAGACCGGCGACAAAGGGCATTCTGGTGCGCGCGCTGATTCTGCTCACAGCAGTGGCGGCGGTCATCCTGCTCGTCTATTTCGCGTTCCTCGAGGCCATGCCGGACCTCCTGCCTCTCCTGAAGGACGGCAGCGAGGACAGGATTGCCGCGTACCTGGAAAACGCCGGCAGCGCGAGGGGGCTGCTTGCCCTGGCCCTGCTCCAGTTCATCCAGGTCGTTTCAGTCATCCCCTCCAGCCTCCCTATCCAGATCGCTGCCGGAATCGTGTACGGCAGGCTCCGGGGTTTCCTCGTCTGCCATGCGGCCTCGACCATCGCCCACGCGGCCGTATTCTGCGCCGCGCGGAAACTCGACAAGAAGCTTGACGGATGGATACCGCTGGACAGGCGGTCATCGCGGCTTGATTTCATGGAGAGGTCCGATTTTCCCGCCTACATGACCGTTATCGCCTGCCTCGTTCCGTTCATCCCGAACGGGATACTTCCCTATGCCGCAGCCCGGACCCGCATGACAGCCCGGCAGTACACCCTCTGCATCCTCGCCGGCAACTGCATCCCCGTCCTCATCTATTGCTCGATAGGACACATCCTGCTCGAGGGCGGTTACCTGGCGGCGACGATCCTGTTCGCCTCGCTTTTCGCGGTCTCGGTCATCCTGTTCCGTTTCCGCAACCAGGTCCTCGCCTTCCTGCGCGGACACCTGCCCCGGCTGTTTGCCGTCAACCGGGACAACGAACGCGGCGGCAACTAGGAGGGCGGAAGGGCGGCGCCGATAGCGGCGCGTGCAGGATGCATCCCGTGCAGGATTGGCGGGACAGGCGTACAATTCAATGTATGGAGTACAAGGACTACTACAAAATTCTCGGTGTCGACAAATCCGTCGGCAGGGACGAACTCCGGGCCAGGTACCGGAAGCTGGCACGGCAGTATCATCCCGACGTGAACACGACGGACCGGAACGCGGCCTCCCGTTTTGCCGAGATCAGCGAGGCCTACGCAGTCCTCTCCGACGACGAGAAGCGCAAGAAATACGATGCGCTCGGATCAGACTGGGAACGGTACCGGACATCGGGGCAGGGCGAAAGCTTTGACTGGTCAAAATATGCCGCCCAGCCGCGCGGGCGCGGACGGGAATCCGGACCGCTGTGGGAGGATCCGTTCGGCGGAGGCCCGGCGGACGAGTCGGACTTTTTCAGCGTCCTTTTCGGTCAGGCATTCGGCGTCCGCTCGGGATCGGTTTTTTCCCGGAAGGGACAGGATCTCAGGGCGGAGTTCGCGATCAGCCTCGAGGAAGCCTTTTCCGGAGGGAAACAGTCCCTGTCCGTCGGCGGCCAGCAGATAACCCTGACGCTCAAGCCGGGAATCTGGGACCACCAGACGATCAGGATTTCCGGCAAGGGAGAACCCGGCGCCGGCAGAGGAGCCAAGGGCGACCTCTATCTCACCTTCCTCATCAAGCCCCACCCGGACTACCGCCTCGAAGGAACCGACCTGTACCGGGACTTTCCCGTCAGCATCTATGCCGCACTCCTCGGCAGCACGCAGGAGGTACAGACCATATCGGGCACCTACAAGATAAAGATACCGCCAGAGACGCAGAACGGAACGGTCTTCAAGCTGAAAGGACGGGGGTTCCCGGTCTACGGGAAACCGGGACGGTTCGGGGACCTCTACCTCCGGGTAACGCTCCAGTTGCCGGAACGGCTTGATTCGCGCGAAAAAACGCTTTTCCGGGAACTGGCCGCCCTCAGGGGGAGTACAGGCCGGGAAAGAAACCGGCTGAACGGGTACCGGTATTGGGTCAGAGCCCTGTCCCGATCGCTTCCATGTCGCAGGCAGCCATCAGCTCCGCATCGGCAAGCAGGCCGGGTGTACCTTCGGCGAAGAGTTTGCCGTTCTTCAGCATGAGTACACGGTCGCAGAGTTCGGCCGCGAAGGGCAGGTCATGGGTCGCGATCAGCTTTGTCTGGGGAAGGGAACGGAGCGTATTGATCAGGGCGCGCCGGGATTTCGGGTCGAGGAAGGCGGTCGGTTCGTCGAGCAGGATCAGGGCGGGATCCATCGACAGGACGGTCGCTATGGCCGCCGTCCGTTTTTCCCCGCCGGAGAGCTTGAGCGGGGAGCGGTGCCGGAGGTGCCCGATACCCAGCTCCGCTATGACAGCATCCACCCGTTCGGCGACCGCAGCCTCGCAGAGGCCCTGATTCCGCGGGCCGAAGGCGATGTCCTCGCAAATCTCCGGCATGAAAAGCTGGTCGTCGGGGTTCTGGAAAACGAAGCCGACCCTGCGGCGGATATCGCCGGCGGTTGTCCGGTCCAGGCCGATGCCGTCTATCGATACCGTACCCCCGCGGCCGGGCAGCAGCCCCGCGAGCGACAGGAGCAGCGAGGTCTTGCCCGCACCGTTCGCGCCGACGAGCGCGACGGTCTCGCCCCGCTCGACATGGACTGTCAGTCCTTCAACAGCCGTTGTCCCGTCGGGATAGCCGACGGTGAGGCTGCAGGTTTTCAGCATGACAGGAACCTTCCGATACCGCGGGCGAGCAGGGACTGCGCGTCGACGAAACGGAACAGCGCGCAGGAAAGGCAGACCGTCCCGAGGAAGGCAAGGTCGCCCGAAGCCAGCTTCCGGTGTGCGCGGCGGGATCCCGAAAGCGAATAGCCACGGCATTTCATCGCTCCGTAGACCCGTTCGGCCCGGTCGAGGCTCCGGAGCAGGAGATGGCCGACGAAGCTCCCCGCGTGGCGCAGCTCGACGCCGTTCCTGCCGTTTCCCCGGAGGCTATAGGCGGTAAGCATCGATCCTGCCTCGGCGAGCAGGGTGCCGATATAGCGGTAGGTCAGTTCGAGAACGGTCACGAGGATGCCGGGAACCCGGAGGGTGCGGAGCTGGGCCGAGAGTTCGGCGAACGGTGTGGTGGAAACGAGGACCAGAACGGCCATCACGCAAAGCAGGGTGCGCAGGAGGATGCAGACGAGAGAAACTGCGCCCGAGCTGACTGCAAGGCCGGAAACGTACAGTGCGGGTTCCCGGTCGAACGCGAGGTTCGACAGACCCGCGAACAGGCAGAACGGCAGGGCAACCGCGACGCGTTTCAGGATAGGGAGGAAAGGAATCCCTGCAAGGGCAGTCAGGATGAAGGGATACAGGATGAAGGGGAATAGCGGAGCGAGCTCGTTCCGGCCGAAGGATACCACCGAAAGGATATACACGAGGGAGGCAAGCAGCTTGGCAAGGGGATGCAGCCGGTGGACGCAGCTCCGCCCGAGCGCGAGATGCTCGAGGAGATTGATCCCGTCGATCGAACGCTGCATGGCCGGCGCCCGCCCCTCCATCCCCTTCATTCCGGGCATTCCCGTTTCCGGTTTTTCTT
>Ga0183099_1002154_pt1 | contig 10407 bp, 9 predicted proteins | sample Biomet1_FD_127788 | JGI IMG/M metagenome (GOLD analysis project Ga0183099, IMG submission 127788) | Microbial communities from bioreactor (seeded with anoxic lake sediment) at LBNL, California, USA - Biofuel metagenome 1 | ecosystem: Engineered > Bioreactor > Anaerobic > Unclassified ... | reverse complement strand
GCCGATCGCGCCCGCAAGCACCGCGGCGAGCGTCACGCGCCCCATCATGGAGAGCGTTTGCAGCCAGTCGAAGGAAAAATGAAACATTCGAAGCACTCCTTTCGGGGTCAAAAAAATCAAGCGATTGTAAAATCTATGTCAACATCATTTGTATCCGTATATTATACACATCATTTCCGTTTCGGCAACTGCCCAGTGGAAAAAAAGGATTTTTGCTCGTTCTGCATTGTTTGTGATCTGTATTTTCACCCGGGATACGCGCCATGAGAGAAAAATGTTTTATTACAGAGCGTTATTTAACGAAACATGCTTGTTGCAAGAAAGTTTAACATTTTTACGCATAATATAACATAAAATGTAACATTATGGATTGACAGCGTTGTCATCGCCTCATACAATGTATGCAATACTCCGATACGCTCCAGAAAGGTGACTGATATGGCAAGCACGGATATCCCGCAAAATGGTCTCTCGGGAGACGCATTTTTCCAAACTGTATTTCAGTCCAGCCCCGATGCCACGATCTTAACCAGAGTATGCGACGGCGAAATTATGCATGTCAACGAGAGTTTTTGTCGCATCACCGGCTACGCGCAAGAAGAGATCATCGGTAAAACGACAATCGAGGTGCCGCTCTACGCGAACCCTTCCGATCGGGATGAGTTAATCGGTTATCTCGCGATATCAGGCGTTCTGGAAACGCGCTCGCTTGGTTTTCGGCGCAAGGATGGCAGCTGTTGCGCAGGTCTTCTCTCGGCTCGATCCTTCTGGTCCCAGAACAATGAATACGTTTGCGCAAGCATCCGCGACATCACGGAGTCTCAGCGCATCGAGCAGGAGCACAGCGCGCGCGCGGAGGAACTCCGCCGTTTGTTCGAAACCATGACGCAGGGCGTCGTCTACCTGGATGCAAGCGGTAGCATCCTCTCCGCCAACCCCGCAGCGGAGCGGATGCTGGGACTTAGTTTTCAGGAACTCAAGAAGTGCTACACTTCGAACAGAAACTGGGAAACCATTCGGGAAGACGGCTCCAGACTGCCAGGCAGCGACCTTCCTTCCATGATCGCGCTGCGAACAGGGGAAAAAGTCGGCCCGCAAACGCTTGGATTCTTCCGAAACGCCATTCAGAGTTATATCTGGCTTTCCATTACCGCAACCCCGCTGTTTCACGAAGGATGCAAGACCCCCTATCAGGTGTATCTCATGCTTGAGGACATCACCGCGCAGAAGAAAGCGCAACATGATTATGAGCTGCTCTTTCGGGAGATGGGTGACGCGTTTGCGCTGCATGAGGTGATCTGCGATGAAACAGGCGCGGTGGTAGATTATCGTTTTCTGGCGGTGAACCCCGCCTTTGAGCGGATGACTAATTCCAAAGCCAGCGACGTCATCGGAAAAAGCATTCAGGATATTGTACCGGATAAAGGACGGCATTTGATTTGTTCCTTTGAGCAAGTCGCATTGACCGGTAAACCAGCATCCTTTCAAAGCTATGCGGTCACGTTGGATAAATACTTTAATATTTCAGTTTACCGGACTGCCCCCAAACAGATTGCTTGCACGTTTTCGGATGTGACGCATCGTGTTCGCTATGCGCAGGCGCAGGAGCGCGCACAGGAGCAGATCAGCCGACTCGCACACATTTGCGATGTTGCGCCGAGTTCTATCCTGGTCATGGACAACAAGGGCAAAATTTTATACGCCAATGACTTTTCCGCGCGGTTGCACGGGATCCCAAAGAGCGAGCTGTTGCAGAAGTATGTGTACGCGCTCTCAAGCGAACAGGGCGATCCCACCGTACACAAGGAAATTGATCAGAAATACACATTGGGTGAATTTGTCAGGACTACGACCGTATATAAGCGCGACGGTACGCCTCTCCCCATGTTGATCTTTTCAAAGCCCATCGATTGGGACGGGCAGTCCGCAATTTTGAGCATTGGCACCGACCTGACCGAGCAGGTAAAATCTGAAAAAGTACTGCAAGCAAGCCTCGCGCAAAACAAACGGATTCTGGAGAACCTTCAGGACGCTTACTTTCAGTCCACATTTGGCGGCGAATTCCTCATGCTGAATCGCAGCGCGGCGAAGATGTTCGGATATGATTCCATTGAAGAAATGTTGCATATCAACGCAACAACGCTCTACGTGCTTCCCACAGCCCGCGCCACCCTGTTTGAAAAGCTCAAGGAGGATGGCCGCGTTACGAGCTTCACTTGCCAACTTCTGCGCAAAGATGGATCGACCCTCTGGGGTTCTATGCACATGCAGTTTCTGAAAGATGAGGCGGGCGAAGTCATCGGAGCGGAGGGCTTGATTCGCGATGTCACCGAGCGCAGAAAACTGGAGAACGAAGTTAAGGAGCAGCATGAGTCCATCCGCGCGACCAACGCGGTGCTCAAAAAGCGCTTGGAGCAGTCCATCAACGCCATCTCCAAAATCGGCGAACTCAGAGATGCTTACACGGCAGGTCACCAGCGCCGGGTACAGCAGCTCGCCTGCGCGATTGGCCTTCGCTGCGGCATGACGCAGGAAGCCATCACCTGTCTTTCCTACGGCGCTTTGGTGCATGACATCGGGAAAATTTACATCGCTTCGGACATCCTCAATAAGCCCGGAAAGATCACCAATCTCGAGTATCAAATCCTCCAATCGCACGTGGAATACAGCTACAGCGTCGTGGTGGAGATGGGTCTGCCGCAGGAGATATTGACCATGGTGCAGCAGCACCACGAGCGGCTGGATGGCTCCGGCTATCCCAACAAGTGCAAAGGCGACGAGATCATCTTCGAAAGCCGAATCCTCGCCGTTGCAGACGTGGTGGAGGCGATGACGTCGCATCGGCCGTATCGGCCCGCGCTCGGCGTCGATGCGGCCCTTGCCGAAATCGAGTCGGGCAGAGGCGTGAAGTACGACGCAACCGTGGTCGACATCTGCGTTTTGCTGTTTCGCGAGGAAGGCTTTCAGTTCGCTGCGGATCAGGATCCAACGTAACGCCCTTTTTAGTAAGCAGGCACTATCGAAATACGCCGTTTTCCAAAAAAGATCGTTCCTAGACGCTTCGTTCGGAAAAGCATCTTTAAAAACGCTTCGTTTAAAAAAGCATCTGCCAAAGCCCGGAAACGTAATCTCCGGGCTTTGTTTGTCACTTCGTCACTCTCCCGATTCGGTGAAAGCCAGGTAAACCGCGTTTCTCACGGAATCTTCATTTGAAACCGCCGCGAATACGGATATAATGAAATCATACGATTGAGCGGGGACAGTCCCGCTCTGCAAGAGCATGCAAAAAAAGGACGGACTGCCATGCGCATCCTGATTGTGGAAGACGAGCCGGAGATCGTACGCTTTCTGACGCTGGAACTGCGGCACGAAGGCTATGAAACCGAGAGCTGCCCGGACGGCAGAAGCGGCCTTGAGCGCGCGCTGAGCGGCGGGTTTGATCTCGTGCTGCTGGATGTGATGCTTCCGCTGATGGGCGGCGTCGAGGTGCTTTGCCGTCTGCGGAAAGAGAGCGCGGTACCCGTCATCTTCGTTACCGCGCGCGATGCGGTGACGGAGAAGGTCAGCGGCCTCGATCTCGGCGCAAACGATTACATCACTAAGCCGTTTCATATTGAGGAACTGCTCGCGCGCATCCGCATGGTGCTGCGCGCAAAGGAGCCCGCGGCGCAAAGCGCGCCCGCGGACGAGCTCGCGCTGGGAGACCTCGTGCTCAACAGTTCGTCCCGTCAGGTGACGCGCGCGGGCGAGGCAATTGAGTTGACCAAGACGCAGTACGACCTCTTGGAATACCTCTTGCGCAACCGCGATATCGTGCTCACGCGGGATCAAATTCTTTCGCGCGTTTGGGGATACGCCTTCACGGGCAACAGCAACGTGGTGGATGTCTACGTGCGCTATGTTCGAAATAGAATTCACGACACGGAGGAAAGCCGCATCATCGAGACGGTACGGGGGATCGGATATGTCATTCGCGATAAAACACGCAAAGAGTAAGCTATCCAACCGCTTAACGCGCGTATACGCGTCTTTGTTTTCCGCGATCTTTTTCGTGCTGTCCGTGATCATCTTTCTGCTTGCGTTCCGCTTCTTGGTGCAGCAGCAGTATGATCATCTCGTAAGTTCCTTGCAGCTCTTCAGCAATACCATAAAAGAAGAATTTGAGGAAGAAGATCCGGAGGAAGATGAATCGGAACAAGGCGAAAACCGAATCAAGCCGGATTTATTGCAAGATCTCACCACGGATACAAACCTCTCCGTCTATCTATATGATCGAGATGGCACGCTCATCAGCCGCACGTCCACCTTTTCGCTGCCCGACCGGCTGCTTCAAAAAGTGAGAAGCACACCTGAGCTGATCTTCTACGATCAAACGATGCTGTTGCGCGCGTCAAACACACTCTCCGATCACGGCGCCGAGCTGGGCAAACTCATACTCGTCTATCGAATGACCAGCGAAACCGGGTTTCTCAAGCTGCTGGGCTTCTTTTGCTGGGCGCAAACGTACTCGGCGTTGCAATATCGCTGCTGGCGAGCCTCGCCGCAAGCAGGCGCATGCTTGCCCCCATCGGGCAGATGATCAGCGCGGCAAAGCAGATCGACCGCGCGACGCTGGATGAGCGCCTCGCGGTGCCGGAGCCGGACGACGAGCTGCGCAGTCTCGCGCTTACGCTCAACAGCATGCTGGATCGCGTCTCCGCAGCTTACCATCGGCAGGGTCGCTTCGTTGCGGACGTGTCCCACGAGCTGCGCACCCCGCTCGCCATCATGCAGGGAAATGTGGATTTGCTCTCGCGCTGGGGGATGGAGGACAAGACGGTGCGGAAGGACAGCATCGATGCTCTCGCGAAACAAACCGCCTATATGAACGGCCTTGTGGAAAATCTACTCTTCCTCGCTCGGAGCGACAATGCGCAATTTGCGCTCAACAGAACGACGTTCTCCGTTGGCTCACTCTTTGCCGAGATTCTGGAGGAGCAGTCCCTTATCGATACGACGCACACCTATGCTCAGTCGGTCATACCGGAAAATGCGACGCTCTGTGCGGATCGCGCGATGATCAAGCAGGCACTGCGCGCGTTGATCGACAACAGCGTGAAATATACGCAGCCGGGCGGAACCATCACGCTGGGAAACGCGCGGGAAGCGGGAACAAGCTCGCTCTTCGTGCGCGACGATGGCTGCGGCATGGCAAGCGAGGACTGCGCGCATATCTTTGAGCGGTTTTACCGCGTAGACCCGGCGCGGGCAAAGGCAACCGGCGGCGATGGGGCTCGGGCTTTCCATCGTGCTCGCCATCGCGCAATCGCATGGCGGCAGCGTTCGCGCGCAAAGCGCACCGGGTGAAGGCGCGACCGTCACCATCTCGCTCCCCAACCAATGCTAATCTCGGTCATACTCGTTCTTTTGTATTGAGTCATTTTGAAACCGTAACAACGAATAAGCCCGCCGGAATCCAATTCCGACGGGCTTTTTGCGCAATAAGCGCTTTTCTTCATTTCAATCAGGCCAACGAAGGATGGATGAGCCTCGCAAATAAACCGACTTCTAGGGTTTCTTACTCTGGATGCTGCATAGAACGCGATAGGTTCCCGTCTCTTCATCAAAGTAACAGGAGCAGTTCTTTCCCTCTTCCTTGGCGCGGTAGAGTGCCCTGTCCGCGCTCAGGTATGCGCCCTGCGCCTTTGCGTACGGCAAAAGGCAGAGGCCCACGCTCATCGTCACGTGCGGATGATCCGTCGCGCCCTTGTTGGGAATGGACATTCCCTCGATTGCGCATCTTAGCTCCTCCGCCACGCGCTCACAGCGTGCCTGGCTCTCCTCCCGCCAAACCGCGAGGAATTCTTCCCCGCCGATGCGCCCGATATCGATGCTCATCTCGTCGCTGTATGCGCACAAAATCGCGCCGATTTTTCGCAGCAGCGCGTCCCCTTCCGGGTGCCCGTAGCTATCGTTGAATTGTTTATAGTCGTCGATGTCGAGAATCACGCATGCCATGCTGCTCTGCGTCAACACGCAGTCGCTCAAAATCGCCTCGTACCGATCAAAGAGCATCCGCCGGTTCATCAACCCGGTCAGCTCGTCCGTCGTCGCGGTATGATAGAGCGCAAAGTTTGCCTTGAGCAAATTGTTCTTAGCGATGATATTGTCCAACGCAAGATGTGATTGATGATAGGAAATAAAGAGCCCGACGATGACGGAAATATTTGTGTAGATGATGTCCTGATACCAGCGCGCAGGCGTCTTCATCTGCCGGTCAATCGTCAGAAAAAGCGCCGCAAACAGAAGCACCGTCAGCAGGTTTTGCATGGGTGGTATATCGAAAGAAATCTGCACCAGCAAGAACATCCAAATGCTCAGCACGCCGAGCTCCCCGCTGGAAAGCCGGGTACCGGCGTAGATGCCGCATAGATACATCACCGACGAAATCAGGAACACCAGCGTCTTTACGTGGTGCGCCGGGCGCAGCAACTGCGCATGGATCATCCCACCGATTAAAAAGTGTACAATCATCAAAAAAAGCGCAAAAAGGACAATGAACGCGAGGTGATTGAAATTCAGCAGATACGAACCAAAGAACAGCGGCAGGAGTGCAACCAGCGCAAGCGCGAGAAAACACATCCGCTGCATGGTACGCAAATTTGCGCGATCGATCTCCGCGCCAAAGCGCCGCACCGTCTCGCGATCATAACCAAGATAATGCCACCGTAGAATGGCCTGGACGATGCGCTTTTTCAATGATCTCCCCTTACAGAACGTGCTCGATCAGTTGTTCTGAAAAACCGTAGACAAAGAGCGTCCGTGCGGAAATCATAAAAATATTCCCGGCGACCGCCTGTCGTATACAATTCAACAGTATAAGTACAAGATAGCCATAAAAGCAAGAATTCTTACGAATATTTGATCTATTTAATCGGAGGATAACGATATTTTTGCGTTTGGGCACTTCCATGTCCCATCGCGAAAAGACAAGATGACAGGACGAAACAACACTACAGTAACCGCTTCTTTTTAAATAGCAGCATGGACACGACTACGACCAGCACGCTGAGTATGATGACGGCGGGATAACCAAACCGGCTGGAGAGCTCCGGCATGTACTTGAAGTTCATTCCATACCAGCCGACGATCAACGTCAGCGGCAGAAACACCGTCGTCACCACCGTAAACACCTTCATGATGAGGTTTGCGTTGTAGTCCAGCGCCGCCATGTATGCCTCACGCACCTGAACCAGACTGTCCCGGAGGAGCTGCGCGTTGGCGGAAAGCCGCGCGATCTTGTCCCGCGCGGTGCGAAAATGATACATCTGCTTGGCGGAAAACAAATCCGCCTCGTTCTCCAACATCGCGTCGAAGAGATCCAGCAGTTGTTCGTAGTAGTTGCGGATCACGAGCACCTTGCGCCGCAAAGACAGAATCTCGCTGTTGAACTTCTTGCCGGTCGTGTTGTCTTCAATCTGCTCTTCCATCTCCGCAATCCTGTGATCGAACTGCTCCAGATCGCTGCCATCTCGACTCAGGAGCCGCTCGAAAAACGCGCAGATCAGCCGTTCCAGCGAGACGGTCTTGAGATTGAGCCGCCGCACCGTCTCCTCCAGAGACGTGGGAATGCTCTCGTCGTCGTCCCGCAGGGAAACGATGAGCATCAGATTCTTCTTCACAAACAAGCCGACGCGGTCCCGCGCATCGTTGTCCTCCGAGATCTCGCGCACGGAGACAACCGCAAACAGCGCACCATCGGCAATATGTACGGCGGAGCGGAAGCGCCCCTCCGTCTTCTCGCACTCTTCCACCAGCGCCGCGCCAAAGCCGACGCGCTGCCCGAACTTATCCTTGAGTTGGCTGAGTTTCACGACTCCCGTGGTAAGCCGGGTATCGTCCAGCTGCTCCGGCTTGATTTGGTTGAGGGTTTCCGAAAATTCATACAGCATACGGCTTCTCCTGCGGTTAATGGTTTGATTTAGATGATATGGCGTTTTACGCACGCGGTCAATCACCATTCATGAGCAAAATGATCGGCATCAACCGATTTCGGGGGTAATGTTGCTTTAGGATGATCGCTTTATTCGTGCCTTTTCATCGATTCCAAACGAGAAAGGCGTCAGCCGCGCACGAGCTCCAGCTTGTAGACCACGGGGCGTATGCCATCCGTGCAGCAGAGGATGCGCGTGCCGCCAGAGCGGTACCACGTGTTCTCGTCTCCGCCGGAATACAGCGTCGCAATCGCGGAATACAGGTCGATCCACGCCCACGGGCAAAGGCCTTCCGGCTTTTCCGCACCGCCCGAATAGAGGAACACATCCCCTTCCGCCTGCAAAGGACAGGCCCCGGCAGCCGCGCCTTCGCTTAAATATTCTTCCGCGAGTTCCGCATAAAATTCCCGTTTGAGTACCGTGATGCGCACGCTGTTCATGAATTCCGTCCCCCGCTTGCAATCGTTTCACTATTATATCACGCATGGTTTGATTTGCGTTTACGAAAACAGCCGATACTGATAGAATAGGGCTATCAAACCAAGTGGATATGAGGTGCTTTATGGCAGCGGATAAAGAGCAGATCACGATCAAAACCGAGAGCAAAACGACGATTCGCGGATACGGACTTGAGTTAAACGACGAAAAGCTCTCCCGCATCGACCAGATGGTGGAGAGCTATGAAAAGCGTGTTGAAGCCAGGCTGGACGAGGACTATGAGCACCACACGCGGCGCAGTGACCGCGTAGCGGATAAAGTTGCGGCGTTTGGCGGCAGCTGGACGTTTATCATCATATTCGGGTGTTTTTTGGTGGTGTGGATTTTGGTCAACACGCTGCCATTTCTCGGCTTGCAGTTTGACCCAAAACCATTCATCCTGCTGAACCTGATCCTCTCGTTTATCGCGGCGTTTCAGGCACCGATCATCATGATGAGCCAAAACCGGCAGGCCGCGCGCGACAAGCACGAGTCGATCATCGACTTCGCGATCAACTACAAGGCGGAGCAGGAGATTGACGACATGCAGAAGCACCTCCACCGCATGGAGGCGGAGCTTGCGGAGATTAAGAAATTACTAATAGCGCAAAAGCATATATCTTAACAAGAAAGATGAAGGAGAATCGACATGTTCAACTTGCTTAGAATTGAAGTTATTGGGTTGTATAAACAGAGAGACTATGAAATTAAAATTGATCAAAACCGTTTAATAATTGTAGGAGACAATGGCTCTGGAAAAACAACAATAATCAAAATCATTTTCGCTGCACTTTCCTGTAATTGGGATGTTCTTAGGACGTACCCCTTTAGTGAAATCAGAATAGTACTTAATACCAATACAATCTCAATTAAGTCTGAATTACTAAATAAGATCTTTTCTATCGAAGGAATTGAACGCCTAGACTATGTTATTGAGCGGAAATCCTCTAAGAGGACACCACTAACAGATTCATTACTGGAAGCAGTAATATCCATAAAGAGGCAACTCGATACTAAAAAACAGATTTTGTAGAAATAGACTCAATATACACCCACCGACTTCCTTATGATTATATTAAAGATGTCGTGTCGCATCCTGCTGTCAAACAGCTATATGCCATAACTCTTCAAATCGAAAAGGCTTTTGAAAATGTTAAGTTACTGTATTTGCCAACTTATAGAAGAATCGAAGAGCAATTGAGCACCGTATTCCCCGAAGCCGATAAAGAAGAATGGGATCGCGCAAAAAAGCGACTAAACAAAGCGAGAACAACAGAGTTAGTAGAATTCGGCATGCAAGATGTCGATGGGGCAGTAAAGGAATTCCAAAATCATTTAAGAGCATTATCCCAAGAACAACAAAGCATATTGACTCTAGGGTATCTCAGTGAAATTGTGAGTGCTGAATACGACCACGTTGATATCGAAGCAATAAAACGGCTATCTGCTGGCGAGATCAACGAGGTTCTGTCGCGAATAGAGTCTCGAATTTTATCTGAAGAGAAGAAATCTCGCGTGTCAAAAATTCTTACGGATGTTCGTTCGGAAGCACACGGAAAACTAGAAGTGCTGGATAAGATTGTTTGTCACTATTTCTTAAAGTTACTCGAATTCCATAGAGACATAACAAATGCCGAGATCGGAATGCGTACTTTTCAAGATATTTGTAATAAGTATCTAATTAACAACTGTATTAACTATGACAGTCAAAATTTCACTTGTCATGTTATTAACAAAGTGCATGGGGAAATCAACAACGATAACGAGATTAAGTTCCAAAATCTATCTTCCGGTGAGAAGCAAATAGTCTCCGTATTTAGTTACTTGAATTTAAACAAAGAAGATAGCGTTTTTGTTATCATAGACGAGTCTTCTCAAAGAAGTTCTGTCGAGACATCCAAACATGACCTGAGCCACCGCCTGGAAGCCTTGTTTTCCCTGGCGGGTATTTCCGCAA
>Ga0183099_1002153_pt1 | contig 10408 bp, 9 predicted proteins | sample Biomet1_FD_127788 | JGI IMG/M metagenome (GOLD analysis project Ga0183099, IMG submission 127788) | Microbial communities from bioreactor (seeded with anoxic lake sediment) at LBNL, California, USA - Biofuel metagenome 1 | ecosystem: Engineered > Bioreactor > Anaerobic > Unclassified ... | reverse complement strand
ACAAGATTGCTCTGATTGGCCCCAATGGTTGCGGCAAGACGACGCTCATCAAGTTACTCCTGGGAGATCTGACCCCGCAGCGAGGAAACCTGCGTTGCGGAACCAAGCTGGATGTCGCCTATTTTGATCAATAGGCGTTACGCCAATGAACGGCAAGCGCGGCGCGAAGTCCAGGGGACGGCCCGGTTGCAAGTCGATGAGGCGCAACGCTCGGGTAAATTGGTCTTTGAGGCCGAGCATCTGGGCTATGACATTGACGGTCGGACACTGATCCAGGACTTTACTTTCCAGGTGCTTCGCGGTGACAAGATTGCTCTGATTGGCCCCAATGGTTGCGGCAAGACGACGCTCATCAAGTTACTCCTGGGAGATCTGACCCCGCAGCGAGGAACCCTGCGTTGCGGAACCAAGCTGGATGTCGCCATTTTTGATCAATATCGGCAGCAGCTCGATCCGGCAAAACAGTGGTGGATAACTTGGCGGAGGGCCGGAGCGAAGTCGAGGTTGCCGGACGGCGTCGTCATGTCTTGGGCTATTTACAAGATTTCCTGTTTGAGCCGAAACGGGCATTAACTCCGGTGCGGGCCCTATCCGGCGGTGAAAAAAATCGGTTATTACTGGCCCGATTATTTCTCAAACCCTGTAATTTATTGATTCTTGATGAACCAACCAATGATTTGGATATCGAAACATTGGAACTGCTGGAAGATCTGCTGGCGGAGTATCAGGCAACCCTGTTGCTGGTGAGCCACGACCGCCGATTTATTGATAATACTGTTACCCACTCCTGGTTCTTTGAAGGGGATGGACGTATTACCGAGTATGTGGGAGGCTACGCCGATCTGCAGGCCTTGCGGCAGCAGATGAAGCCAACTGAACTCGTTAGCAAAGCCAGTAAAGAGCCGGAACCTGTTACTCCGGTTGCGAAAAAGAGCCGTAAAATGTCCTACAAGTTGCAGCTGGAGTTGGAAGCCTTACCGGCAAAACTCGAGGCTCTAGAGCAGAGGCTCACGGCATACCAAGAGCAGGTTAACTCGGCGGAATTTTTTACCCAAGATAGTGTACAGACTCAAAAAGTGTTGGCTGAACTCCAAGCCTGCGAAGATGAATTAGAAACAGCCTTCTTGCGTTGGGAAGAGCTGGAAGCGATGAAACAAGAGGATTGAGGCATTACATGAAAACCAAGCTGACTCTGCTGGCAACACTCTCCATCTTGTCTTGTGCCTCTCATGCGGCAGAGACCCCGTTTTATCAGATCACCGAGATTGCCGGCGATAAGGCCGGTAACTATGGGCCCTGGCCAACGGCTATGGCTGCGGACAAGACAGTCGCCATGCAGGCGGCCACCAATGATTGGTTCCAGTACTACAACATGGCGCCGATGGCTATGGATCTGGCGGATCGGTTTCGCTACAACGTCGATTGTAATAGCTTAATGGCTTCTGATGTCTGCGATGGTTTCTGGAGCGGGGCGAGCACCCGGGCTAAAGATTGGCGCAAAGATACCGTCACCTACGTTGCGCAGAATGAAAGTTTACTGAATGGCAGCAGCCGGACGGAGCAAGATGGCATCATCAAACAGCTTGGTTCTAGTGCCGATTATTTTGTTGGCTACAAAGTGGCCAGCGCGGCCACCAATGGCTACTACTTCGAGCGCCAGGCGTTTGCCCATCTGGGAGGTTAATGATATCGATCTGCTGCCGCCAACAACCTTTCACGGATGTCGGCGGTTTCAGCAGTGCCAATGCTCTCCTGAAACTGAGTGATGACAGCTATCTGGTCGGTGGTACAGCGAATACCAGCGTCAAGGGGCCGGACTCTTCCTTAGCCTATTGCTATAACGGCGATACGTCGCAAAATAGTGATCTTAATCGCTGTCCGGGTTTTAATACCCAGGCAGCCTTGTGGCTGACAACTCCTGATGCCACCTCTGCGACCGCGGCCTTGGCCAGCAACTATTATCACCATGACTCCGGCTTGTTAGAGACCGCTGCTGTGCTTGGTCTTACCGAAAAGGAAGATGGCTCCTATCTGGCGGTTGGTTATTCTTCAACTGACAAGGTCGGCAGCAGTGTTACTTCGGGTCGGAATGCGGCTGTGACTTGGCCGGTTACCATAGTGGATGGGCAGCCCGTCTTTGGCACCTTAGCCGCCATTCCGTTGCCGAAAGATGCGCCCGGTGAAGGGGATGAAGTGCTGTCCAATACCTGGGCGGTGGCAGCTAATGCGCAAGGGGTTGTCATTGGTAATCAGAAGTTCTCTCAAGCCAAATCCCGGAATAAGCCGGTCGAAATGTTTGTGTATGACTCGACCACTAATACCACCACGATTCCTTTTGAGAATAAACCCAATCCCGCGGCCAACTCCGAAGCGGCAGCAATTAATAGTTTGGGGCAGGTGGTTGGCTGGCAGGATGAACGGAACGAAACTCAACCGGTTTATAACGGTAGTCCGCGTTTGCAAGAGGCTTTCCTGTATAACGTCGGGACAAAAAATAGCTGGCGTTTTAACGATTTGATTTGTGCAACAGTCGATGGTGCCGCTAGTTGTGCCCAAAACGGTAAGTACTACTATATCGTGTATGCGTCAGCGGTGCATGATGATGGTACTGTGGCAGCCACCGCTTATAGTTATGACAGCTACGCTGATTGGGCGGCGCGTCAGAATGCTACTGTGGTTCCGGTATTGCTGACACCGAATACCACCTTTGGTAGCGATAACGATGTTCCTTCCGACTATGTGGTTACCAATGCGTTGCCTGCCAGTGATTTAGGGCAGGATAATGGTGGTGGCTCCATTCCGCTCTGGTTGTTGGCGGTATTGCCCTTACTGGCTTGGTCGCGGAAACTGAAATCCTACAAAAAAATGTCATGATTAATTAATCAATTAGCAATATTGAGTCGAGTCATGTCGCATTTCAGCTGCATCAACGATTGACCTCTTCGCCAACTTGGCTAACGATAAGGACGACAGGGTTCGCGACTGTCGTCTTTTTTCAAGTGGAAAAGAGGATTTAGCATGATGAAAAGACAAAAACGAGATCGTTTGGATAGAGCGCGTGCTAAGGGCTATCAAGCTGGTATCGCAGGGCGTTCCAAAGAAGGTTGCCCCTACCAGTGTATCGATGCCAGGGGATACTGGCTGGGCGGTTGGCGCGACGCGATGGATGATCGCGGCGTAAGTGTAATCTCTGCTAAATAACACGGAATTCAATGAAAAAGGCCCATCAGGGCCTTTTTCACATTCAGAGGCAAGGACTCAGAATGAGGAGGTATCGGTAAACAGTCCGACTTTCAGATCGCTAGCGCTGTAGATGGGACGACCATCGACTTCAACGACGCCATCGGCGATCCCCATGATGAGCTTGCGCCAGATCAGGCGTTTCATCTGGATTTTGTAGGTGACTTTCTTTGCGGTTGGCACGATCTGACCAGTAAATTTCACTTCACCGACACCCAGTGCGCGTCCCTTACCTGGGCCGCCTTTCCAACCCAGGAAGAAGCCGACCAGTTGCCACATGGCATCTAGCCCCAAGCAACCGGGCATCACAGGATCGCCTGGAAAATGGCAGTCAAAAAACCACAGATCCGGCGTGATATCCAGCTCCGCAATGATTTCGCCTTTGTCAAATAAGCCGCCGACGGCGCTGATTTTGGCGATGCGATCCATCATCAGCATATTGGGGGCGGGTAACTGGCTGTTGCCCGGACCAAAAAGCTCGCCGCGACTACAGGCTAACAATTCGTCACGAGAAAATGAATTCTTGCCTTGGTCGCACAATGAAGGCGGCAGTTCAATTACGGATTTGGTATCCAACACACTGTATATCCTATGTGATTAACGCTAGCACTAATTTAGCGAACAGGTGTTCGCTAAACAACTCCGATCACTTGTCCAAAGCGTCGAAACAGGAGGCTGAGCACACCTCGCCGACGCTGGGTACCGTTTAACTCATCCAGTCGAGCTCTAATGCGGCCGTATAGTGTCTCTTCGTCATCGATATCACCTGCCTGATAGCCGGTGAGCAACTGGATCGCTTCATCGACATGACTGACAGGGTAGATATGAAACTCACCATTCTCGACTGCGGTGATAACCTCATCTGACAGTACCAATTGCAATTGATTGGTCGCCGGAATGATGACGCCTTGCTTACCATTGAAACCATGGATCCGGCAGACCCGGAAAAAACCTTCAATCTTTTCATTCAGGCCGCCGACGGGTTGTACATTGCCAAACTGGTCGACAGCACCTGTGACGGCAAAATGTTGATAGATGGGTTGCTGGGCCAGTGCTGAAAGCAGGGCACAGAGTCCGGTTAAGGAAGCACTGTCACCATCAATCTCATGGTAAGACTGCTCAAACACCAGATTAGCAGAAAGCGGTGACGGATTTTCGGCGCCAAATTGGGTGGAGAGATAACCATGGATAATCATCATCGCCTTGGCATGAATGTGGCCCGCTAATTCAGCTTTACGCTCGATATCCGCGACATCACCATCGCCCATATGTACAGTTGCGGTGAGCCGGACCGGCTCGCCGAAGTCATAGGGATGGCCCATGATTTCGATCACCGACAAGCCGTTGATCTGGCCGATCACCTCGCCCTCGGTTTGCAGCAGGATCTGACCATCGACTACACCCTGATCCGATTGCTCCACAATGTAGTTCAGTCGATATTCCTGCTCTGCCAAAGCGGCCTGGACATGGCTCTTGCTGACCACATCACTTTGCTCCTCTCGAGCCACGCTATCGGCTAAACGCATCAGCGCGCCCAACTGGGTTTCGGCAATGGAGAGGATCTGCTGGTGTTCGCAGAGTCGACAAGCAAAGCGGCTCAAGACCTCGATGGCTTGGCGATCAAAATCCAGCAGCTCATCGCTCTGGCGAATGCCACTGAGCAGACCGAGGAACAACTCATAATTGTCTTCCAAGGGCAATTCAGAGATCAGATCGGTTCGCAGGAAAATGCGTTCCGATATCTCCCGATCCAGCAGGTTAAATTCTGCGGAGGTGAGCCGATCGCCAACCAGAATCAATTTAACATTGAGCGGGGAGGGCTCGGGAATGAAGAAGGGTGTTGTGGTTGCTGCGTCGCTTGGCGTGCTCCAGTCCAGAAATCCGGTCTCTAGTGCGTTGCGCAATTTGAACCAGAGTTCCGGTTGATCCATTAACTCTTCCAACGGCAGGATGAGAAAGCCGCCATTAGCCTCACGCAACAAACCAGCTTCCAGCAGGTGATGATGGCTATAAACAGTTCCCTGTTCAGTCTGGTAGTTCACGGCACCGAACAGACTGGGCCAGCTTAAGTCACGCCCATAGATCACCGGAGGGGTCTCGGTTTCATGGTGAATAAGCAAATTGATCAGGATCGGATGAATAAAACTACCGCCCTGTGCAACGTGAGCGGCCAGCTCGCCCAGATAGTCAGCGATCTTTTGATCCTGATCTTGCTTGCGCAGGATCTTGGTGACGACCGCTTCTGCATCCAGGTGCAGATTGAGAAGTCGTAGCAATTCTCCGATCAGCTCACAGAATTCGATACCACTGCCCGGTTTAAGTTTGAGCCATAGCGGGCGGTAGGGATTTTGCAGATTTTCGGCATAGCAGAGATCGAACAGTTGAGTGTTATCCGGTGAGCACTCATCGATCAGATCCATCACTGTCTGTTCGTAATCGACCCCGGGGAACCCGCTCAACAGCAAGGTTTGACAGCCGCGGCGCATACTGATCAGACGGTTAATCGCAGAAGCGGCTCGAGGTTGCGCTTCGGCAAAACGCAGTGGCTCAATCTGAGTCAAGCGTTCATGTTGAAGTGCCGGAAAATGAGGGAGCAGGCTTTCTGATTTTAATTCAATCACTTATTTGATCTATGCCGATGAATATTTGCTGCTAATTATAACTCAAGGGGGGAATGGAAGGCAGGGGCTAGGGCCAGGATTCGTTTTTTTATTCGTCATTGGTGTGCATAATTGTAAAATCGTAACAATATTCCCAGACTGTAATTAAATAACAATAAAACGGTGCCATTCTGTACTGGTTGGCTGCAATGGGGTCCATTTATGTTGCTACAGGTAAAAATATAACGGAAAAACAATCACAATGGCTGGACAAAAGTGTGACGGCGATCAACAATACTTCTACTTGCTGAGTGTCACCCAGTGACGTGATTTCACACGGACCGTGTTTTTCGAAACTCAAATTCGAAAGCGATAGGAAGGAGAGCATCATGGGTATTCTTGATTTGAAAATGACCGTTTTGCAGCAAAGAGAATTGAATAAAGCGCGCCGCATCATTCAGCGCGCGTTTGGTAATCGTAGAGCCTCTTATCACTACGAGTATCTGGATTGAAACCTGTTTCCTTATGTTGTTGTTTTCCTTAGATAGTTCACCTCCACCCCTGAGGTGTCTTATCGACGGGTCTTGTTGTAACTGATCATTGATCAGCGATTTTCGGGCAACCCTCTTGGGTTGCCTTTTTTTATGTCGATGAAAAAGCTGCTGCCAGCATGACCTTGATGATTTGGTCTTTTTGTCGCCATCCGTACCAGGGAAAGGGTAACAGCCCCTTTTGGGCAAGTTTCATGCCTTGAAGAATGACAGCACTGCTGCGACAAAGCGCCTGCTGGGGTATGTTATTGGACTGTCGTTCGTATCCCACCACGTGCTGCGTCCATGTGTCTATTTCCCGCTCTGTGAGGGCAGTCAATCGAGGTGAGTGTTGGTCTGATCTGGTTATCAAGGAATCTAAATGGAATTTGAACTAAGTACCCTGCTGTTGTTGGCCTTGAGTGGCTTATGCGCTGGCTTCATCGATGCGATTGCCGGTGGCGGAGGCTTGATCACCCTGCCTGCGTTATTGGCCGCAGGTCTGCCGCCAGCCCAGGCCTTGGGCACCAATAAGTTGCAGAGTAGTTTCGGCAGTTTTTCTGCCACTTGGTACTTTGCGCGCCGTGGCTACATTGACTTCTCATCGATCAAGTTAACCGTCGTCTTGACTTTCATCGGCAGTGCGTTGGGCACTATTTTGGTCCAGCAGATTGATGCCAGCGCCTTGGGCCGGGTGCTGCCGTTCTTGCTGATGGGATTCGCACTCTATTTTCTACTTTCCCCTCGAGTGGGCGATAAAGATTCTCATCGACGTCTGGGGATCCATGCCTTTGCTGGCACTGTTGGGCTTGGGGTCGGTTTTTACGACGGTTTTTTTGGCCCCGGAACGGGCTCTTTTTTTGCCATCGCCTTCGTAGCGCTGGCCGGTTTTAATATTGCCAAGGCGACCGCGCACAGCAAATTACTGAATTTCACCTCTAATCTGGCTTCCTTGCTGTTCTTTGCCCTGGGCGGAAAATTGGTCTGGAGTGTCGGTCTGTGCATGGCGTTGGGACAATTTATCGGTGCCCGTTTGGGCTCTCGGATGGTGATCAAGCAAGGCGGCAAAATTATCCGCCCCTTGATCGTCATCATGTCGCTGGCGATCTCCACCAAGTTATTGGGACAACAATATGGTTGGTGGTAAACCCGTCGTCATAGCTCGTCGGGGGAGTCGTATTCGCCGACTACATCGATGATGCCTTCGAAGAGCACCTCCTGATCCTGGGCCTTGATGCCATCACTGCCGGTCCAGTATTCGAAGGCACGGGCGCGAATATCATTGTGCCGATAGGTATCGGCCAGCAGGTGGCGTTGATCGGCGATGTACAAAGAGCCGGTCAGATTCAGCTTCAATAGTTTCTGATTACCTGGATTGAGTGTCTTCCACCAAAAATCGACGGCATCACGGGTACAGACCCAGATACAGGTTTTGCGTGACGGTAGATGGGGAAAGTAGTTACTACGAACCTCCTCGAATATCTCTTCGCGGATAAAAATCGACTGACTCTTGGTCGCTTCGCGAGCGGCCTTGAGCAGACTCAGTGCTTCCAGACGCTGGTAGTCGATACTGCTGGCGAAGAATTTGTCCAGCGCTTGGCAGAAGGGCAGATCTTCGATGCCGTCGTCGTAGAATAAACCCTGCTCATTGAAATGGTCGTAAAACAGGTTATTGCGTTTTTGAACCCAGTTGATGCGACGCCCAACCTGCCACATAGGCGTATATTGCCCCAGCCGGTGAATGTGAAAATATTCTGCGTTTTTGGCTTCCATTCGCGCTCGGGGTCCTTGATTCGGCGGGCTTAGGGGCATCTCCATGCCCGTAACGTGTGCGGCAGATGCTACTTGATATCAGGCGATTCCATCCTGATTTTATCAACCACGACAAGAGGATACGGGGCGGCGCGCTTTTTTCACACGACAGGGGTCAAGAAAGTAAAAACAGGGTTGGATGACGTTCAGGAAGCGTTAACTGGATACCGATTTGGATGCTTGTTGCGCAAGGCTGCGAGCGCACTTTGTGTGAGCGGATGCTGCTTTTTGCGGCCCGAGTCGGCGGTAAAGCCAGAGCTCGTCAACTGGATAGAGGATTGCCTAGCCAAGAGTCGGGCGGTATGTCTGGTCATGCTCTGCGGGTTTGACCCTGTCGTGGCGGTTATGGTACGGTCGCGCTGTTTGTTACGGGAGATGAAGCGGCTTGTTAGTGCCTCGGTGGGTAAAATGGTCGATTGCTGCATGCATCATGCTGCTCGGCGTTTTATTAGCAGATAGTTATTCTGCGGTTGATGGCTACCCGCTCAACACCGTTTCATGGTCGCAGGGCGTCTCTCAACCTCAGGGGATTCAGGGATGGCAGAATGCGACTCCCTCTGATGGGGTGAAAACCATCTCTGCTGGACACCAGGCTCAACGCCAGGTTAGTCCCGAACCTGACGGCGTGGTGACCTCGCAACATGCCGGATTACGCACCGAACATATGCAGCGCCTGCGCGAGGATCAGCCCTTGATCCCCTATGTGTTGCTCTGTGAATGGTCGATGCAACTGGTCTGGCTGCTATTGAGTGGCTTAGCGCTTTGCCTGCCACTGCTGTACAAAAAACATGCCTTGCGAGATCGGTTTGGTCAGTTGACCTCCCGTTTCTGGAACCCAAAACATCTGCAATACCGCTTCTGCCACACCGCTGGTTGATCTCGCCGTCTTGCGGCGCGATTGACTCCGGCTTTCAATCTGTATCCAACACCTAGGTTCAGTTTACTCCGCACATCACCGCATCCGGTATTTGGCCGCAGTACATCGAACCGAGCGCTAGCACTGTATTAACACCCGTCGCTAGTGGGTACAAATAGTTGCCTGAGTGTCATCGCCTGCCTGTATTGAATTGACGCCGCCGAGTAGCGCTCGGCTGTCTGCGTCACGACTTATCGTCTTCACATGGAATGACACCATGAAATTCAAACCATCAGAACGCGCTCGCCTCAATCGTATGAGCAAGTGGCAATATGCCTTGCTGCTCTTGATGCTGGTGACCTTCAGTTTTTATTCGTTACCGACTTTTTTCGGTGAACAACCGGCATTGGGTCTGCATGGCGCAGGGGCCTGGACCCCGGCACAACAGCAACGGCTGGCATCACAGGGATTAGAGCCCGAGAAAATTATTAGCAGCGCCGACAAGGTACAACTGGTATTCCGTAGCCAGGATCAACAGCAGCGCGCCAAACCCCTGCTCGAGCCCCAGTTGCCAAAGGACAGCAGCATCACACTGGAATTTCATGCTAACGCCCCAACCTGGTTACAGAGTTTGGGGGCGGCACCGATCAAGCTGGGTTTGGACTTGCGGGGCGGCTCGCAACTGCTGATTGGCGTGGATAGCGAATTCATCATCGAGGCCCAGACTCGCAATCTGCTGGACACCCTGCGCACGCAATTTCGCGAAGCCAAGCTGCGGGGGACCACACTGAGCCGGGTGCAGGCCGGCCAAGTCCGGATCGTCATTCCGGAGGCCATGGACCCGGCGCCTTGGCTGGCGATAGTCAAGCTGCATAGTGGTGGCCAAGCGGAAGCCTGGAGCCTGCAGCGCAACGGCAATGTATGGACCATGAGCCTGACGGAGGCCGAGCGCAACCTGCTGATCAATAACGGGGTGACGCAAAACCTAGCGATTTTGAAAAAGCGGATCAACGAACTGGGTATTACCGAAGCCTCGGTGCAACGCCAGGGACAGGAGGGGATCCGCATCGAGCTGCCAGGGGTCCATAACCCTAAACAGGCGAAGGAGGTGATTGGTGCTACCGCCTCATTGGCGTTTCACCCAGCCCGCGTTGGCGAGGCAAGCAGTGGGTTTGTACTGAATGATCGGCAAGGCCGATCAGTGCCCATGGTGCGGCAACCGGTACTCAGCGGTGAGCATATCGTCGATGCCCGCGCCGGCATGGATGAAATGGGCAAGCCTCAGGTCAGCATCACGCTGGATCGCCTGGGTGGCGCCAAGATGAGTCAGTTCAGCCGCAGCAACGTCGGGCAGTCCATGGCAACTGTCT
>Ga0183099_1002152_pt1 | contig 10412 bp, 14 predicted proteins | sample Biomet1_FD_127788 | JGI IMG/M metagenome (GOLD analysis project Ga0183099, IMG submission 127788) | Microbial communities from bioreactor (seeded with anoxic lake sediment) at LBNL, California, USA - Biofuel metagenome 1 | ecosystem: Engineered > Bioreactor > Anaerobic > Unclassified ... | reverse complement strand
CTGCGTTCCTGCCGGCGGCTTTGCTTGGAGTGGTCCTCTCACAAGGCTGCTTGCCCAACGTCAGCGCCATCTTTGGACAAACCAAACAAGTGAGGGGGCATGTCCGGGCGGCTTTGCGCCCGAACATGCCCCTCGCGCATATGGGATTCCAAAGGGACTCGTCCCTTTGGCAGGGTCCAGGGGCAGCGCCCCCTGACCGGGTGAGCAGGGGCGGCGCCCCTGCGCTTTCTCTTACTTATCCAGCGCCAAAATAGGATCCACAATGGCCTGAATGGCTTTGCCGGTGGGGGTATCACCCTGGACTTTCATGAACGGATAGCCTTCGTCGCCGGAGCGCACGACTTCCGGGTCCATGGGAATGCGACCGAGGAAAGGCACGTGCATCTCTTTGGCCAGGGCCTCACCGCCGCCAGCATTGAAGATGTTGTGCGTGGTTTTGCAGTTGGGGCACACAAAGCCACTCATGTTCTCCACGATGCCCAGCACCTCGTTGCCCAGCTGATTGCAGAAGGTCACAGACCGGCGCACGTCGTCCACAGCCACGCCCTGCGGGGTGGTCACAATGACGGCCTTAGCTTCTTCGCCAATGGTCTGGAGTGCGGCCAGGGGCTCATCACCGGTGCCGGGGGGGCAGTCTGTAACGAGGTAATCGAGATCGCCCCAGGTCACATCGCGCACAAACTGGCGGATAAGGCCGAGTTTCATGGGACCGCGCCAGATGACGGCAGTTTCTTTGTCCGGGATGAGGAAGCCCAGGGACATGACGTAGAGATTGTTGTTGTAGGGGATGGGCTCCATGTGGGTGGGCTCCACATGAGGCTTGGAGTCGGAAAGGGAAAGCAGACGCGGGATGCTGGGGCCGTGGATGTCGACATCGAGCAGGCCGACTTTTTTGCCCGCCAGGGCCAGGGCCATGGCGATATTGGCGGCGACGGTGCTTTTGCCAACGCCGCCCTTGCCGGAAAGCACAACGATTTTGTGCTTGATGCGGCTCAGGGTGGAAGCGATCTTGATATCGTCAGGTGTGGGCTCTTTGGTGCTGCAGGTTTTGGGGTCGTTGCCGGAGGAGCAGCCACCGGACGCGCTGGCCGAGGGACAGCTTTTGCATGCATTACTCATGTTTACTCTCCTTGAACGCCGGATTTACCGGCGAAAGTGATTGCTCGTGGCGCACGGTGGCGCTGGCGATTGTGGGTTGCCGGGAAGTGTAAGCACCGCCGGCTGTATGTCAAATGAGAGGCCTAGCCCCAAAACGGGCTGGGGTGGGCGGCCATATATGCCTCGATGTCCTCAATGGGGTCGCTACGCCAGGGGCAATGGCGATTAATGAAATTGACGATGTCCGCTCCCTGCTCAATGGCCTCGAACTCCGCCCCACCCATAGTGATGGGCATGCGCTGCACGGGGTTGAACCCCTGAGCTTCAAGCCAAGCCTGTGTGGCGGCCAGGCCGGAGCGCGGGTTTGATTCCGGCAGACAGGCCACCACCAACGCGCCGGCCCCCGCGTGGGCAGCGTAAACCTCAGCGGGATCTTGCCCGGCCAACAGCGGCTGGGAGAGCACGGTGAGGCCGTAGTGCTCACGGTAACGGGCGCGCCACTGCGGCTTTTTCATGCCAAAGGCAGGCTTGACGTAGCGCGCTAAAAAAGTGCGCAGGGCCGTTTGCCCCTCGCCAATGACGAGGACCGCGAGCTTAGGCAGCGGAGCCTGGGAGACTGTTCCGGTTGCGCCGGAAGATGCGGGCATGGCCGAACTAGCTCTGCTTCTTGGTGGCCCGGGCCTTGCGCAGCCAGTCGTACCAAGCGCTCAAACCATCACCGTTGCGGCAGGCCACGGGGAAAATCTCAATGTCCTTGTTGAGCTTCTTGGCGTGAGCGCTGGCGGCCTCCAGGCTGAAGTCCACGTAGGGCAGCAAGTCGGTTTTGTTCAGCAGCATGGCCGAGGAGAGATGGAACATCAGCGGATATTTTTCCGGCTTGTCGTCGCCCTCGGTAACGGAGAGAATGCTGACCTTGTGGTCCTCGCCCAGGTTGAACTCCGCCGGGCAGACCAGATTGCCCACGTTCTCAATGAACAGGATGTCCAGGCCGTCCATGTCCAGAACGTCAATGGCGTCCTCGATCATGGAACTATCCAGGTGGCAGCCACCCTCTGTGTTCACCTGCACAGCCTGCGCACCAGTGGCGGCCACGCGGCGGGCATCGTTGTCCGTTTGCAGGTCGCCCTCAATGACGGCCATTTTGAACTCGCCTTTCAGGTCGGCCAGGGTGCGCTCCAGCAGGCTGGTTTTGCCGGCGCCGGGGCTGCTCATCAGGTTCAGGCACAAAATCTTTTTGCCCGCAAAGTACTCGGTAAGCTTGCCCGCGCGGCGTTCGTTGGCTTCCATAACATTGCGAACGATGGTGACGGTCTTGCCCATGTATCAGTCTCCCGTTTTCGTGGCGGTATCGTCGGAGTGTTCCGCTCCCTCGACGCTCTCGTCGAGATCGGCCTCGATTTCGTCGATGTAGAGTTCCTTGCCGCTGACTATGTCGTGGCCCAAAATTTCCCCGCAGTCGGGGCAAGGCATGTAGTGTTTGTCTTCTGGGGTGAAGGGTTTGCCGCAGCCGCCGCAGGTAACCTGAAGCGGGGCATCCACCACCTCCAGCGCAACGCCTTGAAGGTCGCCCTCCTGTGTCATGCATTCCCAGCCAAAGGCCAGGGCATCGCTTACGGCACCGGAAAGCGCACCATTGACGACGCGCACACGCAGGATACGCTTCATGCCATGCTTGTCGCGTTCCTCGCGGATAATTTCAACCATACTATGGATAAGTGAGAGTTCGTGCATGGGGTTGGGGCATATCCCAAAAGCGGGGGCGCGGCAAGGGCGGGGCAGCGCTTCAGCCATAGGAAGCGGTGATCAAAAAAAGCCCCCAAGCCGATTTTGGGAATCGGCCAAGGGGCTTGCGCGGCAGTAATAGCCGAATGGGTGCGGAGGATTAGCAGCCGCAGCCGCCGGAACCGCAACCGCCGGAGCTCCCGGAACCGCAGCTCCCGGAACCACAGCTTCCGGCCTCGATGGGAATCTCGGAATCGACAGAGAAACCGTACTCGGTCATGTCGATGCTGATTTTGCCGGTGGTAACGAGCAGGCTCTTTTCCACCAACAGGGTGTAGCCGTTCACTTCATAGGAATCGTCGCCGTCGCGCACTTCATCCAGGGCGAGGGAAAGCTTAGGCCCACAGCAGCTGCCGCCCAAAAACACGCGAATGGGGGCTTTTTCCTTGTCGGCGAAATATCCGTCCAGCTGTTCCTTGGCAGTGTCGCTCAGTGCAATCATGAGTCATCTCCTTGCAGGGGAAAATGGGGTGGGTGGGAAATATGGTATGGAGTGCCGGTCCAACCGGGGCCGGTCCCCTTGCTTCTAAAAATGTGCCACCGCAAAGAAGGGCGGCGTTTCTTTGCATAAAAACGCCGCCCTTTGAGACATGATCGTGAGGTGGAGGTGCTGCTACGAGCAACCGCCGGAAGAGCAACTTCCGCCGCAACCGCCGCCCCCGCCGATGGGGTTTTCCGATTCGACACTGAACCCGGAATTGGTCATGTCGATACGGATGGCGCCGGTTTTCTCTCCAAGGCTTTTTTCCAGCGAGAAGCTGTAGCCTTTCACGTCAAAGGTGTCGTCGTTTTCATGCGGCTCGTCCAGAGCCAGCGAGAGCCGTGGGCCGGCTCAACCCCCCGAAGACAGGAAGACCCGAATCGGGCTCTTCTCCTTGTCCGCGAAGTACCCATCGAGCTGGGACTTTGCAGAGTCAGTCAATTCAATCATTTGTGCCTCCTTGATCGGTTGTGGGAAAGCGATAGATAATGATGGCCAGAACCTTTGTCAATTCTTGGAGCAGGGAGTAATTCGCAGACGTTGACCCCCCTGTCGCGATAAGGTAACCGAGAGCGTTGGTTGAGCTTGTCCCGTAGCCGGGCGGGCTGCGAGGCACTTTTTTTACGAGGCATTTTCTATGAGCACCAAGGACCTGATTCTAAGCACCGCCAAGGACATGATTTCTGAGGTCGGCTTTCATAAAATGACGACCTCGAATCTTGCCAAGCGGGCAGAAATTTCTGAGGGCACCATCTATCGTCATTTTGAAAGCAAAGAAGATATCCTTCAGAATATTCTCGATGCCTTTGATGAAAAATACTTGGTCATGGCCGAGCAATGCCGCGCACGCATGAACAGGGGGGCCCTGACCCTGGATGAGCTTTTGGGCAACCACTTTACCTTTATGGATGCCAACGCCGCGGACATAAAAATTGTGCTGGGTACCTACAGTATTTTGGAAATCACCCGCCGGTCCATGTTCACCTTTCTTACGCGCATGCGCACCCTGTTTGAGGAATTTCTGGCCATGGGCATTAAAGATGGCGTTGTGCGCGATGTTCCCTTAGCTCCGAGCGGACTTATCCTGACCAACATGTTCTTCGGGCTCATGCGCATCAAACTCTACTGGCCGGAGATCGAAGACTTTTCCGCCGAGGCCGTGGAGTTTTCCCGCCGTAGCCTGCTGCTGAACCTGGAGGATGGCAAGTGAGCGACACGCGCACCATTTTAACCGCTGGCGAGATGGGCCGCACCCTGGAGCGCCTGGCCAGCGAGGTATTTGAACGCCGTGGCGAAGAACCCCGGCTGGTGCTCGTCGGCATTCAGCGCCGCGGGGTTGACCTGGCCCGCAGGTTGAAGACTCTGCTGGACGCTCGGCTGGGCGTGCCGGTGCAGTTCGGCGTGCTCGACATCAATCTGTACCGCGATGATTGGACCAACCCCGGCAAGTCCCCCACCATCAGCAACACCGAAATTCCGCCCGACATCGAGGGCGCCAGTGTCGTGCTGGTGGATGATGTGCTGTACTCTGGCCGCACCACTCGCGCCGCCCTGGAGGCCATACTGGACTTTGGCCGACCGCGCCGCGTGGAGCTGCTTGTGCTCATCGACCGCGGCCACCGTGAGCTGCCCATTCAGGCCGACTACGTGGGCAAAAAGGTGAACACCGCCAGCCATGAGCAAGTGGATGTGCTGGTCAGCGAACGCGACGAACAGGACCGTGTGTTGCTGCGCTCCAGCCCCACGGTTTAGCGGCGCGCACCACACGCACATTGTATGCAAAAGCAGCAAGAATCTTCCACTGCCATGCGTCGGTTGCCCCCGGTTGCCTGTGTCAGTCTCATCGGCATGGCCGGTGCGGGCAAAAGCACCCTGGGCCGCCTGCTGGGCGAGCGCCTGGGCTGGGCGCATCTGGATACGGACAACCTCATCGAGGCCTCCTATGGATTGCCCCTGCAACAGGTGCTGGACAACCTGGGCCTGGAGCAGTTCCTGCGCGCGGAGGAAGCCTTGGTGCAGGAGCTGTACGTGCGGCGCACGGTTATTTCCACCGGCGGTAGCGTGGTGTACGGTCCCGCTGCCGTGGAGCGGCTTAAGCTGCTTGGCCCCGTGGTATTCCTGGAAATCAGCCTGCCCACATTTCTTAAGCGTGTGTCACGCGGCGATAATCGCGGCCTGGCCATCGCCCCCGGAAAAACACGCGAGGATCTCTTTGCCGAGCGCCAGCCGCTCTACCGCGCCGCCGCGGACTTTACCCTGCGCACGGACGAAGAGGGTCACCAGGCCTGTCTGGCGCGCCTTTACTCCTGGTTAAAAAACGAGGTTGAGATATGAAGCGCGGACTCGCTCCCATTATTGCCACACGCCTTGCCGCGCTGTACCAGCGCATGGACGAGGCGTATACCGAATCCGCCGCCGCCATTGGTTTGTCCTGCGCGGGCTGCAAGGACAACTGCTGCGAGACGTTTTTTCAGCACCACACCTATGTGGAATGGGCCTACCTGTGGGTGGGCCTGCATGCCTTGCCCAAGGCCACGCAGGAAGCCATCCACGAGGCCAGCGAGAACTGGGTGCGCCGCCACCAAAACCCCATCATGCCCGGCATGCGGCCACGCGTGATGTGCCCGCTGAACCTGGGCGAGGAAGGCGAAGGCCGCTGCGGCCTGTACAGCCATCGCATGATGATTTGCCGCTTGCACGGCGTGCCCAATGAGCTGGTTCGCCCGGCTGGCCCCATGAACCCCAATGGCCAGCGCGCCGCCTTTCCCGGCTGCGACCACGCCCAAGAGTTGGCCAAAACCTGCGAGCCTAAGCTGCTGGACCGCACCCCGCTTTTGACCGAGCTGGCCCGGCTGGAAATGGACTTTGTAGGCCGGGAGCGCATGCGCAAGCTGCCGCGCGTGGACCTGACCCTGGCCGAGATGATCCTGGCCGGTCCGCCCAAGCTGTAATCCCCCTTTCGCAAGGACTTTGACGAGCAAACGACCCCACGTGGCCAAGGCCGGGTGGGGTTGCGTGCTTTTTTGAGCCACCTTGCCCTAGGTATAGGGATACGGGGAGTGTAACCGCGCCGCGTCATAGTTTGACAGCGGCGGCGCTGGGCGCGTATCCTACAAGGAATATCAACGAATAAGGGGAGTGGCATGGACGAAACCGGCATTTGGGGAGGAGCGATTCTCGCAGGCGTGCTCCTGGCCGTATTTGCGGTGTTGGCCGTGCGCTCACGCAGGCGGGTAGGTAATCCGGACAAGGCTGGCGGCCCTGGCGCACTCCTTTCGGGGTTGATTGGCGAGGCCATTTCCCTGGACCTGGTGCCGGAATCCGGCGGCGAGCCCCTGGCGCGTTGCGTTCCGCTTGAGTTGGGTCCGCGTGGTCTGACTTGCGAGCTGCTGGACTGCGCAGCGCCAGAGGCTGTGCATGCCGGGCGCTCCGTTATGGGCTTTTTTGCCCCAATCACGTTTGAGGGCCGCAAGGTCAATGCTTTCGATACCGAAATACTCTCGGTGGAAAGTGTACTGGAGCCGCCGCGCATTTTGCTTTCCGCCCCCACGCAGTTCCGCAGCATTCCGCGCCGTAGGCATTCCCGTAAACGGGTCAGCGATCCGCGTTTTGTGCGCTTGCGCCTGTGGCGGGCGGATATAGCCAGCAGCACCCTGTACTTTCCTGAGGCCTCGCCCGATATTTGGATCAACGCCTACGATGGCCGCCACGGTGAAGAAAACGCCGTTTCCGACATCTCTGCCGGTGGCGTGGCTCTGGAAATCCGTGCCGCCTTGGTTCCCACAGGGCTTGCTCCCGGTGCTGCGGTTGTGCTTAAATGCTCTCTGTTTCAGTTTAGAGATAAGCAATTCAACCCGTACTGGTACGCAGGTGTTGTTCGCGCCATAACCACCCCGACGGAAAACGTCCGGCGTATCGCTGTGGCCTTCAGTCATGTGGGCGCACCGCATCAACTGGCGCCGCAGGGCCTGGTTTGGACAGCTCTGGAGCTTGTCCCCCCCCTTCCCGAAACCACAGGAGCAGAGTCATGAAGGTTCTCGCGATCAACGGCAGCGCGCGTCTCAACGGCAATACCGCCATCATGCTCAATCACGCCCTGTCCGAGTTGGCTAAAGAAGGCATCGAGACGGAGCTGATTCAGCTTGGCCCCAAGGGCATTCAAGGCTGCATGGCCTGCTATAAGTGCTTTGAGAACAAGGACAAGCGTTGCACCGTCAAAGACGAAATGAACGGCATTATCGAAAAAATGGCCGAGGCCGATGGCATTCTGCTGGGCTCGCCCACATATTTTGCAGACCTGACCACCAACATGAAATCGCTCATCGACCGGGCGGGCATGGTCTCCCGCGCCAATGAGGACATGTTCAAGCGCAAGGTGGGTGCGGCGGTGGTTACCGCGCGCCGGGGCGGCTCCATCCACACGTATGACAGCATCAACCATTTTTTCTGCATCACGCAGATGATTGTGCCGGGGTCCAGCTACTGGAACATGGGCTTTGGGCGCGAGCCAGGGCAGGTGAATGGCGACGATGAGGGGGCTGGCCACCATGCGTCTCCCTGGGTGCAAATATGGCCTGGTTGCTCAAAAAGATTTGCGAATAACAGGCGAAGGCGGCGGAAACGCCGCCTTTTTCGTTACAGGCTGGTGCCCGCGCTTTTGGGGTCCTCCATTGGCCGGGCCGAGACGATAAACGAGCCGTTCAGCAAGTCCGGCTTGTTTACAGGCTGGCGCGGCCCGCCCTGCGGGTGCTCCGGGCTGATGACGCGCATACTGCCCCCCGCGCCCTCCACAATGGCCTGCCCAGCCGCCGTATCCCACTCCCGCGTGAGGTTAAAACGCGGGTACAGGTCCGCTTTGCCCTCCGCCACCAGGCAGAACTTGAGCGCACTCCCAGCGGTGATGCGCTCGCGAACGTATTTATCTGCAAGCCAAGCCTCTGTGGCCGGGCTGGGGGTGGGAGCGGCTGGCCAGCACAATCAGCCCCGCGTTTTCATCCGGCTGGCGCACGGTTATGGATCCCCACTCCGTCCCACGCTCGCGCTTGTAGCACCCCCGGCCCAGGCCACCCACATACGTCGCGCCCCACACCGGCACATGCACCGCGCCCAGTGCCGGATAGCCGCCTTCCGCCAGGGCAATGCACACGCAGAACTCCCCAAGTTCCTTCACAAATTCCTTGGTCCCGTCCAGCGGGTCCACGATGAACATCTGACGCCACTGGGCGCGTTCCTCATAGGGAATACCAGCGCCCTCCTCCGAAAGCACCGGCACGCCGGGGAAATGCTGTGCCAAACCATGCATGATGACCCTATGCGCGGCGAGGTCCGCCTGGGTTAATGGTGAGTGATCCTGCTTATATTCCACGGAGAAGCCATTCCGGCGCACCTCCATAATGGCCGCGCCTGCCGCCTCGGCAATGGTCGCCAGCGCTTCCATGTCGTCCGGCAGCAGCGCCCTCTCAGGAGGAGACAAGGGCTCCTTGCTTTTGGACCGTGGAACGGTCTCGGCCTCCAGGCGCAAAGAGCCGCCCAGTGTGCGCAGGGCATCCAGCAAAGCAGCGCGGTCCACTAGCTTGCCACCGAGTTTAAACGCCGCGTGTGACAGAACGTCGGCATCGCTTGCAAGCAGCTCGGCCAGGCGCTGGGCAGTGGTGATGATGCCTTGCTCCAGCACCACGGGCAGACACTCCAACGCCACAGAATTAAACAGCTTCAGCGTAACCTGAAACGCCTCCACACCTTTTGCCGCGGTCGGCACATGGGTAATGCCCTGACGAAAGGCTCCCACTGGGCTGCCGCGGCGCATGGCGATTCCTGCAACACCAGGCAATGCCCCGGCCAAAGCCAAAGTACAGCCAGGAGCAGCGCTGTCGGCGTCGATGTCGTCTACGGGCGAGCCATCGAGAAAAACTGTTTGTACACGCTCTTCCACACATTCCGGGCAAAAGCCCAGGTCTTGAATCATGGTCTGCCGCAGGCTGAGCCCTGGCGAAAGGTCGATGAGAACACCCTCGCGCAGCAGCGGCGTCAGTGCCATCAAATCCAGCGGCTCGGCGGTAATGGTAAGCAGTGGCGGCTGGGCCATGTGTCCTCCATCATGCAACAAATTACGTTGTTGTGTCGGTGATGATATATGTCTGCGATGACATAACTGCCAAATATTATTGACTTATTTTTTTCTATGCCTATATTTTGACTACCCCCTGTACCTACCCCAGAGGGTGAGTCCTCGCAACCGGAAACACCAAGGAGAGAGATCATGAAGATATTGCGCATCAATACCCGCACCAAGGAATTTCATTTCGAAGAGCTGGGCAAGTATGCTGGCCTGGGTGGCCGCGCCCTGACCTCTCGCATGGTGCTGGATGAGGTTCCCGCCACCTGCCACGCGCTTTCCGCCGCCAACAAGTTGGTGATTGCTGCCGGTGTGCTGACCGGTACCGCTGCCGCAAACTCCGGCCGCATCTCCCTGGGCGCCAAGTCTCCACTTACCGGCACCATCAAGGAAAGCAACTCCGGCGGCCAGTTTGCGCAAAAGCTCGCCAAGCTGGGCATTTTGGCCATTGTACTGGAGGACAAGCCCGAGGCCGAGGCAGAATTTTCCAACATCATCATCACCAAGGACGGCGTTCGGTTTGAATCGGCCGCCGAGTACGTTGGTCTGGGCACCTATGCCAGCATGGACAAGATCATTGCCACGTTCGGGCTCAAGACCGGCACCATGGTCATCGGCCCCGCTGGCGAGACCTGCCGCATGGCCGCTTCGGTGCAGTTCTCTGACCCTGAGGGCCGCCCGGCCCGCGCCGCTGGACGTGGTGGTTTGGGCGCGGTCATGGGCTCCAAGAAGCTCAAGGCCATGGTGCTGGATGACGCTGGCTGCGGCATGATTTCCGCCGTCGACACAACCAAGTTCAAGGCCGCCAACCGCCGCTGGGTCGAAATGCTCAAGTCCCACCCCGTTACCGGCCAGGGCTTGCCGGGCTTTGGCACCGCCATTCTGGTCAATATCATCAACGAGGCCGGCGCACTGCCCACCAAGAACCTCCGCGAG
>Ga0183099_1002151_pt1 | contig 10415 bp, 7 predicted proteins | sample Biomet1_FD_127788 | JGI IMG/M metagenome (GOLD analysis project Ga0183099, IMG submission 127788) | Microbial communities from bioreactor (seeded with anoxic lake sediment) at LBNL, California, USA - Biofuel metagenome 1 | ecosystem: Engineered > Bioreactor > Anaerobic > Unclassified ... | reverse complement strand
TTGAATCAATATGCTTTAAGAATAATTTTATTGCTAATTTGGATTCATTTTCATCCAAAATGAATGGTTCTAAAAGATAATCAATATTTCCAATATATACTGGCATAGTCGTTATAGAAGGAACATGCTTATATAAAATTAAAAGATTATTAGTTGCTTCCCAAATATTAGTTGGAGGAGTTAATTCTAAAAATTTCGAACCATTTTTCATAAATTTATCATAGTCTGGAACAATATATCTTGGTCTAAAAGGAATATTTCCCTCGAAAAGGTCACAAATAATTCCTTTTTCAAGATACTCTTGAGTTTTTTTAGTAATATCTAAAACACAAATACTATTTTCTGCCTCTTTGGCTAAAGAGTTAATTTTCTGTTCAAAAGTTAATCCATTATTTTTTATGATATTTAAAACATTGTTCAATAATCATCAGTCCTTTCTATATCTATATGGAAAATTATATTCCACTAATTGGTTATTGTCAATTAAGATAATATTGAAATTTTATTTAAGGGTTATTTATCGATTGAAAAGTTAAGAAAAAAATAGAAAGTTTGGTCAAATTAAGAAAATTAGGTTTTAGTAACCTAGTGATTTAATTTTGAAAGATATTAAATTTTAGCTTAGAATTACTTAAATAAAATAGAAGAATATATAGAATTTTTTAGCTAATAAAAATTTACGATGAAAAGAGTATTGGAAAAGGAAGATTAAATCTATTTTTCATTTGTAGGGTAATACGAGGCTTTCTAAAAAAAATTCTAAATTAGAGAGTATCGAACAAAAAATCACAGACTATTCTTCCTTTTTTATTAAATAACACTAAACTATTTATCTTTCAAAACACCATTAATTATTAATTCCACCAACATATCCATTCCATCTTCATAACTTATTTTATTTTTGACAAGGAATTCATAGTCCATAAGCTTTTTCATAGATTCATTTAAAACTAACTTTAAAATTACTCGTTTTGCATTTGAGAGTTCCTTAATTTCTTCTGATTCGCAGATAAATTCGATTACACCATCCCAAACTTTGTCAAGACAAGCTTCAGTCTTTTTAAACAATAAAGGGAAATATCGGTCTAGTTCATTTATATGCCTAACAACTGAACCAATAGATTCTATATCTGGTTTTGAATTAAATGATTTTATTATTTTTTCATTTTTGCTTAATGTTTTATCATTTAAAATCTCTTCTCCTTCTTCAATTATATCTTTGAAAAAAAAATCGATAGTTTTGTCAAGTAAAGCTTCTTTATCTTTAAAATTTTCATAGATAGTTCTTTTGCTTGTACCTAAAGCTCTTGCTAATTCTTCAATTGTAAATCTCGGCCCTTTTTCCGAAAAAAGTTCTATTACTTTAAAATAAATTTTTTCATCCATTATTATTCTCCTAAAATAGAATTTATTACAAATCATTCTATATTATTTTTTATTTTTTATCAATCTTTAAAATTTAAATTGACAAAATTAAAGTTTTTATATATTATGGTACTATAAAAACTATTACAGTACCAAAAGGAGATAAAATGAAAAAATTGTTACTTTATTTAACTTTTATTTTTTTAGCTTTCTCGACTTTTTCAAAAGAAAAAGAAGCTATAAAAATTGGAATTCTTTATGATGAATTTGTTTCTACTCACGGATTACATTTAATTGAAAAAGAAATTACAGATTTAATTGGGAATGAATATGACATAAGTTTTCCAAAAGATAAACAGTTATTGCAGAATAATAATGATAAGAGCGAGATTAATAAGAAATTAGATATACTTCTTAATGATAGTTCTGTTGATATAGTTATTTCTGCTGGACTTATTATTTCAAATGAAACAATTAAGAGAGATGACTTTAGAAAACCTGTATTTGTACCTCTAATCTTTAAAAATACAAATAAAGTTTCAAAAGCAAAAAATTTAAATTACATTGAAGGGAAAATAGATTTTAATTATCAAAAAGAAGAATTTAGAAAAATATTTCCATTTAATAGATTAACAGTTATTCTTGACACTGATACATATGAAACAATAAGAGAACTTTCTATTATTAATTTGGAAGATAAAGATTTGGATATAATTATAGCAGATAATAAAAACTTAAATGAAACTATAAATAAAATTAAGAATTCTCAAGCTATTGCTTTGGGAGTATATGAAAATATTGATAAAAAAAATTATAATTTTTTGATGAATGAAATTTATAAAAGCAGTATTCCAAGTTTCAATATTTTGTCTCTCAATAATAATGAATTTGAAACTCTTGGAGAATATGACTTTGATAGAGAATATAAGAAGAGATTAAGATTAATGGCAATTAACATAGGTGAATATTTATCTACTAAAAAAATAGATTCTCCTGTTACATCTATAGATAATATTGAGCCAAAATTGACTTTTAATATGGAAGCTATTAAGAAAACAAATAAATGGCCTCAATGGAATGTTCTTGCAAAAAACAAAATTATTAATTTTTTACCAGAAAATTCAGAAGAAGCTCTAGATTTAAAAGAGATTATTCAAATTGCTATGGAGAATAATCAAACTATTAAAAATTTACAAAAAGAAGTTGAAATTTCAGATTTGAATATAAAAAAAGCTAAATCTAATTATAAACCTAAATTGGATTTTACTGCTACAGCTCTTCAAATTGATAAAGATAGAGCAGAAAGCATTCTAACACCTGCTGAAAAAACTTTAAGTGCAGGGATAACTTTAACACAAGTAATTTTAAATGAAGATTTAAATATGAATGTTGAAGTTTTAAATAAACAAAAAAAATTAAAAGAAGAAGAACTTAAAAAAGCTGAAAGAGATATAATTATTGAAGTTTCAGAAGCGTATTTTACATTATTAAAACTAGAGTCTTATGGAAGAATTCAAAAAAGTAATTTGGAGCGTTTAGAAAAACAATTAAATATTGCAAAAGAGAAAAAAGCTGTAGGAAATTCTGGTAAAGCAGACATCTTTATCTTTGAAAATGAATTTTCTGAAAATGAAAGTCAATGGATAGAAGTAATGCTAAACATAGATGTTGCTAAAACAAATTTAAAAAGAATTATGAATTATGATTTAAATAGGGAATTATACATAAAAAATTTGACTCTTGATAATCCTTACTTAATAACAAGTAATCCTAAAATTTTTAGTTATATATCTAATCAAAATAATGTAAAAACTTTGGTTAAATTTATGTTGAATCAAACAACAAAAGAATCTTCAGATATAAAAAGTTTAGATTATGGAATTGAAATTCAAAAGAGACTAGAAGAAAATGCAAAAAGTAAAAGATATATTCCTACTGTTGCATTACAAGCGTCTTATTCAGTAAATAATATCATTTCAGAAGGTGCAGGTTCAGAAAAAATGGATAGCTCTAGTGTACCTGATTATTTAAAACCAGTTACATCTTTATTTGGAAATCCAGATGATAGAGATTGGAGCATTGGAATAGGCTTTAAACTTCCAATATACGATGGTGGAGAGTTAAGTGCAGATAGAAAAATTGCTGAGAAAAATATTGAAAGTCTTCAAATTCAAAAAAATATGACTGAAACATATATTGAACAACAGTTAATAAGTCAAATTTCAAAGATAATCTCTGAATATTCAAAAACTAAAAGTTCAGAAATATCATTAAATTCGGCAAAAGAAGCACTAAAAATTATAGAAGATACTTATTCAAAAGGAGTTAGTTCTACTTTTGATTTAATAGACTCACAAAATACATTGTTTTCTGCTGAACAATATAATATAACAACAACTTATGATTTAATGTTTGAAATGATGAAAACAGAAAGACTCTATGGAGATTTCTATATTTTAAAAAGTAATGAAGAAAAAGATGGATTTTTAAAAGATTTAGAATTAAACATAAAATAATGGAGGAATTCTTATGAATTTAAATATAAAAAAAATAGCATTTATGGCAATAATAGTTTTAACAATTGTTTCTTGTGACAAAGATAAAAAGGATAATTCTGAAATAATTAAAACCGTTAAATATGAAACTGTTTTAGGTAGTGATGATAAAGCATCACAAAAATTTTCAGGTTCTTTAAACCCGTATTTACAATCAAATTTGAGCTTTAAAGTTAACGGCTCTATTGAAAAAGTTTATGTAAAAATAGGGGACAAAGTAAAAAAGGGGCAATTGTTAGCTGTTCTTGATAAAAATCCTTACAGACTACAAGTAGAACAAGCTATAGCTGGATATGAACAAGGGAAAGCTGCTTATTTAAATAGTAGTTTAGTAATTACTGAGTCAAAAACAGGAATAGCCCAAGCAAAAACAGGTATAACCCAAGCTCAATCGGCTATAAAGCAAGCAGAAGCTATGTACAATAGTGCTGTTTCATCTCAAACTCTTGCAAAAAAGGAATTTGAAAGATATAAGCAATTGTATTTAAATGATAATATTGCTCAAAATATATACGATAATGCAAAATTATCAGTAGAACAAGCAAATTCTGGAGTGGAACAGGCAAAGGCAGGGTTAGCTCTAGCAAAAGCGGTATATGAAGAAACTCTTGCAAAACAAGACCAAACACATTCACAATATGAGCAATCTAAAACAGGAAAATCAGCAAGTAATGCGGTGTTAAAGTCTACACTAACTCAAGTTGAACTAGCTAAACTTCAGTTATCCTATACAGAATTACGTGCTCCAGAAGACGGAACAATTGCTATGCAAATGGCTCAAGAAAATGAAAATGTAAGTGCTGGAATGCCTATATTTAGATTAGATGTTGATGAAAAATTACAAGCAGAAATTTATGTTTCAGAGAATTTTATTAACAATATAAAATTAGGTGATAAAGCTAATGTATTGATAACTACACTTAATCAAACATTTGAAGGGACTATAACAGAAATTGGAAATAGTTCCACTGGATTTGGAGGAACTTATATTGCAAAAGTAGGTATTGATAATCCCAATGCAAATTTGAAAATAGGAATGGGGGTAGAAGTAAAATTTATAACAAATGATAAATCAGAAATCATTACACTTCCACTACTTTCTGTTAATGAAGATAATAGCAAAGAAAAGTTTGTATACGTTATAGAGAATATTCAAGATAATCAAGGAATTATTGTTAAAAAGAAAATAAAAATAGGTAACATAATAAATAATAGAATTGAAGTTATTTCAGGTTTAACAAAAAATGAAAAGATTGTTACAGCAGGAGTTAATAGAATAGTTGAAGGGCAAAAAGTCAAACTTTATGAGGAGGGTAAATAATGAAAATTACAGAATTAGCAATAAAAAATAAAGTTGTGACCCTCACAATAGTTATACTAGCTTTTATTGGAGGAATATTTTCTTATTTTTCTATGCCAAAAGCAGAAGACCCTGGATTTACTATTAGGTCAGCAATTGTTGTTACATATTTTCCGGGGGCTAGTCCTAAAAGGGTAGAAGAGTTAGTTACAGATAAAATTGAAGAAGCTGTTACAGAAATCCCTGAGATTAAAGAGGTAAAAAGTACTAGTAAAAATGGATTTTCAATGGTAACGGTTGAAGTTTCTAATAAATACGATGATATGCAGCCTATTTGGGATAAATTAAGAAGAAAAGTTTCCAATTTAAGTTTACCATCAAATACAATTGGACCCTTTGTCAATGATGAATTTGGAGATGTTTATGGGTCAATAATTGGAGTTTCCGGAGAAGGTTATACTCCTAAAGAATTAAAAAAGATTGCTGACAATATGAAAGATGAGCTTTTGACAATTCCAAATGTTGCAAAGGTTAATATTATCGGAAATCAAGAAGAAAGAATTTTTGTTGAATATAAAAATGATAAACTTGCAGAAATTGGAGTATCTCCTTATCAATTACAACAAATTTTGGAAGCAACAAATATTGTTATTCCCGGCGGAAGCATTTATATAGATAGTGAAATGATATCTTTAGAGCCATCAGGAAACTTTAACTCCATAGAGGATTTAGAGCAAACGATTATAAGTATTCCAAATTCTAATCAATCTTTTTATCTAAAAGATATAGCAAGAGTTTATAAAGATTATCCAGACCCTATAGAATCTGAATTTAGAGTTAATAATAAATCAGGAATAGCATTAGCTATATCAATGAAAGATGATGGAAATATTGTTGAATTAGGAAAAAATATTAAAAATAAATTGAAATCTATGGAAGAAATATTACCAGTAGGAGTAGATGCTGAGCTCGTTTCTTTTCAGCCAAGTATTGTAGAAAATAAAATCAATAGTTTTTCTGCTTCTTTAATACAAAGTATAATCACAGTAGTTTTCGTACTATTAATATTTTTAGGATTGCGTACAGGATTTCTTATTGCAGCAATGATACCAATTATAGTGTCTATCACTTTTCTAATTATGTCCTTTTTCAATATTATGGTCGAGCAAGTTTCTCTTGCAGCTCTTATTATTGCACTTGGAATGCTAGTTGATAATGCAATTGTTGTTTCTGAGAGCATAATGGTGAAAATGGAAAATGGTGAAGATGTAATATCAGCTGTGAAAGAATCTTCTAGCGAACTAGTCTTACCATTACTTATTTCATCATTAACAACTTGTTGTGCTTTCTTACCTATTGGTTTAGCACAGTCAGATGTAGGAGAGTTTTGCAAATCATTATTCCAAGTTATTTCTATTACACTTATAGTTTCTTGGGTTTTATCAATGACACTAATTCCTTTACTTTGTGTTTTATATATCAAAGTTCAAAAAAAAGAAGAAACATACAATGGTCCTATATATAAAAAATATAAAAGTGGATTAATATTTTTGCTTAAAAAGAAATATTTATCTTTAATTGTAATGATTATCATCTTAGTTTTTGGAGTAATAGGAATTAATAGTGTTCCCTTTATTTTTATTCCAAATGCTGATAAACCTATAATGACAGCAACATTTAAAATGCCAGGTGGTACTTCTATAAAGCAAACCCAAGTAATTATGAAAGATATTGATAAATATATAAAAAATAATTTAGAAGTTGAAAACAAACCTAAAAGTGGCGGAATAATTGATTTGTTTTTAACAGGAGGAACTACTAAAAAATATCCTAAAGAAGGAATAACAACTTGGGGAACCTTTATTGGAGAAAGTGCTCCTAGATTTTATCTTTCTTTTTCACCAGAGTTATCATCACCAGAATACTCTTTTATGTTGATTAATTTGACTTCAGATAAGGTTATTCCAAAAGCAAAAAAAATGCTAGAAGAATACGTGGAAAATAAATATCCTGATATGGATTTAACTATTACAAAATTAGAAATGGGTCCTCCTGTAGGAAAGCCAATACAAATTAAATTAAAAGGAAAAGATGTAGATAAACTTTACAAAATTACTGAGCAAATAAAACAAATTGTTAGAGATACAGAAGGAACTAAAAATATCCAAGATGATTGGGGCTTAAAATCTAAAAAAGTAATAGTTGATATTAATCAATCAAAAGCAAGAAAAGCAAATATGACCAGTCAAGATGTTGCAGGGTCTTTATATACAATGATTGATGGATATAACGCTAGTAGTTTTAGAGAAAATACAGATGTTACTCCAATTATTTTGAGAGCAAAAGAATCAAGAAATAACAATTTTAGTGATATAGAAAATGCTAAAATATTTTCTTTAGTAACAGGACAATCTGTAAATTTGAGTCAAATTGCTGATATTAAGTTTGCTTGGGAACCATCTGTAATTTATAGGACAGATAGTTTAAAAACTATTACAATTACAGCAGATTTAAGAGATGGATATAATTCGATTGAAATGTTAAATACAAAGTTAATACCAGTTCTTGAAAAGGAAAAAGTAAAATGGGGATATGGGTATTCTTATGAAATAGGTGGAGAATTAGAGACAACTAATGAAAGTATTGATTCTATTATAAAAGTTTTACCTATTGCAATAATGTTAATTACTCTGCTTCTTGTAATCCAATTTAATTCATATAAAAAAATAGCGGTAATTGTGTCTTTAATTCCTTTTATAATTATTCCAATATCTTTGACATTGGTATTATCTGGAAGAGATTTTGGATTTATGCCTTTACTTGGGTTAATAGCTTTAGCAGGAATTACAATTAATACAGCAATAGTTTTAATGGATAGAATTGATATAGAAATGAAAGAAGGAAAAGATTTACATATTGCCATAGTAGATTCTTGTATTACAAGGTTAAGACCTATTATTTTAACAACTTCTACAACAATTTGTGGGTTGATTCCTCTATGGCTATCTGGAGGTCCACTATTTTCAACAATGGCATTAACAATGATGAATGGATTAATTTTCGTTATCTTATTAGTTCTTGTGATATTGCCTTTAATATTCTCTATTTATTATAAAGTTGATTTTAACTCTGATAATAAGGAATATTAGAGATCAGGTAACTACTATCTCATAGTTTGAAAAATTAGAAATATGTGGGTTTTGCTATTTTCCCATTCAAAATTAACTGTATCATCCCTCTTTTAAGAATAAATATAAAATTTGTAAATAAAAAAATAGCAATAATAAACTTGGCGATATTTTAATTTTGAATATTTGTAATATATTTAAGGTAAAATAAATAAAAGGTTACTATCATTATAATTATGAACTCTTTTATTTATATTATCACTAGGTATACATTTTAATTATTTAGGAGGAGTTTTGGATATCATTAAATTCTTATTAATATATTTTAGTTTTAATATGATTTTCGTAATAAAGTTAGTTTTTTTTTATGGTAAAAGTTTTAAAGAAACAATTAAAAATAATAAAAGTGAATTGCTTAAATCAATAATCTCAATTTTCTTGTTTGGAACAATTTTTTATTTATCTTTTGAAATTATAAATGTATATTATAATCACAAATATTTTAATAAAAATAGACGTAAAAATAAGAGAGAGTAAAGTATTTGATAAATATAAGATTAGGTTTCATAAATAAAATTAATTAAAAAGTCTTATGATATATTATGAATATATCATAAGACTTTTTTTAAAATAACTAGTAATACAACATTTTATTAATTGGGGTTAAATTTAAACAGGACAATAGTATTTTATATTTACATAAATTCTCGTCGAATAATTGACTTTTAAACTAAAAAATCACTTTAATATCTTGTCAAAATGCTGATAATCTTTAAGTGACTTATAATCTCCGCCCCATTTCCAACCTCTTTTTTTAAATATTTTTACCACTTCAGAGTTAGCAGTTATAGTACCTTTATTTTTAGTAGAATAACTCCCATTTGAAGGAGATATTCTATCTTTTACTATCATGGGATTATATCTTGGATTTATATCTATAGCCATTCCATATGAGTGATTTGAAAGCTTTTGGGTATTTGCAACAAATCTATAATTATATCCTGAGGTATTATTATCTTCCATAGACTTATCATCATCCCAATCATATTCTGATATTGGAATCATTTTCTCAATTTGAAATCCAGCTTCTTTTATTTCACGAAATATTTCAATTACTTCCTCTGCAATTTTTCTATTTACAACTATTAATCCTTTAGTATCATTTCCGTTATAATCAATATATTCTACTTGGGTTAAAACCATTTCAGAACTTATTTTTTGTGGAACTCCTTCTTTATAAATATAGTTCTTTTCCACTTCCTTTGAAAAAATAGACGTGTTTAAAAACAAATATAAGAATACTACATAACCGATTTTTTTCATAACTCCTCCTATTTCAATTGTAATTTCTTTCATCGTACAACTACAATTATTTATTATGAGTATTTAATAATTTAATTCCTAAGGTAATAAAAACGATTCCTGTTATTTTATTAAGTCTAGATGAAATGTTTCTATTCTTTTTCATAGCATTTGTCATAATACTTGAAGAGAATGATAGAATTAATCCCCATAAAGTTCCTGTTATAATAAATGTAAATCCTAAAATTAAAAATGGGATAAATCCATAATTATTATTAGTAGAAATAAATTGAGGTAAGAAAGATAGAAAAAATAATGCAACTTTTGGATTTAAAACATTGGTTACTACTCCTTCTAAGAATATTTTTTTAGAACTTATTACCTGAGTGTTCTCAACATTTTCAAATACGATTTCCTTTGTTTTAAATGATTTTATACCCAAATAAATCAAATACAAAGCTCCTATCCACTTAACAATATTAAAAGCAAATATTGATTTTTCTAAAATAGCTGATAGTCCAAAAGCAGCTAATATTGTATGAACCAAGCATCCTGCAGAAATTCCTAGAGCAGATATTATAGCTGATTTTCTCCCTTGGGAAATTCCTCTTCCCAAAATGTATAAAGTATCTGCCCCTGGCGTAATATTTAGTAAAATTCCTGAAAGTATAAACAACTTGTAATTAATAATCCGAACATAATCTTCTACCTTAAATTAATATCAAACTCTCTATTTATTCTTTTTATTATAACTATAATCAAGGG
>Ga0183099_1002150_pt1 | contig 10419 bp, 7 predicted proteins | sample Biomet1_FD_127788 | JGI IMG/M metagenome (GOLD analysis project Ga0183099, IMG submission 127788) | Microbial communities from bioreactor (seeded with anoxic lake sediment) at LBNL, California, USA - Biofuel metagenome 1 | ecosystem: Engineered > Bioreactor > Anaerobic > Unclassified ... | reverse complement strand
GCCCCCGGCTCAAGTGTTGAGGCGGGGGCTTTTTGTGGAATTTACGCTGTTGCTTCTGGACCGCTGTAGAACCCTACCGTTTCCCTCAGCCTGTCTGTGTACGTGTAAATATCGTCAATCGAGGCGATAGGGAATCGCTCTTCGACCTTGCTGGCATTGAACAACCCAATATACTTTTGCTTGCCATTGAAGTGGAGGCGGCAAATGGGCTTGCGGTTGTTATCATCGAGAATCACCCCGCAATAGCTTTGCGTGTCGCGCATAACTATACGCTTTGGATCAACAATCCGCCGCAATATCGCCTTCACTAAATAGTATCCCTCGTGTTCTTCCTCCGTTGTAACAACCTTGGCAACTTGCTCATCAGCTACTTGGCTGGCCTGGTCCGCCGCCTCTTCTGGTTCCGGCTGTTGCTGCGGAGCAATCATTGCCGAAGTCAGACGCTCATTAATCATGTCGTTTACAAGTTGCTGGAACGCACGCCGCACCAAACCGGAAAACATTTCACGGACCTTTGCCGTAAACGTTCCTTCATAAACCTTGCTTGCCAATTGGCGCACAAGATCATCACTTGGCTTTTGCAGTTCAGCTGCAAGAACACCCTTCAGCGCACGAGTGTATTTCAATTCTGTCGCGCCAGAAAGCGTTGCGGCCATGTCCCAGTTGGTTTTAGAAATTTTGAGCAGTTCCGGAATCAAACTCTTGTCCGGTGCCAGCATGTCGAATTCCATAAACGGACGCTGATCCATGACATTTTGTTTGTCCAAGTCTGTAAAGAACAAATATTGTATGCCATTTGTCAGTATTCCTATGCGGGCAGTTGTCAGTGTGTGGAAGTAGCGGAACAATTGACTGCACTTTCCCGCATCAAGCTTCGCTCCACAACCTTTGCACTCAATGAGCATAACCGGCTGCCCTTCCCTAAGAATTGCAAAATCGACCTTTTCGCCTTTTTTTATTCCAACATCCGCCGTATATTCAGGCACAACCTCTGCGGGATTGAATACATCATATCCCAGCGCATGTAAGAAAGGCATGATAAAGGCGCTCTTCGTCGCCTCCTCCGTCTGAACGTAATCTTTTGTTTGCCTTATTTTTTCAGACAGTTCCTGAACGCGAGCCAAAAAGTCCATACGCCCTCCAAAGATTCTGTGTTTCCTCATCGATACTTTTGCTTGTCGATATTGTTTCGTACAAAAACACGCTTTTTATTGCAACGTCTGAACGCCCTTTCTCATAACCTCTCCCCTTGCCATCCCCCCCAGGGGTGGCTATAGCCTGCCCCATTATGACAAAAGATCTCATCATCGTTGAGTCACCGGCCAAGGTGAAGACCATCGGCAAATTCCTCGGCAAAGACTACGCCGTGGAGGCCTCCGTGGGCCACGTGCGCGACCTGCCCAAAGGCGACATGGGCCTGGACGAGGAGCACGGCTACGCCCCGCGCTACGAGATCATAAAAGGCAAGGAAGACGTGGTGGGCCGCCTGCGCAAAGCCGCCAAGGCCGCCGGAAAAGTCTACCTCGCACCCGACCCCGACCGCGAAGGGGAAGCCATCGGCTGGCACGTGGCCGAGCTCATCAAAGGGCAGAACAAGAACGTCAGCCGCATCCAGTTCAACGAGATCACCTCCCGCGCCGTGCACGAGGCCCTGGAGAATCCCCGCCCCATCAACCAGGACCTTGTGGGCGCGCAGCAGGCGCGCCGGGTGCTGGACCGCCTGGTGGGCTACAAAATTTCGCCCATACTGTGGAAGCACGTAAAGCGCGGCATCAGCGCCGGGCGCGTGCAGTCCGTGGCCCTGCGGCTCATCGTGGACCGCGAGCGCGAGCGCCGGGCCTTCCAGGCCGTGGAGCACTGGGCGCTCAAGGCCAAGCTCGCCGGAGCCAACCCGCCGCCCTTCCGCGCCGATTTGTGGAAGGTGGGGACCAAGGCCGTGGCTCCGGGCATGAAGGACATCGGCAGCAAGGACGCGGCGGACGCGCTGGTGCAGAACGTGCGCGCCGGGCAGTTCGTCGTGGAGGCCGTGGACGAGAAGGAGCGCAGCAAGAGCGCGCCGCCTCCGTTCACCACCTCGAGCCTGCAGCAGGTGGCCAACCGGGCCTTGAGCTACCCGGCCAAAAAGACCATGGGCACGGCGCAGAAGCTCTACGAAGGCGTGGAGCTGGGCGACAAGGGCACGGTCGCGCTCATCACCTACATGCGTACCGACTCCGTGCGCATCGCCGACGAGGCGAAAAAGGCCGCGCACGACTTTATTTTGTCCGCCTACGGGCAGGACTACGCCCCGGCCAAGGTGCGCGCGTACAAGACCAAGGAAGGCGCGCAGGACGCCCACGAAGCCTGCCGTCCGGTCGACGTGACCCTGACCCCGGAATCGGTGAAGCAGTTTTTGCCCGCCGACCAATTCAAACTCTACCAGCTCATCTGGCGGCGCTTCGTGGCCTCGCAGATGAGCCCGGCCAAGTTCCACGACACCACGGTGACCGCCAAGAACGGCGCCACCCTGTGGCGGGCCAAGGGCGAGCGCCTGCTTTTCCCCGGCTTCCTCAAGGTGCAGGGGCTGGAGGCCCCGGACCCGGACGCCGAGACCGAGGACGGCAGCGAGCAGCTGCCCAAGCTGACCATAGGCGAGCCGCTGGAGCTGCTGGACCTGACCAGCGAGCAGAAGTTCACCCAGCCGCCCCCGCGCTTCACCGAAGCAACGCTCGTCAAGGCGCTGGAGGAGGAAGGCATCGGCCGGCCCAGCACCTACGCCGCCATCATCAGCACCCTGCAGGACCGCGAGTACGTGGCCATGGAGGAGAAGCGCTTCGCCCCCACGGAGCTTGGCAGCACCGTGAGCGACAAGCTTGTGGCCCACTTCGCCACGCTCATGGACATCGGCTTCACCGCGGGCATGGAGGCCAAGCTCGACGAGATCGCCGCGGGCGGCCGCGCCTGGGAGGCAGTCATCGAGGAGTTCATGGCCGAGTTCATTCCCGCGCTGGAAAAGGCCGGGGCCGAGATGCAGCGCGCCACCATCGACTCCGGCGTGGCCTGCCCGGACTGCGGCAAGCCCATGCATGTGAAGTTCGGCAAGAACGGCGAGTTCCTGGGCTGTTCCGGCTACCCGGAGTGCAAGGCCATCCGCGAGTTCACCCGCGACGAGCACGGCAACATTCTGCCCCAGGACAAGGCGCGCGACGAGATCACGGACATCATGTGCCCCCTGTGCGGCAAGCCCTTTGCGGTGAAAACCCCGCGCAAGGGCCGCTCACATGATCCTTTCCTGGGTTGCAGCGGCTACCCCAAGTGCAAGAACATCAAGAACTTCAAGCGCGACGAGTTCGGCAAGATCATCGTGCTCGAGGCGCCGGAGGAGATTCCGGCCGGCACCTGCCCGGAATGCGGCAAGCCCATGGTCATCAAGACCGCGCGCCGGGGCACCAAGTTCATCGCCTGCACGGGCTACCCGGCCTGCAAACACACCGAACCGCTGCCCACGGGCGTGGCCTGCCCGGAGCCCGGCTGCACGGGCCAGATGGTGGAGAAAAGCTCGCGCCGGGGCAAGGTGTTCTACTCCTGCTCGCGCTACCCGGACTGCACCTTCTCCCTGTGGGACCGCCCCCAGCCCGGCCCCTGCCCCAAGTGCGGCTTTCCCCTGCTGGTGGAGAAGCACAGCAAGGCCAAGGGCTCGTTCATCGCCTGCGGCAACAAGGAATGCGACTGGGTGAAGGACGGCGAATAATGGGAGACGAAGCCTTCATTGGGTTCGTTGCAACAGCCATTTCGCTTTGTGCACTCTTGGTTTCTCTTTTGACACTTTGGTGGCAGCTTTTTTCCCAAAAGAATAAGGAGTTTGCTGGAGTCGCCATTGCAGCACTAAACTCAGCATTTAGTGCATTGACGAATGATCAGCCTGGTGTCCTTCCAATGGCGGTAAGAACCAGCTGGATAGAGTCAGCCAGACAAATTGAACTCTACAAAAGCATCCGATCTAAAGTCACCAGCAAGGAGTACCTTGAAATCTGTAATCAGGCGGAGTCAGCAGTCTGCCATAAATTTTACGCGGCGTTGAGACGTATCCCGGTGCAAAACACCGACTACTTTACCAACGACGTCCAGCTATACCCTGGGAATGAACGACACTCAAATTCAATCGGCCTAGACCCACTTTCAGTTGCAGTTGTCTTCTCGTTTGGCTTCAGGTCACAAAAGATCGATCCCCTTGATTCCATCAACGTTAGTGAGTTGTTTACCGACAATAACGCGTTGACAGTTAGCCCTGCTCTAAAATTGTTCTTAGAGAATTCCGGGGTACTAGAAAAGTCTCGATAGCCATGGGACAGTATAGAGCTGGAACAACGGTTCAAGCCAAACAACGACAAAGGCCGGGGGGACATGCATCCTCCCGGCCTTTGTCGTTTACGCCTCTGGGTTACAGCAGGCCCTTGGCCGATTCGAAAAGCACGCCGCCGCTGCGCTTCAGGGCGGCCTCCTCCTCCGTGGCCAAAGGCGCGTCAATGACCGCCTCAACGCCGTCCGCGCCGACCATGCACGGCAGCGAGAGGCACACCCGCGGCAGGCCATAGCGGCCCTCGGCGTCGGTGGAAACAGTGAGGATGGACTTCTGGTCGTTCACCACCGCCTCCACAATGCGGCACAGGGCCACGCCGATGGCCGTGGCCGTATAGCCCTTGCGGTCGATGATCTTGTACGCCGCGCCGCGCACGTCCAGCGCCATCTGGTCCCTGAAGGCGCTGTTGAGGGTGAGCCCCTGGGCGCGCATCACATCGCCCACCGGAATGCCCGAGACATTGGCCCGGCTCCAGATGCAGACCTCGGAGTCGCCGTGCTCGCCCAGCACCGAGGCGTGAATGCCGCGCGGGTCCGCGCCCATGACGCGCGACAGCAGGTGACGGAAGCGCGAGCTGTCGAGCACCGTGCCCGAGCCGAACACCCGCCCCGCGGGCAGGCCCAGAGGCACGGCCACGTCGAGGGCCACGCGCGTCAGCACGTCCACGGGGTTGGTGGTCATGATGATGACCGGCTTGCCGCCCGCGGCCAGCACGTTGCGCACAATGTCGGCGGCGATGCCCGCGTTCTGCTTCAGCAGCTCAAGGCGCGTCTGTCCGGGCTTCTGGTTGGCCCCGGCGGTGATGACCACCACGTCCGCGTCGGCGCAGTCGGCATAGGTTCCGGCAAACACATTCATGGGGCCCACCAGGGGCAGGCCGTGTTTCAGGTCCAGGGCCTCGCCCTCGGCCCGGCGCTGGTCCACGTCGATGAGCACGACGTCCGTGGCGAGACGACGCAGCATGAGCGCGTAGGCAAAGGCGGAGCCGACATTGCCCATGCCCACGATGGCGATTTTCTTGGCGTAACAGCGGTCTTCCATATGGTAGCGTCCTTGTGTTGCAGCGTGATGACCTTGTCCGGGCCGCGCCCGGTGAGCAGCACCCACCGTAACAGGAACCCGCCGCCGGGCAAGCGCAAAATGCCGGGGACCACGCTCACGATTTTGTTTTAAACCGTGGCGCCGGCGACGCGCCAGGAAAAGCGCCGCGTCGCGCACAGGGAGCGATGGAAGGGCGCGGCGAAAGCCGGGCGCAAAAAAGGCCCGCGCAGGGGCGGGCCTTTCGGTTGCGGCAATCGGGCCGGAAGCTACAGCGTGATGCCCTGCTTCTCGGCGATGAGCTCAAAGGCGCGCTTGGTCAGGTCGGTGATGTTCGGCTTGGAGATCTGGTCGTCCGCGCCGACGCTTTCGCCCTTGTGGCGCAGCCGGTCGGTGATGAGCGAGGAGAACAGGATCACCGGCAGGTCCTTGAGCACCGGATCGTCCTTCACGCGCTTGGTCAGGTTGTGGCCGTCCATCACCGGCATTTCGATGTCGGACACGAGGATGTCCACCAGTTCGGTCAGGGCGATGCCCTCCTGCGCGGACTTCTGCTTCAGGGCGGCCAGGGCGTCCCAGGCCTCCTGTCCGTTGACGGTCTGCGTCACCTCGAACCCGGCCTTCTCCAGCATGGTGCCGATCATGCGGCGGATGCTCGTGGAGTCGTCGGCGATGAGCGCGCGGTAGTGCTCTTTCTTCACCGGCTTCTTGGATTCCTCGATCTCGTCCAGGGCGGACTGCTCAATCTTCATGGCCAGGCCGGGGTTCAGGTCGGCCAGAATCTTCTCCATGTCGAGAATGAGCAGGATGCGGTCATCAAAGCGCACCACGCCGGTGACGCTTGAGCCGGAGTATTCGTTGAGGTGCTTGCCCGGGGGCTCCACCTGGGTCCAGCTCAGGCGGTGGATGCGCGTGACGCCGGAGACCATGAAGGCCGAGGTGATGCGGTTGAACTCGCTCACGATGACCTTGGTGTCTTCCTTCAGCGTGTTCATGGTTTTGCCCAGCCACAGGGCCAGGTCCACCAGAGGAATGATGCGCGAGCGCAGGTTGAAGGCGCCCAAAACGGAGGGGTGTGGAATCTCCGGCAATTGCGTCACCGTGGGCATGCGGATGATCTCCAGCACCTTGGCCACGTTGACGCCGTAAAAACCACGGTATGTCTGGCCCGTCACGGGGTCCTTCTCATCGATGAAGAACTCCACAAGCTCCAGTTCATTCGTGCCGGACTCAAGCAGGATATTCGTCTGGCTCATGGATCCTCCGCAGTGTGCGACTCAAACTTCTTATCGGAATAAAACCTATCCGACTTTACTGGGGCTGTAAACTGCGTAGTCGCAAACGATGTGAAAATTTCGGCACATGCTTGAAACAACAGTGACATCATCCCGGCACGACTTTGTGCCATGCCCTTTCCGTCCGCGCATTTTCTGACTTTTCAGGAATTTTTATCCTTGACTTTAGGCCCGGCATGATTCTAATCGTAACTTGCAAACTTTAAATACTTTAGAATTTTTCAAGCCAATCTTTTGCGTATTGTTAGGCTTTCCGGACCGCAGCCCCCCCTGTGACGCCCGGCTCATCGATTTTCCGCACTATTTCAACCTGGTGCCGACATGGGGGCAACAGGGGCGCATGTGAATCTGAAGGAACGGCTCACCTCCACGGAAAATCTTCTGCGTTCCATACGCAGCGGGGAGGCCTTTACACCCCAAGCACAAGAGGGGCTTGAGCCGACCAAGACCTCCAGCCAGGGCTCCATCTGGACCCGGCGCATCTCCCTGGGCGATGTATTCTCCGGCTTCACCCGCCGCGCAGGCGGCGCCAAGGCGACCGCCGCAGCCGCACCCAGCACGCTCACTTCCTCCGCAAACAGTGCAGCCCCGCAGGCTGCGCCCGCAACTCCGCCCGCCGCAGAGACCCCTGCCGCGGCTTCCGCCGCGCCGTCTCCCAAGCCTTCCGCAACGTCCTTTTGGACCCGCCAGATCGGCTTCCGCCGCGCAGGCAAGGCGCTGAGCATCGGCGTCAGCACCTCCGGCCAAAGCCTGTGCGTCGCCGTTGTGCGCAACCCCTCCGGGGTCATTTCCTGCGCGCGCCGCTTCCCCATGGAGCCAAACCAGGTTCCGGGAGAAAAAGGGTTTGCGCCGCTTTTGCGCGCCAGCCTGCAGTCCATGGGCTACGCCGACGCCAACGCCGACGTTTGGGCCATCCTGCGCTCGCCCGACCTCGACCTGAACGTGCTCAGCGTGCCCAAGCTCTCCGGCGGCAAGCTCGACGCCGCGGTTTACTGGACCCTGCAAAAAGAAAAGAAATTCGCCGAGGCCGAGTACATTCTCGACTATCTGCCCCTGGGTCCCACCGCGGACACCAAGGACGCCAAGCTGGACGTGCTGACCTGTCTGGCCCGCCGGGCCGATGTGGACCGCCTGCGCACCAGCTTCCGCGAAGCGGGCTATCCGCTGACCGGCATCACCGCCATCCCCAACGCCTTTCTGGGCCTGTACCGCCTGCGCGGCGCCCCGGCCGGCTTCGGCCTCGCCGCCAACATCCATGTGGAGCCGGATTTCTCGGCCATCGGGCTGTACACCAAGGACCGGCTGCTGTTCAGCCGCTTCATCCGCTCCGGCGGAGTCAGCATGGCCGAAACGCTGGTGGAGCACTTTCAAGAGCTGGCCAAGCCCCGCACGCCGGATTTGGACGAGCTTGAGCTGCCGCTGCCCGGCGCAAACGTGCCCGCCCCGCCGCCACAGGACCATGAGGCGGTGCAGCCCCTGGATGCCGACCAGGCCCAGGCCCTGCTGCGCCACGTGCTGCTGGGCGCGCCCAAGCCGGACTTCGCCACCCCGGGGCACCTCATGAGCCCGCTGGAGATGATCGACATCATCGCCCCGGCCATCGAGCGGCTTTCGCGCCAGGTGGAGCGCACCCTGGACTACTTCGCCAGCAGCCAGCAAAGCCGTTGCGACGCCCTGCACCTGAGCGGCGACATTTTCGGGTCCGAGGCCATAGCCCAGGCCCTTGCGGGGCAGTTGGGCTTCCCCCCCGTCGTGTTCGACGCCGCACACATCATGAACGGCGGCGAACTTGTGGTCCCCCACGACCATATGGTCATGGCCCCGGCCCTGGCCGCCGCGCTTTCGCAGCCGGACAAGGGCATCAATCTCATCGCCAACTACAAGGTGCGCACGGCCCAAGAGGCCAAGCGCGCCGTCACCAGCCGCCTGGTGTTGGGGCTTGCGGCGCTCATGGTGATCATCGGCTGCGCCGGGTTCGTCATGGAGCGCAACATAGCGGCCAAGCGCCAAGAGCTCGCCCACGTCAAGGACAGGATCGCGGCCCTGGGCCCCGCCCTGGACGACAAGGCCCTGCTGGCCACGGCGCAACTTTTCAAGCAGCGCCAGGACTCCCTGCGCGAGGCTTCGACCCGGCTGCTGGCCCCGGCCGCCCTGGCGGAGATTGCCCAATGCGCGCCGGAGCACGTGCGGCTGCTGACTTTCGCCGCAGACTACCCCGCCGCCGAAACCGGCAAGACCAGCCAGCCGCAAGGCCCCGGCTTGGTGCCGGGACAGCCCGCTGCGCCCGCGCAGCCGCAGCCCGCCCCGAACGCGCAAGGGGGCAAAAAAGCCGCCCCCACCAACGGCGTCGTCACCATTGAGGGCGTCGTCATCGGCGACAGGGCTGAATTCGACGCCAACCTGTCCCGCTTCGTCCTGGCGCTCCAGGCTTCGCCCATGTTCTTCATGCCCGTGGTCAACGATTCGGGCTTGAAGGAGCTGGGCAACGGCGGCCAGGTGCTCTATTTCAGCATGCACCTGGGGGTCAAGTGATGGCCCTCAAGCTCGACATGAACATCACCCTGACCCCGGAAATGCGCCAGTTGGCCATGCGCATCGGCCTCGGGCTCGTGGTGTTGGCCCTGACGGCCTACGCCCTGGTGGGAATGCCTTTTTTCGAGGGCCGCAAGCTCGACAAGGACATCGCGCAGGAGAAGGCCAGGCTTGAGCGGCAGCAAAAGCTCATGCCCGCCATCGCCAGCCTCTCGGCCGGCGTGGGCAACGCCACCCTGACCGATTTCGCCGCGCCCAAGGCGGAGCCTTTGCCCCGCGCGCAGGCCTATCTTTTGACCGAACAGCTTTCGCACATGGGCACGGCCGCCGGGCTGGAGCCCCTGGACGTGACCCTGAACACGGCCACCATGGCCCAGGATCCGGACACCATTCAAGCCCAGGGCGTGTTCTCCGGGCAGATTGACGGCGTGCGCGCTTTGCTTGTGGCCATAAGCCGCATGCCGAGCCTTTCGCGCCTGGAGCGGGTGGAGATTCGCGCCGTGGACGGCCGACTTGAAATGATGGTGCAGATGCGCGTGGCCCTGGGAAACTAAGGCCATGCACGGCACGAATATGGGCGGAATTTTCATGATGCGCGAAGGCGAACGCGGATAGGGCATGGAGAAACGGGAAAAGATAATGCTCGGCCTCGTTGCCGCCACCCTGGTGGCGGCGGGCGGCATGTATTTCACCGGCTCAAGCTCTTCGCCGGGCTCCGCTGCGCCAGCGGCGCCAGTGGTCAGCATGGACGAGGTGGGCAAGTCCGTGGAGCAGGCCAAGCTGACGCCGGAGCAGCTCTACCGTCTGACCCTGCTGGCCCAGAACGCCACAGGCGACCCCTTCTACGGAGGCGCCTCGGGCCTCACCCAGGACGACCCGCAGGGCGGTTCGGACGAGCAGGTTTACAGCGGCTTCATCAAGGTGGGCCAGCGCGTGCTCGCCGTCATCAACGGCATAGAGTACGCCTGCGGCGACAAGCTGGCCGATGGCGGCTACGTGGTGCAAGCCATCGACAAGAGCGCGGTTGTGCTGGAGCGCACGGACAGCTCAAGCGGCCGCAAGTACACAAAACGCGTCCCCCTGGTGGAGGACGACGCGGATAAAATCCGCATACGGGTGGTCAAAAAACGATGAACCGAAAGCCAACCACAATCCTGGGACTCTTGGTCGCGCTTTTGGCCGTTCTCGCCATGGGCTGCGCCGCGCAGAAAAAGC
>Ga0183099_1002149_pt1 | contig 10428 bp, 3 predicted proteins | sample Biomet1_FD_127788 | JGI IMG/M metagenome (GOLD analysis project Ga0183099, IMG submission 127788) | Microbial communities from bioreactor (seeded with anoxic lake sediment) at LBNL, California, USA - Biofuel metagenome 1 | ecosystem: Engineered > Bioreactor > Anaerobic > Unclassified ... | reverse complement strand
GAAACGGTTTGAAATACTGTTTCCAGTTGTTTTCCCAATCTTCTTCGCTTATGTTGCATAAAGTTACGGAAAGCTCGCCGAAATCATGCTCGGTATCAGAAAGATATAGGGTGGAGAGGGCGTTTTTAATCATTGCGAGCGTTTCATGCCCTTGGTTGTTTTCCGCAACATAAAAGGTGATTTTGGTTTCGCATTCCTTGAGTGACATCAGGCTGTCCTCAATGTAATCCCAGTAGGTGCTTTTGTCTGCAAGGAACTCGACGAAATCTTCTCTGTCTTCCACAGCATAGCCGGTGATCCCATTCATAAGAAGAATTCCGGAAACAGGTTCTATTCCTTTGGTTGTGGTTGCTATTTTCACTTCAATCCATTGCATTTGCAATTCTTCGATCCTTTTTTCATTTATTCTTTTTATACAATTATACTTTTATATTCTACAAGTTTTTGCCCTAATTGTCAATAGGAATAACTGCTTTATTTGTGAATAATTCATATATTATTTGACAAAATTTATGCATTTAGTATAACAATAAAAAAAATATTGACAAATGCTAAAATAAGTGATAGAATAATTTAACAATAAAATGCGGACATAATATACTGTCCTATAATATATTATTGATAGAGGCGCGTTTTTTATCAGTAGCAAATATTTTCACTTTTGAGTGCCGCTGAACCGGCGGTTATGAATATTTGCGAAAGGAAAAGACGCCGAAGCGGAGGATTTCGGTTTATCTTTCAGCTGGGCATTGGGCGAATAGCTCTGTGACTGTCAATTCGCAAGATTTGATGAGCTATCTTTGCATGGTTGATTTTTTTGTACAATTGGAAGTTGTGCTAAAAGATTCGATTTGTGTATGCATTGATAGCCGGTATTTTACCGGTTTTTTTATTTGAAAAAATTTCGAGGAGGAAATTACATAATGACAAAGCAACGCATCTTTACGGGGGCGGCAACCGCTCTTGTTACCCCTTTTTTGAACGGCACAATTGATTATGAAAGCTATGGTAACATTTTAGAAAAACAGATAGAAGGCAAAATAGATGCGCTTGTAGTTTGCGGAACGACAGGCGAAGCATCGGCACTGAAGGATGAGGAACACCGTGCACTGATTGAATATACGGTGGAAAAGGTTGCAGGCAGAGTTCCTGTCATTGCGGGAACGGGCAGCAATGACACAGAATATGCAATATCCTTATCAAAACATGCATGCGAAGTTGGTGCGGATGCATTGTTGCTTGTAACACCTTATTACAACAAAACTTCGCAAAGAGGTCTTGTCAAGCATTATTTTACAATAGCAGATCAAGTAACAAAGCCGATGATTATTTATAATGTGCCCTCAAGAACAGGATTAAATGTACTTCCAGAAACATACGCTGAACTTGCAAAACATGAGAAAATTGTTGCGGCAAAAGAAGCAAACGGCAACATCACAAGTGTTGCACAGACCATACATCTCTGCGGTGATTCACTTGACATCTATTCTGGAAATGACGATCAGGTTATTCCGATTATGTCACTCGGAGGAATCGGTGTGATTTCGGTTCTTTCCAATATATTGCCTGCGGAAACGCATAAAATGTGCCAGCTTTATCTGGATGGTAAAACAAAGGAAGCAGCAAAAATGCAGGTGGACTATGTTCCGCTGATTGACAGCCTTTTTTGTGAAGTCAATCCGATTCCGGTAAAAGCTGCAATGGAAGCACTTGGACTTTGTGACGGAGCGCTCCGTCTTCCACTCTGCGAAATTTCTTCAAGTAACTATGAACGTTTAGTGAAAGATATGAAAGAAGCAGGAATGAAATTAAAATAAATTTCATATAAATGGAATGATCAATTAATTTGAATAAAGGAAGTTTAATATGACACGAATCATTCTTTCAGGCGTAAACGGTCGAATGGGAAAAGCAATTGAAGGGCTTTGCGAAGCCAGCAATGATTTTGAAATTTGTGCAGGGGTCGATGTAAGTTTGGGAATTGCACATCGGTTTCCTACTGTTGAAAAGCCTTTTGCAATTATTGAGAATGCTGATGCGATTATTGACTTTTCACACCATAGCGCAACCGAAACATTGCTTTCTTATGCGATTGCGAAGAAACTTCCCATTGTAATATCAACAACAGGGCATACCGAGGAAGAAATGGCAATCATTGTGGAAGCATCAAAGAAAATTGCTGTATTCAAGAGTGCCAACATGTCTATCGGGATTAACCTGATGATTGAGCTCGCAAAAAAAGCGGCGGTCACCCTTCGGAATTTTGATATTGAGATTGTGGAAAAGCACCACAACCAAAAGCTTGATGCACCGAGCGGCACAGCGCTCATGATTGCGGATAGTATTTGCGAACGGTTGGAGAATCAGTTGGATTATAAATACGACCGCACAAAAGACCATAAAAAAAGAGAAAAAAACGAGATTGGAATTCACTCTGTTCGGGGAGGGAATATCGTGGGTGACCATGATGCTATTTTTGCAGGACCAAATGAAATATTGACCATTTCCCACAATGCACTTTCCCGTGAAGTTTTTGCAAGTGGAGCGCTTCGCGCAGCGGAATTTATCAAAGAAAAACCCGCAGGAATGTACAGTATGGCGGATTTGGTAAAAGAACAATAAGATTTCATCCGGTGGTTACAATCAGCGCACTTTTCTTGTAGAAAGGTGCGCTGATTTTTTTAGCTTAAATCAAAAATAAAGAAATTCAGTTACAGAATAAAAGGAATTTACCTGGTGTGTTTGGATTAAAATGTGAGCGAAGCAAAACCAATTTGTGCAAAACAATTTCTTATGTTTACTCCTAAAGAAGGAAAGGTTGTTGGTACATTTTGAAAATTGTTGTTGAACAGAACGTAGCTTCCTCCGGTTACCAGAAAAAATGAAACATTATGAAATAGATGAACTGTGCCTTGTTTTAATAAGGACTTTAAAATTTCAGACAATACGGCGTTGATACAATTAAAAAAACAAGTCCTATTCTGCAGATTGAGCAGTTTAGGACTTGTCTTCATTAACTAGTAGTTATTTGTTATTCATCAATATCATCGATGGTTTCTTCGTCGATGATATCAATATCGTCAAGATCATCCAATGGTTCTACCACTGCATCAATATTGACATGTGCGCCTAACAGATCTTCCTCTTCCTCTTCGTTGTCACGTTGGTAATGGAAGAGAGGTTCTTCTGCTGTTTCTTCCTCAATGATCAAGTTTCCGCTAGAATCGGTGATTTCAATATCACGGTAAACCTGCATGCCGGTACCGGCGGGAATGAGTTTACCGATAATGACATTTTCCTTCAAACCGATCAACGGGTCAACCTTGCCCTTGATTGCAGCTTCTGTAAGAACTTTTGTGGTTTCCTGGAAGGAGGCTGCGGAAAGGAAGGAATCAGTTGAGAGCGAAGCCTTTGTGATACCCATCAGAACAGGAGAGCTTGTTGCCTGAGACACGGTGCGGTCACCAGCATCGATCAATTCCTGAACTCGGGCGTTTTCATCGGCATATTCGTTGATGTCAACAAGTGAACCAAGTAATAGGTTGGTATCACCGGAATCTTCAATTCTGACTTTACGTGTCATCTGACGGGAAATAACTTCAATATGTTTATCATTGATATCAACACCTTGAATACGATAAACACGTTGAATTTCCATGATGATATATTCATAAACAGCTTGTAGACCGTTGATTCTGACAATGTCAGCAGGGCTCATAAATCCTTCGGTTAAAGATTGACCACGTGTGACAAAATCACCGTCTTCCACAGACATTCTGGTTCCGAACGGAATGATATAGGTCTTTTCTTCACCACTGACAGAACTTGTCAGTTTTACATGTCTTGCCTTTTTCTCTTCATTGATCGAAATTTCACCATCAAAATCTGCAACAACGGCGGTCTTTTTCGGACGTCTTGCTTCGAAGAGTTCTTCAACACGGGGGAGACCCTGTGTAATATCATTTCCGGCAACGCCACCTGTATGGAATGTTCTCATGGTGAGCTGTGTACCAGGTTCACCAATCGATTGAGCGGCGATGATACCAACTGCTTCACCAACATTGACCGGTTTGCCAGACGCAAGGTCGGAACCGTAACAATGGATACAGACACCATGTTTGGAATGACAGTTAAGAACCGAACGAATATGAACTTTTTCAATTCCGGCTGCGATGATTTGATCCACCTGCTCTTCAGTGAGCATAACATCGCTTTTCGCAATGAGTTCACCGGTTGTAGGATTCACGATATCTTCAATAGTAAAGCGACCGAGCAATCTATCAGCCAGCGGCTCAATCAATTCATTTCCGTCTTTGATCGAACTGACCCAGATACCATCGGTATCATGGCAATTTACTTCACGAATAATAACATCCTGCGATACGTCAACAAGACGACGTGTCAAATATCCAGAATCGGCTGTACGGAGCGCAGTATCGGCAAGACCTTTACGAGCACCGCGGGCAGCAATAAAGTATTCCAAAATATTAAGACCTTCACGGAAGTTTGCTTTAATCGGAAGTTCAATGGTTTTACCGGATGTGGAAGCCATAAGTCCGCGCATACCAGCGAGCTGACGAATCTGTTTGATGGAACCACGGGCTCCTGAATCCGCCATCATCTTGATGTTATTATATTTGTCAAGGTTTGCAATCAGCGCGGTGGTGACATCCTTTGTCGCATCTTCCCAAATCTTGATGACTCTGTTTCTGCGTTCTTCATCGGACAGTAAACCACGTGAATAGAGTTTCGCAATTATTTCAACTTGTTTTTCACCTTCGGCTATGATAACCTTTTTCTGCGGTGGAACGGTCATATCCGATACGGAAATCGTGATGGATCCTTTTGTGGAATACTTGAAGCCCATATTCTTTATCATATCAAGCACTTCGGCAGTGACTGAAATACCATGATATTTGATACAGCGGTCAATAATCTGACCGAGCTCGTCTTTTGTGACGACAAAATTGATTTCAAGATCCAGTACATTTTGTTCGTTTCGTTCAACGAAGTGCAAATCTTGTGGAATAGGCTGATTAAAGATCAGACGTCCGAGCGTGGTATCAACAAGTCTTGTAATCGTGGTACCGTCCTCTTGGGTCTTTACTCTTCTTACTTTGATTGCGGCATGAAGTCCCAATACGCCGTTGGCATATGCCATCATTGCTTCATCAAAGTCACGGAAAATCTTTCCTTCGCCGGGTTCACCCTCTTTTTCAAGAGTCAAATAGAAGGCACCGAGAACCATATCCTGTGTTGGAACGGTAACGGCACGTCCGTTTACTGGCTTTAAGAGGTTGTTTGCTGAAAGCATGAGAAAACGTGCTTCCGCTTGCGCTTCGGATGAAAGCGGTACATGTACAGGCATCTGGTCGCCGTCAAAGTCGGCGTTAAAAGCGGTACAAACGAGCGGATGAAGCTTGATTGCGCGTCCTTCAACAAGAACAGGTTCAAAAGCTTGAATCGAAAGTCTGTGTAGGGTGGGTGCGCGGTTTAACAGAACGGGATGTTCTTTAATGACATTTTCAAGAGCGTCCCAAACTTCTGGATTCACACGTTCTACTTTTTTCTTTGCGTCTTTGATATTGGAAGCTTTTCCTGTTTCGACAAGCCGTTTCATGACAAAAGGTTTAAACAATTCAAGCGCCATTTCTTTTGGAAGTCCGCATTGGAAGATTTTCAAATCCGGACCGACAACGATAACCGAACGTCCCGAATAGTCAACTCGTTTTCCGAGCAGGTTCTGACGGAAACGTCCCTGTTTGCCTCGCAGCATTTCGGAAAGGGATTTTAGCGGTCTGTTGTTTGGACCTGTAACCGGTCTTCCACGACGTCCGTTATCAATCAGGGCATCTACCGCCTCCTGGAGCATGCGCTTTTCGTTGCGGATAATGATATCCGGAGCGGAAAGTTCCATCAATCTCTTTAAACGGTTGTTACGGTTGATGACTCTTCTGTATAAATCATTTAAATCGCTTGTTGCAAAACGTCCGCCGTCAAGTTGAACCATCGGTCTGATTTCCGGTGGAATGACAGGGATTGCTTCGAGTATCATCCATTCCGGTTTGTTGCCGGAAAGGCGGAATGCTTCCACAACCTCAAGACGTTTGATGATGCGGATTTTTTTCTGTCCGACCGCATTCGGAAGATCTGCTTTTAATTCGGCAGAAAGCACTTCACAGTCAATTTCACAGAGAAGCTCTTTGATTGTTTCAGCACCCATGCCGGCGTGAAAATCATTCTCATATTTTTCGTAATATTCACGGTATTCTCGTTCAGTCAACAACTGTTTTTTCTGCAGAGGGGTACTGCCGGGATTTACTACGATATAGCTAGCAAAATAAAGAACCTTTTCCAAAAGTCTTGGTGAAATATCAAGAAGAAGTCCCATTCTTGACGGAATGGCACGGAAATACCAGATATGGGAAACAGGAGCGGCAAGCTCGATATGCCCCATTCTTTCACGGCGAACTTTGTTTGTTGTAATTTCAACATGACATTTTTCGCAGACTTTCCCTTTATAACGGACTCTCTTATATTTACCGCAATGGCATTCCCAGTCCTTCGTCGGGCCAAAGATCTTTTCGCAGAAAAGACCGTCCCGTTCCGGCTTTAAGGTTCTGTAATTGATGGTTTCTGGCTTTGTTACTTCGCCGTAGGACCATTTTCTAATCATTTCGGGAGAAGCAAGACCTATTTTTATGGCCTCAAATTCGTTGTGTTCCATTTGTCCCATTTATTTTAACGCTGCTCCTTTACATTATATTTTCGGGTGTGTTAACATGACCCGAGAGATTCGGATATTGTCAGAGAATTTTGTCAGTCGGCACTTTTCATACATGCGAATCGCATGAAATAAAAAGCAACGCCGAATAACAGAACTCACCAAAAAAACGAGTGTCGAGCGTTTCGAGTTAACACGCCCCAGGAAACATTCAGCCTTTATTCATCGTGGTCCTCATCGAAGTTGTCGAGAAAATCTTCTTCATCATCAAAGCTGTCATCACTGTCGTCATCCGTTTCAATTCCATCCTCCGTCTCGACGATAAAATCGTCCATATTGTCAGCAACTGTTTCGCCGATTTCTTCGGGAGCGACGGTTCTAATTTTTTCGGTTTCTTCAGCAGAACTGTCTTTTAAGGTTATCTCGTTGCCTTCACCGTCCAACACTTTAACATCAAGCGCCAACGACTGAAGCTCGCGAATGAGCACTTTAAATGATTCTGGAACGCCGGGAGTCGGGATGTTTTGTCCTTTGACAATTGCTTCGTACGCTTTTACACGTCCGACAACATCATCGGATTTCACAGTCAATATTTCCTGAAGGGTATAAGCGGCGCCGTACGCTTCAAGCGCCCAAACTTCCATTTCTCCGAAACGCTGACCGCCAAACTGGGCTTTACCGCCGAGAGGCTGCTGTGTGACAAGAGAATAGGGACCTGTGGAACGAGCATGAATCTTATCATCGACAAGATGATGCAGCTTCAAATAATACATAATACCCACAGTAACGGGGTTGTCGAACTTATCGCCGGTACGACCGTCATAAAGATCGGTTTTTCCGTCTTCTCGCAAGCCCGCAAGCTTTAAGCATTCAGCAATATTGGTTTCATTTGCACCGTCGAATACAGGTGTCATGACTTTCCAGCCGAGTTTTTTTGCGGCAATGCCAAGATGGACTTCCAATACCTGACCAATATTCATACGGGACGGAACGCCGAGTGGATTTAAAACAATGTCAAGCGGAGTGCCATCCGGGAGGAAAGGCATATCTTCAGGTGGCAGAATACGGGAAACGACACCCTTGTTACCATGGCGGCCAGCCATTTTATCTCCGACCGATATTTTACGCTTTTGCGCAATATAAACTCTTACAACTTTGTTGACGCCCGGAGGAAGCTCATCGGAGTTATCGCGTGAGAATTCACGGACATCGACTACAATTCCACTTTCACCATGCGGCAAACGAAGAGAGGTATCTCTGACTTCACGCGCTTTTTCACCGAAAATTGCACGCAACAATCTTTCCTCTGCGGTCAGTTCGGTTTCTCCTTTCGGGGTTACCTTTCCGACAAGAATATCTCCTGCACGCACCTCGGCACCTTTGCAGATGACACCGTCCATGGTAAGGTTGCGCAGTGCATCTTCACCAACATTCGGAATATCACGTGTGATTTCTTCCGGTCCGAGCTTTGTATCACGGGCTTCGTGCGAATATTCTTCTATATGAATCGAGGTATAAACATCGTCTCTGACAAGGCGTTCGTTGATGAGAACAGCATCCTCGTAGTTATAACCTTCCCATGTCATAAAGCCGATGAGAACATTTTTTCCGAGTGCAATTTCACCGTTTTCCGTTGCGGGACCATCTGCGATAACTTGTCCCTTTGTTATTCTCTCACCGGGAACAACAATCGGACGTTGGTTGACACAAGTGCCCTGATTGGATCGCTTAAATTTAATCAAATGGTAGACATGCTTTTGACCATCATCGCTGATAATCGTAATAATATCACCGTCAGCTTGATCGACAATGCCGTCTTCTTTCGCAACAATGACAACACCGGAATCGACTGCCGCTTTGTATTCCATACCGGTACCGACAATGGGTGTTTCAGTCATCATCAGCGGAACTGCTTGCTTCTGCATGTTTGCTCCCATAAGTGCACGGGAGTTATCGTCATTTTCAAGGAAAGGAATCATTGCTGTCGCAACGGAAACAACCATTTTGGGCGAAACGTCCATGTAATCCACACGTTCTTTTTCGACCTCAAGAATTTCTTCGCGATTACGAACAGTTACACGTTTGTGGACAAAACGGCCGGTTTCGTCAAGTGGTTCGTTTGCCTGTACAACGATATATTCATCTTCCACATCGGCTGTCATATAAACGACTTCATCCGTAACGATTCCGGTTGATTTATCAATCTTGCGATATGGTGCCTCAATGAAGCCGAATTTATTGATTTTGGCGTATGTTGAAAGATAGGAAATAAGACCGATGTTCGGACCTTCAGGTGTTTCAATCGGGCACATTCTGCCGTAATGCGTATAGTGTACGTCACGGACTTCAAAAGACGCTCTGTCACGGGAAAGACCGCCGGGGCCGAGTGCAGATAGTCTTCTTTTGTGTGTAAGCTCTGCAAGCGGATTTGCCTGATCCATGAACTGAGAAAGAGGAGAAGAACCGAAAAATTCCTTGATGGAGGAAACAATCGGTCTTATGTTGATCAGTGCTTGCGGGGTTAAGTTTTCGGTGTCCTGCATGGTCATACGTTCTTTCACGATTTTGTCCATGCGGGTAAAACCGATTCTCATCTGGTTTTGCAACAATTCGCCAACACTGCGCAGACGACGATTTCCCAAATGGTCGATATCATCAACTGTTCCGCAGTTGTGCGTCAGGCAGACAAGATAGTTTATGGAAGCATAAATATCTTCTCTTGTTATGTGTTTTGGAATCAATTCATCGCGGCGGCGTAAAAATAACGCTTTGAAGTCTTCTTCATTGTCGGTTGAATCTAAAATCTCACGAAGTACATCAACCTGAACTCTCTCTGTGAGTTCGAGTGAAGAAAGATCATAAGGAACAATGCCGAGCTTATCGACAAATGCGGCCTTATTTGAAAACACTTTAAAGGGGCGGGGTTTGGAATCTTGGGTATTGACAAATACTTCGGTTACACCGGCATCTTCAATGAGTTGCGCTTCGCCGCGTGAAAGCATTTTTCCTTTTTGGAACAAAACTTCTCCGGTGAAGGGGGCAATGACGTCTTCAGCCAAGGTGAATCCCGATATTCTTCTGCAAAGGGCGAGTTTCTTGTTGAACTTATAACGGCCAACAGCAGAAATATCGTATCTTTTTGCATCAAAGAACAAATTGTTAATTAAAATTTCCGCACTTTCTACCAATGGCGGATCACCTGGACGGAGTTTTTTGTAGATTTCTTTTAGTGCTTCATCTCTTGCAGTTGTGCCGTTTTTGACGGCGTCAGTTTCCATGGTATCCTTGGAAAGCGTTGCGATGATTTTTTCGTTGTCACCGAAGAGATCGATAATATCCTTGTTGGATCCAAGTCCCAAAGCACGAACCAAAACAGTGACGGGAAGTTTTCTGTTTTTGTCAATACGGACATAGAAAACATCATTCGCATCGGTTTCATATTCGAGCCATGCTCCGCGGTAAGGGATAACAGTGGAAGAGTAAATCTTTTTGCCTGACTTGTCATCAGCTGTTTCATAATAAATACCGGGCGAACGTACAATTTGCGATACAATAACACGTTCCGCACCGTTGATGACGAAGGTACCATGTTCGGTCATAAGCGGAAAATCGCCCATAACAGATGCGACCACGGGTGCGACCGGAAGCGGAGCGATCGTCACGGGAACAGGAATGACGGGAGCCACAGGAGCGGTTGGGGCGAC
>Ga0183099_1002148_pt1 | contig 10432 bp, 10 predicted proteins | sample Biomet1_FD_127788 | JGI IMG/M metagenome (GOLD analysis project Ga0183099, IMG submission 127788) | Microbial communities from bioreactor (seeded with anoxic lake sediment) at LBNL, California, USA - Biofuel metagenome 1 | ecosystem: Engineered > Bioreactor > Anaerobic > Unclassified ... | reverse complement strand
TAAGAGTTTTCAGAACTATTTTCCATGATCAGAAACTCAATTGATTATTCAGAATACGAGATTCAGAGGAGCAATTTTGAGTTTTGGATCAGCTCTCAAAATAAATATCCGGCAGGAACTAAATTCTCAATCCAGTACGTATGGCATTTAGGAAAATTCGAAATCGACACATACGAACGGAAATTTACAGTTTCAGATAATGAAATCAAGGAAACATGCGGGAAATACTTTTTCAACGAAATCGAAATTCCAGTAAATGTGATTGAACAGAAGAACGCGCTTGATCTTGATCTTAAATTGAGAAAAGGCAGTATTGGAAGCGTGAAAACCACACAGGGAAATGTTTACATCTCGCTTAATGAAAAAAATGGACAGGTAATCGCTCGATGTGGTGAGAAAGAAGCAATCGCTGGCGATATTGAAATAGTCGAGAACAAGAAAGCTATTAATGTCCAGTCACTTGGATTAGAGTTTCCTTATATTGAAGTTCCCGCAACCGTTGAAAATGCATTTCGGAAAGTGAAAAATGAAAAATTGATGCAGGGATGTTCATTGATATCAGTCGGGAAAAGTTTACTCACAGGAAAAGAATATTACAAATTCAGTGCTAAAATTCCAACCTCGGAATGGATTAAAGTAAAAAATTATTTCGAGGACCTCGGCACAGGCACCGGAATTAAGGATGAGCTTACCGGGTGGGTAACGAGTGAGCCTGACACGGTATCAAGGGTTTTAAAGCTAAATGTTGATTGAAAGTTTTGAATAATTTCAATGCCGCGACTCCTATATTTTTCTTACTTCTTCGAAATCGCGCGAATGATTACACCAACGTCGAATTTTCGTTATGGAGTGATGGGTGACACTACAGTATATATATACGACATGGTGTACAAATATGTACACTGAGCACTTTAAAATATTTACTTATATAAAATTATGTAATCGGGCTAATATTCCTTCGATCTAATATTAGCCCACGTATTTAAATATTAGAATTAACAACTTTTTAAGTAATTACGATTCTTAAAAACGGTATTTGCATTCGTGGATTATTCCGGCAGTGAGAACCTTTATTTATTAAGTACTAGTACTAGTACTTAATAAATAAAAGGTGTTTTCGATGTCATATGATCCAGGGTACACAAAAGTAAACGCTACCTACGAATCGAATGAGGTATTAAAAGCACTTGCTAAAGAGAAAAAGCAGTATGTTTACCAGGTGCTTGATGATATACTCAGGGAGAAATTCCCAAACTACTTTCGAGGCTGTTGAGAAAAAGAAACGGAAATAACAATCATAAAAGATTAAAAAACCGATTTTAAAACTCCCCGGGGCCAACCGGAGAGCCGAAATCGAAACACTACAGACCTAACAACGCTCAATTGTTAGTACGTCTGCGAACTATTTAAGACTTCTTAACCAGACACAAAATGTCGATAAAAAATTTAGTCGACATAATGGTATTATAGAAGTCTAATATTTAATAGTTTTGCAGAAATCATTGTTTCGGTTTTAGCTCTTTCACGGTATTGGTTCTTCCGATGTGGGTTTTTACTTCTCGGTTTTTACACAATGAAAACAAGGAAGTAAAAATTATGAGTAGAACAAAACAGGCCAATAAAAATACTCAAGTTTTGATTTGCAACCAACTCACCGACTCCGAACTTATTAGGGGCAAGAACGGAATAGTTATTTTTGATGAATGGCACAGACCTGAGGAATACGACAACTGCAGCAGGGGAGATATTGCGCGGGCGTGTCGGCTTGGTAGGGGGTTCTGATGTCCCCGTCACTTTCTTTTTTGGACTCCTTCTACGCGGAGAAGCAGGTCAACACTGTTCACTATCTCGTGGATTTGCAAGACGAAGGACCAGAAGAACCAGACCTCAACCAGTATACGGAAACCAACTGTAACGCTTACAAGCTCAGACGAAAAGAGAGAAGGCAGGCCAGGGCACACTTTAGGAGGATCTGAAATGTCCTTCGCTTCTTTTGACCAAGAAACATTAAACGAAATAAACAACAGTTTCAATATAGTTGACCTTATTGGCAACAGTCCTAAAGTAATGAATTTCCGGCATACTTCAGGAGGGCAGTATGTAGGGCACACTAATCCGGATAGCAAATCAAAAGCCAGTTTGAAAGTAAACAGCATCACGGGGGAATGGCACGATCTAGCAACCGGTATAGGTGGAAGGGCTCTTCACTGGATCGGGTACGACGCGGGATATACAGACTTCACAGGACATGATTTTATAGAAGTCGTTAATCTGGCAGCCGATAAAGCAGGGATTGAATTAAAGGGATTAAGTGAAGAAGATAGAGGAGCCATCCGGGAATGGAAAGACCTTAAAAGATTCTGGACCGAAGCCGCAGAGACTTATCATAATAACCTAAAGAACAAACCCGATCTGTATGATTTTATTAAGGGAAAGTGGGGACTCAATGAGGAAACGGTTGATAAATATAAAATTGGGTATGCAACAGAGTTTAAAAACTTGCATAAACTAAGCCAGGAAACCCTTGAAAAATCAGGGCTTGTAAAGGTAGACGGGAGTCGGGTTAATGAGAATTTCCATGATAGAATTACTTTTCCGTACTGGAATAAAGACGAAGTTGTTTATTTTGCTGCACGGGCAATGAGAGACGATGTTAACTCAAAATACATGAAACTGATGGTATGTAAAGAAGGACAGGAATATATCAGTCCGTTAGTTCAAAACCGCTTTTTCTATGGGGAAGATTCGGTAACGGGTAAAAAGGAATGTGTGATAACTGAAGGGGTAACGGATTGTCTTTCGATGTTACAAGCCGGATTTGCGTGTATTTCGCCTGTTACAAAGGAGTTTAGAGAAGAAGACGCACCTAAATTAATTCAAATATGCAAAAGGCTTGAGACTGTCTATATCTGCAACGATAACGAAGAAAACAACGTGGGAAGAGATGGAGCATTAAAGACAGCTACACTTCTAGAGAAAGAAGGCATTTCCGTAAGGATTGTAATTTTACCTAGACCTGAAGGAGTCAATAAGGTTGATATCGCGGAGTATATGAAAACTCACACCACTGGGGATTTCAAAAAATTACAGGATGACAGTTTAGGACTGTGGGAGTTTAAATTAAGTCTCGTTAAGGTACCCGATAAAGCGCTTGGGAGACTTAGAGCTTTCGAGGCTTTCATATCAAACGATATTCATACAATGAGACCAGGAGAATGGGATGTTTTCGTAATGAATGAAGTACGGGAGCATTTCAAGCTAAAGAAGGGTGAAGTTAAGGGAATCGTAACAGAAAATCAACCATGCCCGGAAACACAACAAAACGCGAAAAATGAAGACATACAACAGATACCGCCCGACTTTAAGCGGTTCTATGAAGTGAAAATAAACCGTGACGGGGACGCTATAATAAAACTAATCTACTCGGAAATAGCGGCGTACCTCACGGAAAAGAATAAAGTTCTCTCTTACGCGGAAACGCTGTATATCTACAGAGAAGGGATTTATAGAAACGGGGAAGTTGAGTTAAAAGCGGAAGCGCAGTCAATAATAAAAACACTTGATTTCAAAGGAAGTATAACTGAATCAACCCGAGAAATAATTCATTACCTGACATACGAAAACCCGGAAACTGAATACCCATTCAATGAATACGGAAATATAATACCAGTTGAAAACGGACTTTTGAAGCTGGACTTTGAAGCCGAAAACGTGGAACTTATACCATACAACCCTGAATACAAATTCAATTTCAAGCTTCCTATAAACTATGATCCTGCAGCGGATCCCGAACCTTTAGATGAAGTCATCAGGGGATATGTTGACCCGGACGAAAGGGAAGGAGAAAACGGGAAAGGGGAAACTATCAAACTTGGATATTCAGACGTAAATCTATTGTATCAGATTCCAGCACAAGCAATTTTGCAGATGGTAGGGGCTGCGACCTTCAAAAAAGCATATATCCTTCAGGGAGACGCACACGCCGGGAAGTCTTCTTACTTGGAGTTACTTAGCCGGGTATTCGGAGAGGCGACCATATCGGACGTATCTTTACAAACACTTGTAACTGATCGTTTCGCACTTGCGGACCTCGAAGGGAAGCTTTTAAACTGTTATGATGACTTGGCAGACATCCCATTAAGAGAAGGCGGGATATTCAAAACGTTAACAGGAAAGTACCATCATAGGATACAGAGGAAAGGAAAGCAGGGATACAACGCAACTATAAAAGCGGTTCATGTATACACGTGTAACACACCGCCAACCTTTAGCGATTCTATAGCAAATGATACAGCGTTCTGGGAAAGATGGGAGTTTGTCAACTTTACAAACCTGTTTGAGATAGACCCTTATTTTTATGATCGGGTGTTTACTCCGGAGAACCTAGCAGGGTTCTTTAACACGGTAATTAATACAGCTATATCGATAAAGAAAAACGGCAAGCTCCTGATTGATAGCGCCGCTGGGGAAGCCCGGGAAAAATGGCAGAGCAACGCTGACCCGTTGTATAAATTCATCGAAGGACAGTTAAGCAAGGAATCAACAAAAACAATCTACTTGGATAAAACAAAGTTCTTACAAGCGTATACTAAATACTGTAATGACAAGAAGGTGGACCCGGGAAAAATACCCGGTAGTGTGACGATGTTTACTAAACTTCTTTTTAAATACGAAATAATGACAAAGCAGATTAAAATTGATGGTGCACAGCAGCCATGGATCTATTGCTTGCCGTATTCATGGACAGATGAAAAAAGCCCTTACTACGTGAAACCAATTGTAAAAGAAACAAAGCAGGTAGGTTTTTAACTACCTGATATTATTTTTTTTCCTTTCCTCACATGCACAAAATCTTTTAAGTAACGATTTCTTTAACTTTTTTCTACTTCTTAAGGTGGGTTTTTGGAAAATAAAAAAAACGTTAAAGCAAAAAAAAAATATTTGCAATATCCTATAAGGAATTGAGAAAATGTTAAAGAACCCGTTACGCAATTGTATAAACCATCTTTATTTTCTTCTTTTTTGCTCAATTGATGTTGTGTATATGTGAAATCCTCCAGCTGCAAAAATCACACTATAGAATTCACAATCCAAAAACAGTTTTATTTTGTCCGGGTCTTTGTCTAAGTTCATTAGGTAAAAAAAGAATAAAATCATATTGAGGGCAGATATTTAATTTATATTTTTGTCTGGTTTTGTCTGGTTTTTGTCCTGAAATGTCCCTGTATTTCTCTTTTTATATACTAAAATAACTAAATATCGGGGCTGTAATGTCCCGGTATTTTCGTTTCGAATCGTTATACAACGAATCAATAGAAAAGGCATACGGGTAAAGCCTCTATACCCTTGTTTTGTTTCGGTTTTGTTTCGTTTTTTTTCCGAATCGTTATATTATCGTTTGATGAAATTGCCTTAATATCAATTCCATGCATAGTATGCAAACGCATTTTTTAATTCAATGCCTCTTCATATCGTTTTAGTTCCTGAAAATATACTTATTTTATGACATTTCTTCAAATTTCTTCAAAAAACTTAAAAAAACATGCAGGTAAATAAAAATAACATTCTGCTTATTATCGGTTATGACTAAATTCAAGTGGACTCCTAGAAAGAGGCGGGCTGCTTATCTCTTGGCATGTGAGCCTAAAAAGTATAAGGACATTGCAGCAGAATTAAACATCACAGAGCAGACCTTATGGAATTATAGGCAGTCTGGAGAATTCAACCGGGAAGTAGGGAAGATGTCAGCCAGGGAGAATAAGCTGAGGATGGAAACCCGGTTAGTATGTGAGTTGAACAGACGCGGGCTTATTTAATTTTCTCTTTTTTGATGGTCTAAAAATTCTAAAAATACCTTTTTTACATACTCCCAAAACTCCCAACACTTGTTTTATACACTTAATTTATATATTAATAACGTATGTATAGTTTTTTGGTTAAGTTATAGGGGAAGGCTGGCAGGATAGAAAAAAATTGTAAATATCGGATTGGGTTTTACCTTTTTACTTAATCAATTTATTATATCTGTTAAGCATATTTTATATCATGGAATGGACACCTAATAATTACAAGAAATTATATGACGCAGTTGACTTAAAAATATCATCTCTTTCAACAGATCGAATGAAAAGCGATATGAAAAGACATGAATTGTATGCAAAAAATACCTTTACACAAGAGGAAACAGATAGAATAGATGAAATGCGTGAATATGAAGATGGAATTAATGAAGAAATTTACCATATTGAACAATTGAAAAATAACGTTGTAGAAGCATTAGACAAACTAAAAGAGCATATAGATAAGTAGACTGATATTTTAGATTCAAAGTCTCTATTTTCTAAATGTAATTTAGTATCCTTACCAAAACTTCCATCTTGGTTTTTTCTTTTCTCCAGGCGCTTCAATTGCCTTCTGATTAATCAACGTTTGAACCTGCAAGAAGTAATTATTATGCATTTGCTTAAGGTCCTCTTCTCGCTGGCCTGCCTTCTCGAGATCTGCCTTTAATGTTTAATTATGCCTTTCCAGCTTTGACTCAAAACTTACTCAAATTATCACATCTACAAATAATTATATGCATTGAATAAGATACTTTATTTGTTCAAAACGGGGAAAGCTGGGCAGTGTCTCGAATTTGCTGTAAATTCGAAGTCAAGTTTTTGTGTACTGTAAATGAAACTGATCTACAAATCTCGAATTTTTGACTCGAAAACCTCTTAAAATTTGTAATTTTACAGAAAAATTGGCACACTGCCTGTTTTGGCAGTGTACCGAAAGTTTTGTAAAATTATAAATCTCAAAAAGTCACTAAACTAAACAAGATACAGTACCAAAAAATTAGACTTCGAATTCTACCTATGTGTTTCTCATAGTTTTTTCACGTTTGATAGTACGGCTACCAGCAGGAACCCTTCTATTCCTATGACCTATGGAATAACCGAGTTCAGAGAAACATACCCTCTGGGTTCAAAACTTAGAATAGGATTTTGGTTCCGTTGCAAAAATAATTTTTCTGTACTTTGAGGTTATTCTTCTTTCCTTTAAATGCCATTTTAAACCAAATTTGCTTACTAAAATTATCTTATTGTGAAGGTTTTCAACGATTTTGTAAAATGCTCTGATTTTTTGCAACGGAACCTTTAATATTGCTATCCTGCAACCACTTGTGCTCGGACAATAACGGCTTTTATATTTTTAAAGTTGTATAGAGTTATAAAGTTTTATTTGTAATTTAGACCTGACTTTCGGTTTTTTTTTAATATAAACACTTTTTTATTTGATATTCTGTATATAAGTAAATATTTATCATTCAAAATTAATCTCAAAGAAGCTTTTTAGAAGGCTAGTATATCACAATTTAATAAAACAAACAAATATATTTGCGGTCTAACATATTTGTAGTCTAAAACACAGTCTCTATAATAAAAAGCATTTTGGAAAAAATAGAGATGTGTTATTAAAATACAAATAATAAAAGGAGTAATAAAATGGTTAAAAAATCAGTTAGTAGAGTAGTAAAAGTTTTTACCCTTTTGCTTTCAGTTCTTTTATTAGCGACAATAACTGTTGGAGCAGCAAGTGCATGTAACTATAACTGTGCCAACTGTGACAAACAGTGCTTTGACGATAGTAGCTGTTATAAACAGTGTGTTGTTTGCTTCACAGCGAGTTGTGAAGACGACAATGAATGTGAAGTAAACAACTGTGAAGTAAACAACTGTGAAGTAAACAACTGTGAAGTAAACAACTGTGAAGTAAACAACTGTGAAGACGACAATGAATGTGAAGTAAACCACTGTGAAGTAAACCACTGGGAAGGAAACAACTGTAAAGAACACGGTGAACACCACGACCGCTGTGACTATCGCTGTAAAGACCGCTGTAAAGACCGCTGTAAAGAACACGGTGAACACCACGACCGCTGTGACTACCGCTGTAAAGACTACTGTTAAATCAAACTTTTAACTAGAGAAATATCAGTGAGCTGATCCCAAAACTCAAAATTACTTCTCTAAAGCTCGAATTTAGAATGATCAATTGAACTTCTGGTCATGAAAATAGTTTTGAAAATTTACTGATTTGAGAATAAAGTTGGTTTTGGGATGACCTCAATTTCAATATAATAGGACTTACGCGGTTGAACTGAGAAATCGATAGCATTAAACCTCTAACTATTTTAAAAACTAAACTATTCATTCAGCCGATTGTGCTTGATTTTATACTTCAAGTGCGTAAGTTCTGTATAATATTAGTTTCGGGATAGGCTCAGTGTTAAAGGGAGTGAATCTCTGAATTAAAAAAAATTCGTAACTATTCAGTCTGGAAAAACAACCACAATAGCCATATTTCACAAGATTCAATGGACAAATTTATAGGAATTGGTTTCCTTAAATTGTAGGCTATTGATTGTGTTTTTTATTTTTTCATTGGTTAGTTATCACACTTATCTATTACGTGAAAATCGATATCAACCAACTGATTTTGGGCAGGCTGAATAGTTACAAAAATTCAACACTTTTGGGAATTTTCGCTTCCGTTGCAAAAAATCTCAGAATAAGCATGTAAATCTATGGATATGAACAAAAGTTAAAATATTCGAGAAAATATATCAATATTATAGAACTATTCCAAATAATTGATTAATATATTTAGCTTCATTAAGACCAAAGTAAAGATCATTTACTTGTCCTTTTTTAATCATATTCATAGCTTCAATTCCTTTTAAAGTCTTATTAGCAGATTGAAAAGACTGAAATCCTAACATTGGATTAACTATTCGCTTTATAGATCTATGATCTTGTTCTATAATGTTATTCAAATACTTGATTTGTCGGTTCCGTTGCAAAAAATCAGAGCATTTTACAAAATCGTTGAAAAACTTCACAATAAGATAATTTTAGTAAGCACATTTGGGTTAAAATGACATTTAAATGGACGAAGAATAACCTCAAAGTACAGAAAAATTATTTTTGCAACGGAACCACTAATGGGGATGCATTCTATTGAAACTAAAATTGGAGAATAATATATGGAAACTAACAAAAAATTACATTTAATAGCCTCAGCATCGATATCTTTTGTTTTGTTTTTGATTCTCATTTCGCCGACAGCATTGGCAATGAGTAACAAATTCACTTCGCCAGAGAAAACTTCGGAAAATAATGTTGTAAAAATAACCCAATTGAAGCAGATAAACACATTACTCTATAAAGGCCCGGTTTTTGTGAGAATAGGAGCTGAATGGTGTTCAGTATGTCAGTCTCTGAATCCCACCTTTGAAAAACTCGCAGCAGAATACCGAGGAAAAGCCACAATTGCGTATGTAGATGTAGACCAGAGCCAGGATCTTGCAAAATATTTTAAAGTAAAATCTCTCCCTGACTGCTTTGTAATCGTTGGTGTTGATAATGGAAAATATGTCTACATGAAGGAGAACTGTAAAATTAGCACGGATAGGTCCCAGGCCAGGATCGTTGGCAGAAATGATAATAATGAAAAAGTTTTTGAAAAAATTCTGAATAACGCCTTTATTCAGTAGGATAAAGTAAAAGGCTCTGTTGCAAAAAATCTGGCTATTTTACAAAACCAGTGAAAAACATCACAAATCGGATATTTATATGCTATAAACAGGTCAATAATGATACAAAAAGCAATAGTTATAGCCTAAAAAGGCAGCAAAAAATCCTTTCTAATGATACAATAGAATAAAAAGAAAATCAAAGATAGTAATATGCTATCTAATTCCTTTAAATGGAAACACTTTGCAGGGGAAATCATCTTATTAAACGTAAGATGGTACTTAAAGTATGCATTGAGTTATAAAAATTTAGAGGAAATAATGGCAGAAAGGGGAATAATAGTCGACCATACAACCATTATGAGATGGGTACATCAATATTCACCTGAAATGGAAAAGAAGATAAGAAGGCATTTAAGATCAACAAATGATTCATGGAGAGTTGATGAAACCTATATCAAAGTAAGAGGTAAATGGAAATATTTTTACCGAGCAGTTGATTCTGACGGAGATACAATTGATTTCATGTTAAGTGCAAAACGAAATCGAAAAGTAGTGAAGAGATTCTTTAAGAAAGCTTTGAGTTCTAATCATAATCAAATTCCAAGAGTAATAACCGTTGATAAGAATCCAGCTTATCCACCTGCTATAAATGAACTGAAAAATGATAAAATAATACCTATAAACGTAGGAATTCGACAAATTAAATATTTGAATAACATTATAGAACAAGATCATAGATCTATAAAACGAATTGTTAATCCAATGTTAGGATTTCAGTCTTTTCGATCTGCTAATAAAACTTTAAAAGGAATTGAAGCGATGAATATGATTAAAAAAGGACAAGTAAATGATCTAAATTACTCTGTTCTTAATGAAGTCAAATACATTAATCAATTATTTGGTTTAGTT
>Ga0183099_1002147_pt1 | contig 10435 bp, 9 predicted proteins | sample Biomet1_FD_127788 | JGI IMG/M metagenome (GOLD analysis project Ga0183099, IMG submission 127788) | Microbial communities from bioreactor (seeded with anoxic lake sediment) at LBNL, California, USA - Biofuel metagenome 1 | ecosystem: Engineered > Bioreactor > Anaerobic > Unclassified ... | reverse complement strand
AAGAACACTTCAGTTTTATAATTAGAAGTCCTATCGTATGTATCCATTATTTCATTTAATTGTTTAATTTCAGGAGCAGAAAGAAGCTCTTTTAATTCTGTAAGTGTCTCAGGAATATCTGCATTTTTTCCATAGATAAGGAATTTTAACTTTTCTTGAAAACTACTTTTACTGCTTCTATCATAATTTTTATAAAGACTATCAAAGCTTATTTTACTATTATGACTGAGATAATGTGCGTATCTTTTGCTAAGGAGGAAATAAATATTATTGAGTTCCTCTTTTGGAATAGAAGCTTCGTCCAAAACTTTTCCTAGAGGTATAGCTACTTCCAAGATAAATAGGAGTACAAGTTCCAATTCATTTAATTTTTTATTATATATTTTCTCAAATATTTTTTTGTATGCAAGAAGTTCAAGAAACATTCTGCCTTTGTCATCAATAAGTTTAGGGTTATTGATAAAACAAGAGATTTCTCTTTTGTTAATCTCGCTAACCAATAAATTATAGTGAGGAGTAAGAAAGTTCTTGTTCCAAAGTATCATGTTTTCTGGTGATAAAAATAAGTTATTTTCGTTAAAATATTTTTCCATTTTATCAACAATCTTGATTTCATTGGAAATATTTGTATTAAAAAATTGTCTGATATATAGTAGTTTTTCTATTCGTTCAGAAGATAAACTTCTTTCAACGTCATATTTGTATAAGCCTAAAAATAATTTAATTAAATAAGAGTCAAGATAAATAGAGTTTTTCCAGTTTCTACTGTAGTTTCTTTTACTTTCATTCAAATAATGAATAAGCGAATAACAATAACCGAAAAATCTTTTTCCACCTTCTTCCAAATAGCTTTTAAAATCCAAAAAGCTTAAGAATATATCTCCAAATTTTTCTTTTCGAGTTTCTTCGTTAATCCCATTGATTTCTAAAATTTCAATAGTAGGTCTATAAATTGTATTATACCAAATCTTAGAAATTTCTTTGAAGTTGTATTGTTCCTTAGAAAAATTATTTACATTTTTTTCGAAATTCTGTATTCTTCTTATTAACCGTTCATATGCTCCTGGTTGGTCGCTATTTATTTCATTAATATCTGTTTGTTTGTAGAAATAGAATTTTTCCCAGTAAATGACATCCTTGGGGTCATCGGTAGAAGGAAAGAACTCAGTAACTTCAGCTTCTGTAGATTTTGCGTTAAGATATTTGGCAACAGAAATTCTATGATTTCCGTCATAAGCAAAATATTCATCTCTAATTTTATAAAGTTGAATAGGAGGCAGATTTCCATTACTTACCATTTCTTTATAGATACTGCACCAACGAATTTTTACTATTTTGTTTCTTGGAATAAAATTTTTATCAAAATCTTCAATTTTTCCAACACTTCCGACAATTTTATCAAGGGCAACAGTAACTATTCCAAGATAAGAGTTGTTGTAAGCTTTAGTTTCATGCTGGATTTCTTGAAAACTTTTTAATTCAGTGGCTTTTCCCAAAGTAAAGCCTAAGATTCCTCTAGAACGCTTGAATTTGTCATAAGCTTCTTCAGCTTCCAAGTCTAGATATCTTCCCATCATAAATATCACCTACTTTTTTTGATATTCTATTACTTTATATCCATAAACATTAACAATTCTAGTATTTTCTACAGTTGTTTCTACACTTTCATGATGATTATTAAGATGAACATGCCCATGTAACCAGAGTTTTGGCTTAAAATTCTTGATAATTTTGTGAAAAACTTCAAAGCCCCTATGGGTAAAGTCATCTTTATCATGAATATGTCTAGGTGGTGAATGGCTCAGAACAATATCCAAATGGCCAAAACCCAAATAAAATATATTTTTCATTATCTTACTATTCATTTCTTGTTCTGAATATTGATGAAGGCCTCGTGAATATTTTTGAGAACCGTCTAGTCCAAATATTTTTAAACCTTTATAATCTATAACTTTTCCATCAATATTTTTGCAAAAAGAAATATCGTGATTGGTTCCGTAGACATGGTTGCCATTGACATATATGAGGTCTTTGTTTAGAGCTGTTACTAGAAAATCTAAATAATGATTACTTACATCTCCAGCAGACATTATAAAATCTATATCGTGAAACATGTTTTTTAATTGTTCAATACTAAATTTTTCTAAAATCTCATTGTCACTTACAGCTAGTATTTTAAAAAAATTCTTGTTCTTTTTTTTTCCAAACATTGGTAAACCTCGTTTCATTTGTTTATGTAAAATATTTATTTAGTTGTATAGCTTGTTAAAAACCATTGATATTGCTCCTTGTGCAGCAGATAAATCTCCAAGTTTCGCAGGTTTTATTTTTAATTTAGAAAGAGAACTTTCTAAAGAGTTTTCTATGATTTTTTTACTTAATTTTGCATAAAAATTTTTCCCGAAATCATTAATTTCCCCATTAATAAGTATAGTATGTGGATTTAATAAATTAATAATGGGAGAAAGAGTGAAAGCTAATTTTTCTGAAATATCTTCTACAATCTCTTCTGCAACGGGATTTTTATTGAGATATTCTACAGAAAGTTCCTTTATACTATTTATATGCAAAGAATATTTTTCTCTACTAATTTTTATGACATTTTCGTTGGATAAGAAAGTTTCAAGACAATCGTATTTACCACAGGAACATAGTCTCTTACTAGAGGTAGAAACTTTAATATGCCCAATTTCTCCAGCGCAGAAGTTATTACCATTGTAGACTTTTTTATCGATAATTATTCCAGCTCCAATACCGTCTCCTATATTTATTAGAACAAAATTGTTTTCTCCAATAGCAGCACCGTGTTCAAGTTCTCCTAAAGCCATAAGTCTAACATCATTTTCTACAAAAACAGTATATGAGTATTTGTTTTCCAAATAAGATTTGATATTATAGTTTTTCCAACTGTAATGAGGCGAAAAAATAGAAACACCTTTAGCAGAGTTAACCATACCATTAAGAGCAATTCCTACTCCCAAAATATTAGGGTTTACTCTTCTAAAACTTTCAATATGAATATCTATTATATCTAGAATGTTGTCATGACTCAAATCAAGTAATTTTGTTTCCAAAGTAGAAACAGTTTCACCTACATAGTTTGTAAAAATGGATATAATCTTTCTTGGAGCAAGATAGAAACCAATAAAATATCCAGCATCTTTGTTTATATTTAAAAGAATAGATGGTCTTCCTAGAGAGTTTTCACCAGCACCAGTTTCAATAAGAATACCTCTATCTATAAGTTGTTTAGTGATTTTAGTAATGCTTGCAGGAGTGAGTTTAGTGATTTTAGCAATCTCTGCTCTTGAAATGTCAGGCTTATTTTTTAAAATATTTATTATGTTATAAATATTTATCTTTTTTATAAGTTTACTTGTTCCTTTTATCATTTTAAACTCCTTGGGAATCAATAATATACGGATTATATCATGAAATAAAGAATATATGTTAATAAAATATACACTTGTGTATTAAATTTTGTTATATATACCTTTAAATTTAATTAACTCAGTTAACTAAGTATAGTTTAAAAAAAATAAAAAATCAATAGAATAAAAAAGGAAATAATAAAAGAGAAAGTATATTTTAGAAGTCTGATAAGCTTTATAATTATGGTTTTTTTATAAAAAATCAAATAATTAAGCTTGGATATATTTAAAAAATATATTTCTCAACAAAGAAATATACATTTGGTTTATGATAAAAATGAAAAATGGTTTTTTTATTGAGCTTTTTCGTAATTGAAACACAACTATAAAATAAATAATGAATTATTTTTGACTGAAATGTCAATTAAATATACACTAAAAACTTTTTTTATACAAAAAGGCTCAAATATAATGAAAAAAAATTTGACAAAGAAAAGAAATCGAGCTATACTTAATTTGTTAACAGAGTTAACTATAAAAAACAAACATAGCGGAGGGAAAGATGACAAAAATTTCAAAAAACTTAATGTTAGGAATGGTATTAGTATCTTTAGTAGCTTGTGGGGGAAAAAAAGAAGCAGCAAAAACTGAAGGGACAGAAGCAGCTGCAGCTGGAGCAAAAATAGGGGTTACAGTTTATAAATATGACGATAACTTCATGGCGACAGTAAGAACAAACATGGAAGAAATGGCTAAAACTTTAGGATTAGAATTAAATATGGCTGATTCACAAAACAGTCAATCTACTCAAAATGACCAAGTAGATGTATTCTTATCAAAAAATATGGACGCTTATGCAATCAACTTAGTTGATCCAGCAGCAGCACAAACAATATTAGATAAAATTAAAGCAGCAGGAAAACCAATAGTATTCTACAATAAAGAACCTGATGCAGCTACTATGGCTAGCTATGATAAAGTTTATTATGTAGGAACAGATTCAAAAGAATCAGGAGTTATTCAAGGGCAATTAATCGCTGATGAATGGGCTGCTAACAAAGCATGGGATTTAAATGGAGATGGAAAAATCCAATTCGTTTTATTAAAAGGGGAACCTGGACATCCAGATGCTGAAGCTAGAACTGAATGGGTTGTAAAAACTCTTAATGAAAAAGGTATAGGAACTGAAGAGTTAAATAAAGATACAGCTATGTGGGATACTGCACAAGCTAAAGATAAAATGGATGCATGGATTTCTGGTCCAAACAAAGATAAAATTGAAGTTGTAATCTGTAATAATGATGCAATGGCATTTGGAGCAATCGAATCATTAAAAGCAGCAGGAAAAACAACTGTTCCTACATTCGGAATAGATGCTTTACCAGAAGCTTTAGCAAAAGTAAAATCTGGAGAATTAGCTGGAACAGTATTAAACGATGCTAAAAACCAAGCTAAAGCAACTTTAGAATTAGCTAAAAACTTAGCTGCAGGAAAAGATCCATTAGATGGAACTTCTTGGAAATTAGATGACAAAAAAGCTGTAAGAGTACCTTACGTAGCTGTAAATAAAACAAATGTAGCAGATTTCGAATAAGAAAATTCAAGGGGTGCTAAGGCACCCCATTTATATAAACGGCTAGGAAGGAGATGTAATGGATAGCAAAAAAACGCTAGACACCAATGGAGATATATTACTGCAAATGACAAATATTTCAAAAGAATTCCCAGGAGTTAAAGCACTTGATGGAGTTCATTTAATTGTTAGAAAGGGAACAGTTCACGCTCTTATGGGAGAGAACGGAGCTGGAAAATCAACATTAATGAAATGCTTGTTTGGAATGTATAAAAGAGATAGTGGAGAAATTCTTTTAGAGGGAAAACAAATTGAGTTTACAAATGCAAAGGATGCTTTAGAGAGCGGAGTTTCAATGGTTCATCAAGAGCTAAATCAAGTTTTACAAAGAAATGTTATGGACAATATCTGGTTAGGTAGATATCCAAAAAAAGGACTTTTTGTAGATGAAGAAAAAATGTATGAAGATACAAAAAAGATTTTTGAAGATTTAGAAATAACTACTGATCCTAGAGCTAAAGTGGGAAAATTATCCGTTTCGGAAATGCAAATGTTGGAAATTGCCAAAGCGGTTTCATATAATTCAAAGATAATAGTATTTGATGAGCCAACATCGTCACTTACAGAAAAAGAAGTTGCACATTTATTCAGAATAATGAATAAATTAAGAGATAAAGGTTGTGGATTAGTTTATATTTCTCATAAAATGGAAGAAATACTTGCTATTTCTGATGATGTAACAATAATGAGAGATGGAAAATGGATTGCAACGGAAAGAGCTCAAGATTTAACAACTGATAAGATTATAAATATGATGGTTGGAAGAGATTTAACACATAGATTCCCAGAAAAAACAAATGTACCTAAAGAAGTTATATTGAAAGTTTCTGGACTAACAGCTAAACATCAACCGTCCATAAAAGATATTTCTTTTGAATTAAGAGAAGGAGAAATATTAGGAGTTGCAGGATTAGTTGGAGCAAAAAGAACAGAGATAGTTGAAACACTTTTTGGACTAAGAGATAGGTCTGCAGGAGAAGTAATGCTTCATGGAAGACATATAAATGTTAAAAATCCAATAGAAGCAATTAAACACGGATTTGCACTTATTACTGAAGAAAGAAGAGCTACAGGGATATTTGGGAAACTAGATATAAACTTTAACTCAACAATTTCAAATTTAGATAAATATTTGGGAAAAGCAAAGTTATTAAAAAATGCTAAAATGAAAGCTGATACTCAATGGGTTATTGATGCAATGAGAGTAAAAACTCCTGCACAAAAAACACTTATAGGAAATCTTTCTGGAGGAAATCAGCAAAAAGTAATTATAGGTAGAGCACTTCTTACAGAACCTGAAGTTTTGATGCTGGATGAACCAACAAGAGGAATAGACGTTGGAGCCAAATTTGAAATATATCAACTTATGAATGACCTTGCAAATAAAGATAAAGGTATAATCATAATATCTTCTGAAATGCCAGAACTAATAGGGACAACAGATAGAATTTTGGTTATGAGTAATGGAAGAGTTGCAGGAATTGTAAATACTAAAGAAACAACACAAGAAGAAATAATGGCTCTATCAGCTAAATATTTATAATGGAGGAAAAGATGAAAGATAAATTTAATAGTGCAAACATGAAAGAATTTTTAGTTCAAAATGCAATATATTTTGTATTAGGAGCTTTATTAATAGGGATAATAATGAAAGAACCAACGTTCTTATCAATAACAAACTTTACAAATATTTTATCACAATCAGCAGTTAGAGTTATAATTGCACTAGGAATAGCTGGAGTAATCGTTACTCAAGGAACAGATTTGTCGGGTGGAAGACAAGTAGGGTTAGCAGCTCTTATATCAGCTACATTATTACAATCATCAACAGCAGCAAATAAAGTATTTGCAAATATAGGAGAAGTTCCAGTTATTGTAGTATTATTGTTAGTTGTTGTGATTGGTGCTATAATTGGGGCAATAAACGGTGTAATCGTATCAAAATTTCATGTAACACCTTTTATAGCGACTATGGGTACAATGATTATAGTTTATGGAGCTAACTCAATTTATTTTGATAAAGTTGGAGCATCACCAGTATCATCATTCAGTACAACATTTTCTAACGTAGCTCAAGGAGCGTTTGTTTTAGGAAGTTACAGAATACCATATTTAATATTCTATGCAATTGTTGCTATTATTATAATGTGGATACTTTGGAATAAAACAATATTTGGTAAAAATGTATTCGCAGTTGGAGGAAATCCAGAAGCAGCAGCAGTATCAGGAGTAGATGTATCAATAACATTAATTAAAATTTATGCTTTAGCAAGTGCGTTTTATGCAGTAGGAGGACTTTTGGAAGCTGGAAGGGTTGGATCAGCGACAAATAACTTAGGAAATATGTATGAGTTCGATGCTATCGCAGCCTGTGTTGTTGGAGGAGTTTCATTCTCTGGAGGAATTGGAACGATAAAAGGTGTAGTAACTGGAGTTATTATATTTACAGTTATAAACTATGGACTTACTTATATAGGGGTAAATCCTTACTGGCAATATATCATAAAAGGACTTATTATAGTTTCAGCAGTTGCTCTAGATACAAGAAAATATTTAAGAAAAAAATAAAATTAAATTTTGGGTTGATTAAATTAATCATATCCTCTCCGCTAATAAAATTCTTTTTCTTCTCCTCTATTTTAGAGGAGAAGAAGGGGAAAAATAAGATTATAGATTGAATGAAGAAGAGTACAACTTTTCTTTTTTTATTTTTCATAATTTTATAAAAAATAAAAATTAAGGAGCTCAAATATGGATAGATATTCAAAGATGAAATATAGAAGGTTAGGAAATAGTGGAATAAAATTACCATTAATTTCATTTGGGTTATGGAATAATTTTGGAAAAGATAATGATTACGATAATTGTAAAAATCTTATTTGGGAATGTTTTGATAGTGGAATTACTCATTTTGATTTAGCAAATAATTATGGACCAGACCCAGGAAATGCAGAAAAAGTATTTGGGCAAATATTGAAAGATGGGCTCATGGAATATAGAGATGAACTTATTATTTCTACAAAAGCAGGATATACAATGTGGGCAGGGCCCTATGGTGATATGGGGAGCAGAAAATATTTAATAGCTTCGCTTAATCAAAGCTTAAAAAGAATGGGATTAGATTATGTAGATATTTTTTATCATCATAGACCAGATACGGAAACTGATATTAGAGAAACTATGATAGCATTATATGATATAGTTAGAAGTGGAAAAGCTCTTTATGTAGGGTTAAGTAATTATACAAGTGAACTTCTTAAAATAGCAGTTCCTATACTTAAAGAATTAAATGTTCCTTATATTATTACTCAGCCTAAGTATTCTATGCTTGAAAGAAAAATAGAAAAAGATGATTTGCTAAACACTCAAAATGAACTAGGTGGAGGGACAATATGTTTTTCTGTACTGGCACAAGGAATGCTATCAGAAAAATATATAGATGGAATTCCTGAAGATTCTAGAGCTATGAAAAAAGAGATAGTATTCTTGAAACCAGAAAATATAACACAAGAATTGCGAAATAATCTAAAAAAATTAAAAGAAATAGCAGAATTGAGGGAGCAAAGCTTGAGTCAAATGGCTATAGCATGGGCTTTAAGAGACGAAAAGATGACATCAGTACTTATTGGAGCTTCAAAAGTAACTCAAATTAGAGAAAATTTAAAAGCTTTAGAGAATTTGAATTTTAGTAAAGAAGAATTAGAAAAAATAGATGAAATTTTAAGATAAGTGTTCCTATTGAAGATGATTCGGGTTTAAAAGATACAAAAAAACAATAAAATTTTACCCAATAAATTTGACAAACCCAAAATTAAGTGGTATCCTTGTACAGGATGTTAATAATGGGTTTGTTAATTTTTAGTTTATACCTTAGTCATAAAGTATTTTCGAAATTAACAAGACAATTATTAAGAATCGAAATATTTTATGGAGGTATAGCAATGAACGGAACAGTAAAATGGTTTAATCAAGAAAAAGGATATGGATTTGTAACAGGTGAAGATGGAAAAGATTTATTCATACATTTTTCTCAAATCAATAAACCAGGATACAAAACATTAGCTGAGGGAGAAGCAGTAACATTCGAAATTACTGAAGGGCAAAAAGGACCTCAAGCTGCTAACGTAACACCTAGATAATTTAGAACCTGCTTATGCAGGTTTTTTTATATTTAATATAATTTTGGTAGAGTTATCGAACGAGCTACTTTCAAATTTTTTTTAAAACTACATGCCGAATTAGGTAGAGTTTTTAACGAGCTAATTTATTAATTATACAGGAGGAAAAATGGAAAGAATTGCACTTATTGCCCATGACAGAAAAAAAGATGACTTAGTTGATTTTGTAAAAAATCACAGAAATTTTTTTGAAAAATATGATTTAGTTTCTACTGGAACAACTGGCGGGAGAATAAACCAAGCTACAGATTTAGAAATTCATAGATACTTATCTGGACCACTTGGTGGAGATCAACAAATAGGGTCAGATATAGCTATGGGTAAAATTAAAGCTGTATTTTTCTTCAGAGATCCGTTACAAGCACAGCCCCATGAACCAGATATACAAGCACTTGTTAGATTATGCGATGTACATCAAATTCCAGTGGCTACAAATGTAGGTACAGCGGAACTTATAATCAAAGCAATGAAAGACTAATTTTTATGAAAATTAAGTCCTCTTAAAGAGTAAAATAATATTGTAGATTTTCTAAAATTTATTAATATTTATTTTACAAAAAGAGAGGACTTTTTTTGTTGTAAAAAAAGCATAATATGATAGAATATAAAAGTAAGCTGAAATTTTGGAGGGAAAATGGAAAAGATTTTTAATGGAATAGATTATGAAGTCTTAAATAAAGGACTAGATATTAAGTACAATGAAATTCATTATGATTCTAGAAAAATAACTGAGGGAGATATATTTGTAGCACTTAGCGGTGCAACTGTAGATGGACACGACTATATAGAAAAATCAATCTCTCTAGGGGCAAAACTTATTATAGTATCAAAAAATGTAGAAATTATCAATAAAGATATTACTTATGTAAAAGTAGTGGACACAAGAAAAGTTTTAGGATTTATAGCTTCAAATTTTTATGGGTATCCTCAAAATTCTTTGAAAATAATAGGAGTTACAGGAACAAATGGAAAAACAACTTCTACCTATCTTTTAGAGAGATTAATCGGGGAATGCAGCAGAATTGGAACTGTAGAGTATAAAATTGGTGATGAAATTATAGAAGCACCGAATACTACTCCAGAATCTCTTGACCTTATAAAAATGATGAGAAGGACAGTAGATAAAGGTATCAAGTATTTTATTATGGAAGTAAGTTCTCATGCCCTTGAAATGGGAGGGTAGATATGTTAGAATTTGATGCAGCTATTTTTACAAATCTTACTCAAGATCATTTAGATTATCATAAAGATAT
>Ga0183099_1002146_pt1 | contig 10439 bp, 14 predicted proteins | sample Biomet1_FD_127788 | JGI IMG/M metagenome (GOLD analysis project Ga0183099, IMG submission 127788) | Microbial communities from bioreactor (seeded with anoxic lake sediment) at LBNL, California, USA - Biofuel metagenome 1 | ecosystem: Engineered > Bioreactor > Anaerobic > Unclassified ... | reverse complement strand
CTTCAATTGCAAAATGAACTTTCTGATATAGAAAAATAAATTGGCTGCAGTTCGTAGATTCTTCAATTCTGCTACAAGAGAGCCTTCAATTGCAAAATGAACTTTCTGATATAGAAAAATAAATTGGCTGCAGTTCGTAGATTCTTCAATTCTGCTACAAGAGAGCTTAATAATGCAGTAGAGGTATTCCCTTCAAATATTTTCGCCAATATGTTTGGTTTTAAGAAGGAACCTATGTTTGAAATCCCTCAGGAAGACAGAGCCGAATTTGACAAAGCTCCTGATGTAAAGTTCTAAATAGATGAAATATGTTGGATTGCAGACTCAGATAAGTCGTAATAATATCCTGAGTCTGCTCTTATTGCTCGTTTTTCCTGTTGGTATACTTGGGATGATGTGGGTCTTTGTTGCCTTGATAAATTATTTCAGCAGTGGCGTTTATAACGATTACGGTCAAATAGTTTATCATTTTAATGTAGATGCAGCAAACCAAATGTTCCTATCTTACTTGCCATGGGTACTTGGAGTTGTTGGTATTTGGTTTATCATTGCCTATTTCTCAAATGTATCTATGATAAAGCAAGCTACAGGTGCACGCTCTGTAAGTCGTATGGAGAATCCGCGTCTTTACAACATCGTGGAGAATCTATGCATGACTTGCAATATGGATATACCGCAGATTAATATAGTGGATGATCCGCAGTTAAATGCTTTTGCAAGTGGAATAAACAAGAATAGCTATACAGTTACTGTTACTACAGGATTGTTGGATTTACTTGATGACAAAGAACTTGCTGGCGTGCTGGGACATGAACTCACGCATATACGCAACAGAGATACTAAACTTCTTATTACTAGTATTATTTTTGTTGGTATAGTTTCCACAGTAATGTCATTGGTATTGAACATGATGTATAATATGATGTGGTTTGGTGGAACTAGCAGACGAAGTAACGATAATGACAATGATAAAGGTGGTGGACTTTCTATAGTTGTAATAATGGTTATAGGACTTGTGTGCTGCGCAATCGCATATCTTTTTACTCTTCTTACAAGATTTGCCATATCTCGTAAACGTGAATATATGGCAGATGCTGGTGGAGCTGAATTATGTGGTGACCCATTAGCGTTGGCTTCTGCATTGAGAAAGATATCAGGAAATCCAGGATTAGATAATGTGAAAAGAGCTGATGTAGCGCAATTGTTTATCATTCAGCCTGATGATATGAAACAAGGGCTTCTAAGTTTTATGAATTCACTGTTCAGTACTCACCCTGACACAGAGAAACGTATAGCTATTTTGAAGCAATTTTAAGATCATGACGTATTTTAATGAATTAAGAATAAAATCATTACTTGTCATAGGATTGTTTTCTTCACAGGTTTTTGCACAGCATGTAAGCTATCGTTCATTTGATCATTATAATGACAAGGTTGCCGAATTTGAAAGAATGAGTGATATTGACAGTACGGATGTAGTGATGTTAGGCAATAGTTTAACTGAATACGCAGGAGACTGGAGTAAACTGTTAAAGTATAGACATGTGAAAAACCGTGGTATCGCCGGTGATGATGCTGAAGGTATATATCAAAGGCTGAACCAAATACTACCAGGGAGGCCAAAGGCTATATTTCTGATGATTGGAATTAATGATATCAGTCATGGGTTAACAGCAAGTGAGGTTTTTGAGAAATGCCAAAAAGTAATAGATAAAATCTGGGCTTATAGACGTCACACAAAATTGTATGTGCAGAGTATTCTTCCAATAAATGAAACTTTCGATCAATGGAAGAATCTGAAGGGTAAGACAGATGAAGTTGCTGCTGTAAACAGACTATTGCGTCATTACTGTATGCGTAATAATATTACCTACATTAATTTGTTTAAGGATTTTAATCGACATGAAACAAATGAAATGCGTAAACCGCTTACCTGTGACGGACTTCACTTAACTCCAATAGGGTATAAAGTTTGGACTTTTAGATTAAATAGATATTTATAGAAAAACGGATGCACTTATGCATCCGTTTTTTATTTATGAATAATATTGATTATTTTAGATAAATCGATGTGTGCCCTGAAATTGTCCCATATATATAATAAAAAAACTCGGAACACCTTGTTTAAAAGGGTTCCGAGATAATTTAGTTGCGGAGGCAAGACTTTAAACATAAAGTTATAAAGTGGCTTATAATAGCTATTTATAGGCTTTTGTCTAAAGTATAGAAATAATATTATCTGCATTTTTGATACGCTTGTGTCTGAGTTTTGTCCGAATTTAACCCAAAAAAAATCATTTTTTTGTGCTGACAAAACCTAACAATTGATCCCATTGCTTTTTCAACCACGCATTTTCGCTCGTCTTATCTGTAAGCTGTTGCTCTAGTGATTTGATTCGCTCATGCAATACTGCTTCGTTTGTGTTTACATTAACAGTAGAATTTTCTATGTTATGTAAAGCGACAGATGATTTGTCTGAGTTTTGTCCGACAACCCCTTTACGGATAAAGAAGTTGTCTAGCGGTTCATCAAAGAATTCTGCTATCTTTTCAAGATACTTAGTATCTATATTATGTCGGCCAGCAAAATAATTCATCGTTCGATGAGAATTAGCCCCGAAGACATAATACATTAATTCTTTAGATTTTATTTTTCTAGCTTTCGCTTTTTCGATTATAATATCGCCATTGAACATATAATAAGTGTTTAGTTGTGTAAAACAGTATTAAAAACCCCACAGTAATGTGTTAAAAACTCCACGATTTTAGGATTATTCCTATTTTCGAGGTACATTTGACAACAAATTTAGAAATAAAAAACGAAATAAACAAATAATATGTCAGAATCATTAGAATTAGTTATCCGTAACTATTATGCAAATTTACGTAAGAAAGATAAAGGTATGTTCTTGCAATACCTTATGACTAAGTATCAGTTTAATTACATTACTTTAGTACATAAGCTAGGTAAGAGTGGAGAAAGAACCTTCACCATGCCGGAACTGATTGTTATTAATGACGTTATTAACAATCAAGAATGGAAAAAAACATTGAGTTCTTCAACAGCGCAGACGGAAGAGTCTTCTTCTACGAAAGCAAATCAGAGCCTAAGCAGCTCAAAGTAGACGATAAAGAAATTATCGATTATGTGTATAAGATGATTGAAGTTGTATATCCTGAAGCAATGAAAGCACTTAAACAAGAATACAGTTCATCATCACGTAATTATTACTTCTTTCACTATAAAATAGTAGACAGGTTTATAAGATGTAATTTCGGTGAAAATGATTTGCTGAGATATGATATTGAATATGGCACTATGAATATGGAACAAGTAAGATGTCCTCTCAGGCAAATCTGCAAAAATGAGAATGTAATATGTAACCCTTCAATGTCAACTGATAAAGAAACACAGGTTGCAAAATTGTATGCTCACGGTTTATCTCAACAGGAGATAGCAGATGTATTACATAAAAGTTCTTGTACAGTAAATGCACAACTTTATAACTTAAAGCAAAGGTTGAACCTCAAAAGTTCACATGAAATAATTAAATTATTCAACAATGGGAGTAATAATAAAATTCAAATCAGACGAGCGGAAGAATATTAATAATTTGATGCTCAAGATATATGATAAGCCATTTCAATATGACCTACATATTAGATTCAACAACGGTGATAATACAGGTGAAATCAAAATAGAAAAACAATATCTACGTGAATGTGAAAACATTATTAATGACTGCAATGTGGATATAATATCAACTGTAATGGATGAAAAAATGTCTAAATTGTAAATATAAGAAAAACTGTATCAATGGTGCCTGGTGTACTAGGCTCAAAATGTATGTTGAGTATGTAATAATAAATTGTGGAACAGATGAATAAGAAAGAAAAAAAAATAGATTTTGCTCAGATTGAAACTAATATAGCAAAGTTGAAAGAGCAAGGAGTGTTATCTTCAGAATTTTGGCTTGAAGAAGTCAATGAAGAGTTTGCTTATGGTTATATAGGTAATACTGAAGATACCGGTAGCCTTAAAGTAATACTTTGGACTTGTGATGGTAAGGCTCAAATAGGAAAAGTTGGAGACACAGAGCTTACATTATACTTCGATGAAGAAAAAAACGAAACAACAAGTGCTTACACACAGAAGCTGAAGAGAAATAAATCCCTCGATATTAAACCATTTATGAAATAATAATTATAGAAATAAATAATAAGACTTCAATATAAAATTTATATAATCAATAAATACAATCAATTATGAATAAAAAAGAAAACAATAAGAGCGCTAATGTATTTAAAGAAAAATTAGCTAAAGGACAGGAGTTCTTAGATTCTTTCACAGCAGAAGATCTATTTGAGAAAATAAAAAAAATCGTAAGGAAACATATTTCTAAGGATGGGATCCCTTACCTAGATAGTTGCACCTTTTATCGTATAGTCATTAACGAAAAAAAACTTCGTGAGATTTACTTTAATTTTGGAGGTATATTAAATGGTTATGAAATTACACTTAATGCATGCTCTTTAACAATAGAGCCAAGAAATCCTTATCATTATGGAAAATTAGTATATAGTTGTTGCACATGCGACTTAACAAAAGATTAAGTTAATAATTATAAGGTATGGATAGAAAGGAACTGAAAATAAGATATAAGTTTGATGATAAAGGATGTTTTCACTTTATAGATCCGTGCTGTGATGAAATACCAGCATCTCTCTTCAGTGATATTCTTTCAGCATTAAACGAAGTCCAAAAAGAATATAATAAAAGTGTAGTCAACAAAAAAAATGGGGAAATTATTAAATCTAATATTCAAAAAAATACATGGTACGACTTGTATGATAAAGAACACGTAATTCCTAAGACAACACCTGATGATACAATATTAATGTTGTTGCTTGATAACGATGTGAGTGTAAATTATGATAGTGATTGGGTGGATAAGTACCCATATAATATGGCAATGAAGTGGATGTTAGTCGTTAAATAATAAAAATAAAAATATGGAAAAGCAAAAATTAAAGAAACAGTTCAGCGATGTTATATTTATGGACATTGACTTAGAATTTGTAGAGAGTAAGGCACAGATACTTGAACGAGTTGATAAAATAGCAGAAAGCATGAAAGCTGTACCTGTTTGTGTTGAAAACTGTGGCAAGAAGCTAAAAATAGCGCTATCGAAGAAGTATATGGAAACTTACAAAAAACTATGCCAAGGTACGACAGCTATAATCGATACAGGTGTATGGAACTATGTATGTGAAATTATTAGCGATGAGCCTTTTTTGGTGTGGTTATGATAAGTGTGTCAGAGTAAAGTTTGATAACGGAAATGAAGAAGTATATGATATTAAAAATATAGAAATATAAGAAAGTGGTCGGGACTACTTGTGAGGAACACAAATAAGTTAAACATATGATAATCTCAGAGAGCAGGGTTCGATTCCCTGCAGTCCCACAAAATATTAACTATAAATAAATAATTATGGATATAAAAATAACGGACGGAATTGTAATTAATTGGGAGCATGATGAAGCATTTAATGAAATTCCTTCTACTTATACATTAAAGTTTAAATTTCATGATGAATACTTTAAAGCCGTTTTTACAACAACAGAATTAAAAGCTGCACAAGATGGAGAACCTTTATATTATGGCTATGCAGAAACATACTCTGATTTTTTAGATTCTTTTAATTCAAAGCTAGAAGATGAAGACGTTGCAAAAGAAGTTTTAGAATATTGTAAAAAGATATGGGAAAAGGCTATCAGCAATGTAGGTGTTTATAATTTTATAGGAGAGAAAATATGAAAGGAATGATGTTAAATCAGCATGCTGGGTTGGAATCAGCAACGCTTATTAGAATGAAAGCGAGAACAGCTCGCAACGAATTTAGAACTTCTGCTAAATTTAGTGGTATGTGTTTCTTTACTAAAGGAAAATCGAAATTACGATATGCACGTTTTGATTTTTGTGATGGGAGTTCATATGATTCAAAATATGCCGTTGGTGAAGTAGTTGCCATTAAGCAGTCTTATGAATATATATATCATAGTATGAGACCTTGTACAGGTAAGGATGAATACAAAAAGCAATATAGTCACCTTGCTGGATGGACAAATAAGATGTTTGTTAAGAACGATTTAATGCCACATCAAGTCAAAATTACCGAGATAAAATTAGAGAGACTACAAGATATATCTGATACAGATTGCTTGCGTGAGGGTGTAATGCATTCCGGTGATGTTTATTATTTGCCGTCGGCCGAAAAAGATATGTCAGCCTTTGATTCTCCGCGCAAAGCATTTGCTGCCCTCATTGATTACGCATGCGGCAAAGGAACTTGGAAACGTAATGATATTAACGTGGTATATTACTACAACCTCGTAAAATAAGTAGTACTGATAATAATAATAAAATTATGAAAACAAGATTTATAGAATTACACTCTGCCGACGATAACTTCCCTTTCTCTGTGAATGTACAGAGTATAATACTTATAGTTCCCATTAATCCCAAAGATGGGGCTCACAAGGAACGTCCAAAAGCAAACTCCGTGATTGGGCTACCTAGTAGGGATAAAGCCTATGTAAGAGAAACAAGGCAAGAAGTATTATCAAAGATAAAGAAAACACAGAGATTGATTCTGAAATAGAAAAAACATTAGTGATTAGATCACTAAAACTAACGTAATGATATGATAGATAATAAGTACATTGACGATGTTATAACACAGGTCTCTATCGAAGAGGTCTGCATGGATGCTGGCGTTGTCTTTACAAAGACTCAAGGACACCGCAAATGGGCGTGTTGTCCTTTTCACAGCGAGAAAACTCCATCTTTCTGTGTCGATATAGCAACAAATAAATGGCATTGTTTCGGATCATGCCAGACGGGAGGTAATGTAATCAGCTTTTTGATGAAAGCTGAAAATATACCTTTTCCTATTGCTGTAAAAAAGTTATTGCACAATAAACTAAATATTGATATAGAGGATAAGGAATATCTCATAACTGACGAGGAAAAAGAAAGACAGTTAGAGATAGAGCAAATGCGCATTATCAATGATAAAGTCAACAACTTTTTTATAAAAGAATTATATCGTGATAATCCAGAATCAAAAGCAGCTCTGGCTTATGCTAAACAGAGATGGGGACAAAACAAAGACCAAGACAAAGACAAAAACGAAGATAAATTCAAGGCATTAGGCATTGGTTTTGCTCCTGCAACTGGATTCGTAGAGTGGGCTGAACATTCATCTTTAGATATAGATAAGATGAAAGAGATGGGCTTGCTGCGCTATGATGAACAAAAGAAAAAAATGTATGCTGGTTTCTGGGATAGAATAACGATTCCGATAAGAGACAAGTTTTCTAACATTATAGGCTTCACATGTCGTACAATGTCATCGAGAGATGATGTGGCCAAGTACAAAAATTCATCAACATCGCTGATTTATCAGAAAGACAAATCGGTGTTCGGTATAGATAATGCTATTAAGACAGCTAGAGTAGCTAATAAGATGTATTGTGTTGAAGGTGGTCCGGACGTTATAAGAATGCAACTGATAGGCGTACATAACACTGTAGCGCCCCTTGGTGGAGAGTGGACAGATAATCAGCTTGATATAATTTATTCTTATACTCATAATATTGTATTTATACCAGATAGCGAACCTGTAAAAAGAGGAAATAAATTATCTGCAGGAGATTCCAACGTGTGTAAGGCTGGTATTAAAGCTTTAAAAAAGGGATTTGCAGTTGCAGTAAGAGAAATTCCTAATGCTAATGCTGATGAAGATGGAACGGTTCATATTAAGCAAGATGCAGATTCTTACTTCGAAAATAAAAACCAGTTTACTATTCTAAAAGACCAGGAGTTCTTACTCTGGTATCTACGTAAAAATTATTATCAGTCTGAAGAGGATATGTCTGAAGACACAACAGAGAATCGTGTCAAGACTGTCAACGAGATATGTAATTTACTTGTGCTGATAAAAGATGAAGATGTAAGAGAAAGCTACCTTAATACAATAATCAAAGAATATAGTCATAAAAACGACTGGTTAAATGGCTTAAAGCGAGCTAAGAAACAACAGGTTGAAGAAAGAGCTAAACTAAACAAATCGGCCAACTATGATATGTTAAGCCAATTCGGCTTTTCAGAGATCAATGGCGGATATTGGGGTATGAATAAGGACGGAACTCAAATCCAATGGAGTAATTTCGTCCTTGAACCGCTGTTCCATATCCGCGATGACTTCAACCCAGTACGAACATTCTACATAAAAAATAATGACCACGGATCACAAAAACGACTGATAGAATTAAATATGGATGAGATAACATCATCATCTAATTTCAGAAAGCGATTATTTGGATGGGGTAATTATATTTGGATGGGTAAAGATGAGCAGATAATTAAGCTGCTCGGATATCTCGGCCAAGTAACAGAGACTGCAGACCCAATAAAGCAATTAGGATGGCAGAAGGCGCAGAATTTCTATGCATTCTGTAACGGAGCTAGTGAGAATGGTATGTGGACACAAGTTGACGAAATGGGTATACTAAGAATTAATGCAGGTAAATACTATCTACCAGCGATGTCAAAGTTATATGCAGATAGGCAAGAACTATATGCAAATGAAAAGAAATTTAGGCATGTAAAATATGCAAATAATAATATAGGTATAGCTGATTATTTTAAAAAAGTATGTACCGTATTCGGCAATAATGCTAAAGTAGGACTCATGTTCTACGTGGCGACACTATTTCATGATATAATACTTCCCAAGAGTAGATCTTTTCCCCTTCTAAACGTATTCGGACCGAAAGGTTGCGGTAAGACTGACTTTGCGCAAACACTCATGGATTTCTTTTATACCTATGAATTAAAGTACGAACCGCTTTCTATAACCAATGCATCTATGCCGGCTCTTTCTGATTATGTAGCGAGTGTAAGCAACGCCCTGGTTCACATAGATGAATACAAAAACGGTATCGATATAAAAAAGATAGAATGGTTAAAAGACTTGTGGAATGGTATCGGACGTTCTAAAATGAACATGGAAAAGGACAAGAAGCGTACTCAAGCACGTGTTGATTCTGGTATAATACTTACAGGTCAAGAAATGCCAACAGCTGATATAGCTTTGTTCTCCAGACTTATCTACCTGACTTTTGATCGTTCTGATCATACATCCGAGGAAAAAAGACTGTATAATGACATGGATCACTATCGTCAGATAGGTACAACACATATAACCCTAGAACTTCTTAAACATAGAGATGAATTTCAAGTGAGTTTTGGTAAAGCCTGGGCTAAGGCTAGCGCAGATTTGCAATATGCACTTGAAGGAAATAATATACTCGACCGTATACAGACTAACTGGACTATTATATTAGCTTCTTACCTTGCTATAAAAGATAAGATAGAAATACCATTCTCCTATGAAGAATTAAAGGATATAACAATAGATGGTATTAAGAAACAGAACGGCATGTGTAATAGTACTGATGAGATAGCTGGTTTTTGGTCGATTATATCTGCTGCACAGCAGATGGGTAAATACATAGAAAAGCAGGATTACCTGGTAAAGACAAAAGATCATCTATATTCTAATAAATCTGAGACGGCTATTGAGTTCACTCCACCTAAGAGAATATTGATGATTCGTAGAGATGCTTCATTGTCAACATACAGAAAGGAAGGGCGGGCAATGGATCAAAAGACATTGCCACAAGATTCGCTATTACATTATCTTCAAATTTCGCCAGAATATTTAGGTACGACAAAAAATGTAGAAAGATTCCTTCAGTATGCTAATGGTTCACCGCTAACAGAAGTAGTGAATGACGATAAGGGAGCTCACTCTAAGACCGTGTGGCATAAAGATAGACCTTTGTGTTTTGACTACGACATGATTAGCAAAAAATATGGTATTATCCTTGACGGTAATACCGATGAAGTCCTTGATGACACAGAAGGAATGACTGAAGATGAAAAAGAAAAAGCAGCATTACCATTTTAATAATACATATAATCATTACGTTTGGCCAGGATGGGGCAGAGATGCCGCTGACTGGCTTTTTTTATGCTCCTATAGGAAATTATCAGACCTACCTTTTTTAATGTGGCACTTGTAGCATTTCGGGCATTGTTGATTATCAGTGAGTTACATTGCTTTTGCTGTGAGGCATCGCTGTGGCACTTTGGGGCACTTTTTTATAAAAGTCTTAAAGTTGGGGCACTTGGGGCATTTATTTAAGATTTGAGGCTTTATAATATGAAGTACCTTGATGACACAGAAGGAATGAACTGAAGAATGAAAAAGAAAAAAGACAGCATTACCATTTTAATAATACATATAATCATTACGTTTGGCCAGGATGGGGCAGAGATGCCGCTGACTGGCTTTTTTTATGCTCC
>Ga0183099_1002145_pt1 | contig 10447 bp, 10 predicted proteins | sample Biomet1_FD_127788 | JGI IMG/M metagenome (GOLD analysis project Ga0183099, IMG submission 127788) | Microbial communities from bioreactor (seeded with anoxic lake sediment) at LBNL, California, USA - Biofuel metagenome 1 | ecosystem: Engineered > Bioreactor > Anaerobic > Unclassified ... | reverse complement strand
AAACAGGTATATAGTTATGGAGCAGTAATTAAAAAAGAAGACGAAAGGGGTATAGAGCAAATTTTACAGAACTTTCGGCACACTGCCACGAGTTTTTTATTTATTTAATGATTTTATCATACTTTGGAGGAATTTTCACAATTTTTATTCCTATCGATTTCTTGAATATAATTTTTACGTTTTTTGCTTAATATGTGGGATATCCATAGCACTAGCATATCTAATATTTATGGATTATAACACTAATTTGAGTAGAAACTAACCATATGTATTTCAATAGAAACAACAGATGAATGAAAATAGTAATGTTTATTCATTTATTAGTAACTCCGTATCATCATGCGAATAAGCTGGCGCACAGCAGCAGAGAATCTTCAACGGCGTGTCTCCTGTGTTTTGAACTCTGTGCGGAGTGCCGGGTGAAATACAAACGGTATCCCCTATTTTGACCTCGAATTCTTCAGAGCCGAGAGTCATTATCCCGCTGCCTTCTGTAATATGATAGATTTCTTCGGTCAGGTGGTGCTTATGGAAAAGGGTTTCTCCGCCGGCTGTCACGGTAGCTTCGGCAAGGCTCTGGTTTGAATTGCCGTGGATGGAAGGATGCATGAGTTCACGGATAATTGAACCGTCTTTTGTGATATAAGGTTCTACTTCTTCGTATCGGGTAAGTAGCTGCATTGTAAATTACTGGAAACTGCAATTATAACTATTTTTTCTATTCAAGAGAGATGATTTCAAAGAGAAGGTGTGGATTCATCTTCCTGCAGAAGTTCAGAAAAGAGCAGGGAACAGCCTGGAATCTGTTCAATATTTACCATAATCAGATTAATATGGAAAGGTCCTCCCCGTTTAATCTCTATATGAGCGGGGTCCACGAATTCCCAGATATCAACAGGATGTTTGAGGTAAAAAGTCTCAAGCTCTGGGCTGTTCAAATGCTGGTTGGATGGAAAACCTATAGCATGGATTGTGGAATTTAAAAGGGATTCAGCTCCCGCATCCAGAAGAAATACAAAAAAGAAATATTGTCCATGTGGCAGGTCAAGCATGAACTTGACATCCACACTAAGCTCAGATAATAAAAGGTTCTGCATCCCTTTCCTGTACACCATAAGAAGCATTACTTTATCCTTAAACAGAAGCTCCTGGGCCGAATCTGGCAGGAAAAGATCCCCAAAAACCAGCTCGAAATACTCATAATTCGGAGCCGTAAAATCATTTCGGATAAATAATATGCCCTCCTCACTCAACAACGAATAACCCATATTACCCTGAAAATCGATTATTGGACCTTTTCCTGAAGAGGTTTCTCTCCAGAACTCGTCAAGAGCTTTGTTATCCATCTGAGATAACAGATGTACACAGGTTCCGACAGCAATATCTTTCAGTACTAAACCCCCTGTATGCGATTAATCGCTTTCATTCAAAGAAAATAAAAGGCAAAAGCCCGATGGTTATCAAAACTAAGGTTTGAGATTATTAGCCGTGAGTTTATATAATGAAGATATTATATAAATGCATAGTTCATAAAAAAGAGTACTGAGATTCTAAATTTAAAGTTATAAAAAGCGAGATTAGAAAAAATTTAGTTGGAAAAGTAAAAACCAGTTGGAAAAGTAAAAGTCTATACTCTTATTTGATAAGTTTTCCCAGGAAATAGCCAGCTCTGCCGCAATTTTTAAAAAATCATAATTTATTTATTTCAAGGGCTTTAATCCCTTTCTGTTTACCCTGAATATCCATAAGTATCTTTTCTATCCTAGCCCAGATTTGCAAGACCCGGTTTGCGAATTCATTTTCACTTATATACTCGCTGTTTTTAGCATACTCCATCAGAGTTTGTTCCTGAAGCATAGCTTTCGTTGCAATGTCGTCATAAGGAAGCCTGCCTATTACCGGAATTCCCAGCTCAGTACAGAATTTTTCAATCATCTGAGTATTTTCTTCATTTATATCATACTTGTTTATGCAGACAACGATCGGGATCATGAAGTGTGCAGTAAGTTCAATAACTCTTTTAAGGTCATGAATTCCAGAAACTGTTGGTTCGCTTATCACCAGAACCAGGTCTGTACCTGTAATAGCTGCAATAGCGGAACAGCCTGTCCCAGGGGGCCCATCAATTATGATTAAATCTTTACAATATTGTTCTGCAAGTTTTTTCGCGTTGCTTCGAACAGCGCTTACAAGTTTTCCGCTTGTCTCTTCTCCTATGCCGAGCCGTGCGTGAGCCATTGGCCCAAGGCGAGTTTCGGAAGAGAAAGCCACACCTGATACCCTTTTTCCCATAGAAACTGCTCTTTCGGGACAGACAATGGTGCAGACAGCACAGCCCTCGCATTTGTAAGGGTCAACTTCAAAACTTTCATTTACCGCCCCATACCTGCAAAATTTTCTGCATTTTCCGCATTCGATACAGAGTTCCAGATCAATCCTGGCAACCTCAAGGCCGCAGTAGTCTTCTTTTTCCAGAACCCTGGGTTTTAAGATAAGATGCATATCAGCTGCATCCACGTCGCAATCGGCAACAACAGCATTATTCGCAAGCGAGGCAAAAGCTGCCGTAAGGGTTGTCTTTCCAGTCCCACCCTTTCCGCTGATCACAGCAAGCTGCTTCATGTTCTCGCTTCCTCTATACCTGCAAGCTGGAGTTTTATTGCTTCAAACACACCGAGAAACTTCTCATCCCATCCAGGCATTTCTCGAACAAAGGGAATACCCCGAGAATAGAGTTCTGCAATTTTGAGATCGTTTGGGATCTTGAGGAGGACCGAAATCCCTTCGGCTTTGCAGTATTCTTCAACCCTTGAGTCCCCTAACCCCCAGCGGTTAATGATAACCCCAAAGGGAATTTTAATCGCCCTTACAATGTCTATAGCAAGCTTAAGGTCATGAAAACCAAAGGGGGTAGATTCGGTCACGAGCACACAATAATCCATGTTCCCAATAGAGGCAATTACCGGGCAGGCAGTCCCTGGCGGAGCATCGATAATTGCAGTTTTCCGGTTATCGATATGCTGCTGGAGTTTTTTGATGACAGCCGATGTCATTGTTTCCCCGATATTTAAAAGCCCCCTGTAAAACTCCGGGGAACTCCCTTCTTTTGCCTTTTCGATTACTCCAAGGGACCTCTGGGATTCTTGAATCGCCTCTTCCGGGCAGAGGATAGCACAGCCCCCGCATCCATGACAGAGAGAAGGGAAAACCAAAATTCTGGTCGGAAGTGCAGCCAGGGCGTTATAACGGCAAAAGTCCGAACACTGCTTGCAGATACTGCATTTTTCAGAATCGATTACGGGCACCGAGCAGATGACATCTTCAACTTTCTCAAGCTCAAAGCCAAGGAAGAGATTACAGTTTGGCTCTTCCACATCACAGTCAAAAAGCTGCACATCTGAGAGAGCAAGGGCAAGATTTAAGGAAACCGTTGTCTTTCCGGTCCCTCCCTTTCCGCTTGCAATTGCAATTTTCATATTAGATCTCCCTTTTATTTCGTAGGGACTGTGATTTCTTCGAGGTCCCGGACCCTGTCAAGGATGTCTCTGGCAGTGCCCGCCTCTTCCGGGGTTCGCAGGATTTTTATAAAATTATCCCGGAGCATATGGAAGGGACCCTCCCCGACAGTTCTTATCACGAGGACGTTCGCCTTTTCTCGGATGATTATTTCCACAGCTTTCAAGCCTCTTTTTTTCTCAGAATTGAAAGATAGGTTTTCAATAATTTCCCAATTCCCTACCCTGCCCTCTTCAATTTCTACAAAAAGGAAATAAGGGGCTTTTCCAAGGTGCTCCGAAGGCTTCGCTTGAAGCCCGTTCCTGTCAAGAACAGGGAGAGCTAGCTTTAAGTTCTTCCTATGTACAGGCCTTGCATTAACAACAATATGCTCCAGGTTTTTCACTTCTTTTTTAACAGCAGTTTTAATCTCTTCTGAAAGCAGCTCCACCCTTTTCAGGTCGGTTTCACCTTCTACTTCAACCGTGGCTTCACCGAAGACCACAAGTCCGGATTTCCGGAGTTTCAGGTCTTCAAGCTCTATCAAGCCGGAGATATTGCATATGTTTTTTTTAATCCTTTCACTTGCCTCTTCATCGAGCCAGGCATCCATCAGGGTGAGCATTGCATCCCTGGCACTTTCGATCCCCATTTTGAAGATCAAAAGGGAGATCACAATGACACCCAAGCTATCAAGTTCCGGGACCCCTAGCATGGAGCCTAGGACTGCTACAACCACAATCATCGAAGAAAAGACATCCACGTAAGAATGCATTGCGTCAGCAATCAAGGCCTGGGAATTGATCCTGGTCCCTACATTTCGTTTGTATATAAAAAGGGCATAGATGGCAAGCACCGAAAAAACAGCTGTAGCAAGGGCAAGCACCTGAAATTCAATTTCTGGAAGGGGCTTTACGCCTGAAAAACCTTCCTTTAGCAGTTCAACTCCTGAAAGCAGGATTAATAGAGAAACAAAGAGGGCTACAATGTTCTCTGCCTTGTAATAACCGTAAGGAAAACGCTCCCCACTGCTTTTCAGGCTTATCTTAAGCCCTATCCAGACTGCTAGAGTGGCAAAAATGTCCAGACCCGTGTGGACAGCGTCCGCAAGCAAGGCTGTGCTTCCGGTATGAATACCCACAGTCCCTTTCAGAAAAGCGAGGAATGCAAGCGCCAGGGTTGCATTCCTGGACGCCTTAATCCCGAGTTTCAAATTGTCCTGCACAATCATTTGAAGATCCGTTCAAAGACGAGTCATTGGCTCATCACAATTTAGACATTGAATATTTAGAGCATTGCACCAAATTTTTTGATTTTCTTCAGTAGTACTATCCTCGATTTCAGTGGTGATGGTGCTCTTCATGCCCGTGCTCGGAACAGGAATTTTCAGCAGTTGCGTTCTGGAGCTTTCCTGCTTTCCAGGCTTCAAACGTATCCCTTACTGTGCCGCCAGCCCCCACAAAAACCTTAATTCCGTAGGACTCGAACATTTGAACGGCCTTGAACCCGAGCCCGGCACAGAGCATAATGTCCACACCATTTTGATGAAGGTATTCGGGAGGCAGTCCGACTCCTCCCATGTGCTCACTGGTGTTAGGAATTACCGTGACTTGATCGGTTTCTGTGTCTATTATGGTGTAGGTGGGAGCTTTTCCAAAATGCTGTTCAACAATTCCTTCCAGACCGTTTTCATCTCTTGTAGGAATACTTACTTTCATAGAATCACCTGCATTTCTTATCACTTTTATCAATCATTGGCGTTTATCGATTGCATTGATTTGTATTCTCGATATTACACAACTATTTAAGTTTAAGATGCGAAGAATTTATACCGTTTTTATACCTGGAGGAATGTGTCTGTTTCATAGATTCTGTTTTATTTAACTCTATCAAGATTAGTATTTACGTGCCTCTGCCTATTCCCCTTCCCATACCACCTCCCTTTTTCATGCCAAAACCAGGGCCGCTATTAGGACTGCTGATTGCTTCAAGTTTTCCAGCTTCATACTGCCTGATAGCCTCCCGAACTGTACCCTTTGCTCCTACCTGAACATCGATACCAAGCTCTGCGAAAATAGAAAATGCATTGGGGCCTACACTGCCTGTTAAGAGTATACTGATCCCTTCGTTTGCAATAGCTTCGGCTGCCTTGACACCAGCACCGCCAGAAGCTGCTGTACTTGCATTTGCTATGGATTCCACAGATCTGGTTTCAGGGTCATAAATTATAAAGTAGGCGCATCTCCCAAACCTAGGATCCACTTCAGAGTCGAGCCCCTCACCACTAGCTGTTACGCAGATTTTCATTCTTTTACTCCATCTGTTTCCTTTGTGACCGTATATCCAAAAGTCTTGGAATTCTATTTTCTCTCATATGGGTAAAAGTATTTATACTTTCCGATGGATGGAGAATTTTTGTATTATCCTGAGTTATATGTAATCCCAAAAGGACATTCATAGGAGGTCTGAGATATTTGAATCTTTTAGAAGAAAAGCCGGATATCAGAAACTTAAAACATCAGAGTTTCTTTACCAGACTCGAATTAAAGTTAATTTGTATTCCTTATAAGAAAAATAGAAGCTTTAAGCTAATCGATTTTTAACCTTGATTCCGGAAAGATGAATCTTTCTCGTGGGAATCTTAAAAAGAGAGTTTTAGAGGAACTGAGAGCAGACGGAATGTAAATTAAATCTATAAACCGGCTATCATTTCCTCTTGAATTCCTTGTGTTTCAGAATGCAGTCAATTTTCAACCAACTTTCCAAGGAAATAGCCAGGCTTTGCCGCAACGATCTCCACATTAGTGTACTGGCCGGGCTTTAAATTCGAACAGCTTATGACAATAGGACGGTAAGCGTCTGTGCGGGTGAGAACATCCCCGACCTCCGTATATTTTGAAACGAAAACCCGGCCTTTCCAGCCGATCATTGCCTGCTTGGACTCAAGTTTGATCTGCTCACAAACTTTATGTAATTCATGAGAACGCTGTATGGGAATTCGGGAGTCAAGGTTCCGGAAGGAAAAAGCTTTCGTGTGCGGGCGAGGAGAATATCTCGAAATATTGATTTTTTCAGGACGGTATTTCTGTACCCACTCCACACTTTCTATGAAATCGGCATCTGTTTCATCACAGAAGCCAACAATTATGTCAGTGAAGAGGGAGATATCTTCAAAACGAGCATGGAATCTGTTAATGATCATGTCCACAGAATCCATTTTGTGAAGGCGATTCATTTTCTTCAGGACCGAATGGGAAGCGGACTGGATCGGGAGGTGGAGGAGTTTGAAGATTTTGTCGGAGTCAAAAGCTTCTATCAGGTCGTCGAGAATAGGGAGGACAGAGAAGGGATTCATCATTCCCACCCTCACTTTAAAGTCCCCGGGAATTTCCGAGATCATGCGCAGGAGTTCCGAAAGTTTGACACCCGTATCAATTCCGTACTGGCTGTCATCCTGGGAAGTGAGCCAGATTTCCCTGCATCCATCTGCAACAGCTGCGCGGATATCTTCGACTATTTCATCCGGCGGAAAAGAACGCAGTTTACCTCTTGCATGTTTTACGATACAGTACGAACAGGCAAAATTACAGCCCTGGGAGATCTGGCAGATGTGAATATTCGGGTTGGAACGCTCACGCGGAACATTGAGAAAGCCCAGGGGTTCGGAAGTTCTAAATTCAAGGTGTTCTCCTCTGGGCATGCCTTTCATTTTTCTCTGTTCGATTGAGGAAAGAAGCTCGCCAAGTCGGGAAATTGCATTTACTCCCAGGATATGGGCTTCGGGATTTGCATGCAGGATATCTTCAAGCTGGACTTCAGGCATGCAGCCGGAAACGACAACTTCCACATTTTTCTCGCCCATGCTGCGGATTTTGTAGAGGATTTTTTGTTCTGTAGTGTATTTTACTGTGCAGGAATTGCAAATATAAACCTCGGCCTGGTCGGCAGTCTCGGGACCCAATAGTATGTGCCCGAGCCTTTCGACACTTGCCTTCATTATCTCGGCTGATGCCTGGCTTGCGGAACAGCCAAAACTTTCAAGATAGACCTTCATGCTCTACTCTAAATTCTATGTTTTTTTAATTTTATACTTTTTAATTCTGTACTCTTTAATTCTGTACTTTTAACTTACATTTCTCTTAAAATCCATGTTTCAAAAAAGGACAAAAAAGGGAATAAAAAGGGAATAAAAAGAATTTACAGGTAGAGAGGAGTGTCCCGCTTATCCTTTATATAAATACTGTCTGTAAACCTGACAGCCCCGGATGCACCCATAGAAATCGTGTGTACCCTAGCATCTCCGCCGCCGAACAGGTTGACTTCTCGCAGAAAATGGCCGGGAGTTACAGCTGTTGCTGAGAAGATCACGTCATTCCCTGGCACAAGCTTGTCGGTGTCAAGGACATCGTTAAGGTTTTGAAGGCTAATTCCCATTTTTTCGAGCCTTGGCATTTTTTCTTCGATTTCTTCGTCGATCTTATCCTGGCTCTTTCCGTTTGCAACTGTGGGAAGCACAAGCCTTGCAAGGACCTTTCCGCCAAGGATTTTAATTGCAGCTGCTGTAAGCACGGCTTCACCTGAACCGCCTGCGCCCATTACCATATGAATACCTGACCCGCGGATTGCAGTTGAAACCCCGGGCATAAGGTCTCCATCACTGACCAGCTTTACGCGGGCGCCTGCTTCCCGAATCTCGGTTATTTTCTGGGCGTGCCTGGGCCGGTCAAGAATTACAACAACAAGCTCTTCAATACTTCTTTCGAGAGCCTTTGCGACTATCTCAAGATTGTGCTTGACAGGGGCATCCAGGTCAATATTTTCACCAGGATGATCCTCTTCATAGCGTACCACATCTGGCCCGACAACGATTTTGTCCATGTAGATATCCGGGCCATGAAAAATTCCGCCTCTCTCCGCCATTGCCATGACTGCAACCGAGCCGGGACCGCCATCGGCAGTAAGGTTTGTTCCCTCAAGCGGGTCAACCGCAATATCGACTTCAAGGTTTCCCTTTCCCGTTCCTACCTGCTCCCCGATGTAAAGCATGGGAGCTTCATCCCTTTCTCCTTCCCCTATCTTGATTATGCCTTTCATATCAAGCTTGTTCAGCATTCTTCGCATGGAGGCGACTGCAACCTGGTCGGCAAAGTTTTTGTTCCCGCGTCCCATCTGGTAGGCTGCGGCAATGGCAGCAGCTTCGGTTACCTGAATAAGTCTGGGCAATAACTCACACTCAAGAGGCCCTGCACAATCAATCATCTCTTCTACGGTTTTTGGATGAGATATAATAATCAACTCCCATTTTCTACTTACGGATAATCTGCTTCCAGATAATGAAATCTTTTTCGGCAATTTACACTGTATGTTTATGTGATCTCTTAATACGATAGTATATTATGAATCTATTGGCCGAACCGGAATCAGGTATTTATGTTATGAAGCGTTCATCAAAGAAAGTCCTGTAAATAGAGGGCCTTCAGGCTTCAAAATAAAGCATACAGATAAGAAGTATAAAAAAATGGCTAAAACACCTAGCTTAAAACTGCTAAAAAGCTTGATTTAAAGCTTGACCTGAAGCATAATTTAAAGAGTAGGTTAAAAACAGCAGTTTCTGCTCAATTTACTTCAAGAGGAAAAACCCGTGAGAATTCACTGTCTTCAACACCTGAAAAACGAGACCTTAGGAAATATAGGAACCTGGATAGCCAGAAAAGGATATAAACTTACGAAAACCCTGCTCTATGAAGACTCTGTTTTTCCTGATCCTGAGGAATTCGATTTGCTCCTGATAATGGGCGGCACCATGAGTGTTTATCAGGAAGAAGAATATTCCTGGTTAAAGCCTGAAAAAGAATTTGTAAGAAAAGTAATAGAAACCGGCAAACCCGTGCTTGGTAGCTGTTTTGGGGCTCAGATGATTGCCAACGTGCTGGGTGGAAAAGTTACGGAGAATCCAGATAATGAAATCGGCTGGCATACTGTACGATCTATGGAAGGAAAAAGCCCGAGCGATATAAGAAGTTTGAAACTTCCATCCTGCATGTTTCCGAAATTTACCGGTTTTATGTGGCACGGGGACACTTTTGAAATTCCAGCCGGCGCAATGAAGCTTTTTGAAAGTGAAGCCTGCCCGAATCAGGGATTTATCTACAATGGAAACATTCTCGGGCTACAGTTCCATCCTGAGGCCGACAGGGAGTGGGTAAGAAATCTCATCAAAGATTCGGGGCACGAGCTTGTTCCAGGAAAATATATCCAGTCCGAAAAGGAAATATACGGACAGGAAAGCTTTTTTGAAAGCTCCAGAAATCTGGCTTTTTCTCTCATGGATTGGTTTGAAGAAAAGTAAGTGAGGAAAACTAAGGTGTGAAAAGGAATTAACGTGAGAGCGAAAAGTAGAGTGCGAAAAAGACAGCAAGATGTAAAAGAGAGAGTAAAGTGCCAAAAGAAAGCTGAAGAGAAAATCTGATTCAGCTTCAGGTTACTTTTTACTTTACAAAATCTGCCAGTGCCACTCTTTCAATTACGAGCTCGGGAATGTGTTCTTCACCTGATGCTTCTATTTCTGCATCCGTAATCCCGAACATGGAAAGTATTCCCTGTCTTTTGGCATCGGAATAAGCAAGCAGCTCAGAACAGGGCTTTTCTATGATCAGTTTTCTGATTGGAGAGAGAGCCAGAACCAGATTGTCCATTTTTCCAAGCAGCACGAATACTGCACTGTTTTCCCCTTCACGCAGCCCTATAGAAAAACTTCTCTCGATCTGCCTTTCTCCTGCTGCATACCGCATAATCTCAACTCCGGAATCTTTTGCTATGTTCCTGCCTGCAGCAACTGCCCGAAGAGCTTTTCCTACTGCAAAATGAAGATGCCTTTCTCCTGCTATCAGGTCTGCGTTTAAGCCCTGAACAATGACTTCGTTTTCGGAAGCTATAGAACTTACTGTTTTTA
>Ga0183099_1002144_pt1 | contig 10451 bp, 12 predicted proteins | sample Biomet1_FD_127788 | JGI IMG/M metagenome (GOLD analysis project Ga0183099, IMG submission 127788) | Microbial communities from bioreactor (seeded with anoxic lake sediment) at LBNL, California, USA - Biofuel metagenome 1 | ecosystem: Engineered > Bioreactor > Anaerobic > Unclassified ... | reverse complement strand
GTCCCACAATTCGCATCTTTCGCGCAGCGAAAGTGTGGAATTTGGGCAACTGGTTGTTAAAATTCTACACTTTTATAAATTGTATCATTTTTATTCAAATTACCGCAACATTCATTCTTTAAATAAATAAAACAAGTCAAGCAACTTGTTTATATTTTTGTTTTTTATTTCTTATTCTGCTTGGTGGCAGAATAAAATTAGCCATTAAATAATGGTCCGCTTTAATAATTCAAAAGCACGTTCCAAAACTTCTTTTTGCGACATTTCGTGTGACACAGCAAATAATTTAAAATCTTTTCTGAACTCAGCATCAACTTTGAAATTTAGATCGACTTGAGAATTATCTTTTTTTGTTGTGTTTACGCTTGTGATTGCAGTTGTTTTTTTGCTTGGTGCAGCGCCAAGATCTAGTGTTTTTGCCATTTTTATTATCCTTTTAATCTGCCAGCAATAGCTTGCACTAACTCAGCAGCAGCTTCATTCAGTTGTGCGTATTTTGTTTCAGTAGCGGCTCGTCCGGCATCAAAAGCCTCGATATAACCAGTTTTTATCGGTATGGCTGTATCAAGCACAGAGTATCCATAATTAGATATAGTTTCTCTTGCTTCGCGTTCCTGACTACTGCTGGTTGTTTTATAAAGTACAAATACTATTTTTTCGCTAGATAGCGAATTAGCTAACTCATTTGCAAGCAAAATAGCTGGCTCGATGTCATCAAGGGATGTGCCGGTTGGTATAACAACCAATTCAGATGCGCGAGCCGCATCTATTGTGCTGATTGTCGCGTGTGGCGCTCCGTCGATGATTACTAAATCATAATCAGAAGCAGCAGTAACAGCTAAATGAGCGGCAGAAAACACTCTTGTTTCAACAAATGGTTCGATCCCTGCGGCATTTCTGCGTTTTTCGGCCCATCTATTAGATGTGATTTGCGAATCATCTAAGTCAGCTAATAGGGTTTTCCAACCAGATCGAGTGAACTCAACAGTTAAAGTGCGACTTATTGAGCTTTTTCCTACCCCGCCCTTTTGTGAAACAACAGAAATTATCATAAGAAATCTCCTTTTTTATTATTGTAAATCATTTTAGCAATTTAGCGAAACAGCTAAAACGCTATAAACAAAAAAATTGAAAAACCATTTCATATCATATTTCATAATAACATATAATACGATACATAATATGATATGAAATACGAGTTAATGCATACAAACAAAGAAATGTCCAACTTATTTCGTATTTCATATTGATATTTATTTCGTAATATGATACGATACATAATATGAAATACGATAATTACAAAATAACGAGGTAAAACAAAATGGCAAGATCCGGCATTACATACGAACAATTTGCAGCAGCAGCAGACGAATTGTTAGCAAACAACGAAACAATAACTATTAACAGTGTTAGAGCAAGGTTGGGCACTGGCTCACCAAACACGATCCATCGTTTTCTTCAAGAGTGGAAAGAAAAGCATCGTCCAGTAAAGCAAAACTCAGCTCCGCGCCTGTCTGATGATCTTATGAATGCTATTGCTCGTGAGTTTGAGCAAAACGCAGCTCGTTCTCGTGCGGAATCAGAATCGACTCTTGTTGAACTGCAAACATCGTTAGATCAGTTAAGTGGGCATTTTGCAGAGGCGGAGGAAAAAGCAGACGCACTAGAATCTGATAACCAGTCATTATCAGAACAAGTACAAAAGCTGACTGCTATTGCGGTAGAACGAGCTGAGAAATTGGAAAAGATGACGGTAGATTTAAAAACAGAGCGAGAAAACGGGGAAGATACGAGATTAAAACTTGCCCAAGCACTGAATAAAATCGAGTTATTTGAAAAAGAAAATATTCAGCTTAAAAACGCAAATGAAGCTGTAGAGCAAAAGCTTGATGAAACTAACAAGCTGAAAATCATTGCAGAGCAATCTTGTGCAGTTTTAACAGCACAACTGGATGCTGAAAAGCAAAAATCCTTGGATTTAAAAGAGCGAATTAGCGATTTAGCGAACGAGCTAAAGCAGTTTAAAGATGATAAAAAACAAGAGCTTGCTTTAAAAGATGACCTGTTGCAGTTACAAAAAACTGAATCAGAAAAAGCACTAGCTGAGGCAAGGATATATTTCACAGATCAACAACACCAAATCAGAACTCAGCAACAGCAGATGATTGAATTACAGCAAAAGTTATTTGAGAAAGAACAGTTACTAGCTCTGCAACAGAACCAACCACAGCCACAACAATAATGGTTATTTTGGATGCCTGGATGCATTTATCCAGGCAATCCTGGTGAGGCTATATGAAGAAACGGATTGAAAAGAAATTGCGTAAAAAGCGCCTAGAAACGCTGAATGAGCTTGGCAAAATTGATCAAGAACTTGGTTTGTATAATGATCAGAGGCCGGATTGGATTTCGTTTGGTCATACAGAGAAAGCGGATCCTGATTTTATAATTTGGCGCGAAAATGTTGCGGTTGGCAGTGAAAACGACAGCAAAAAATGAGACTTACAGTTTTATGTTTTTTGTCGTGTTTTTGCTGTAACCATGTAATTAAGTTACAAGCCAATGAGAGCTGTTTTGACACACTTTAACGTGTGTTTAGTGCATTGGTTAGCGGCAATGACTTGAAACGCCTGTAATGCAACCTATTCGGGCCTATTTAACATAAAGGCCGTTTGACGAAATGATAGGAAGAGAACTTGAATCAAAAAATTACGGTTAACAGAGATGTGTTTATTCAAAATATAAAGGCATCGATCGAAACCTTACCAGTAACAGAACTAGAGCTTTGCGACTTATCCAATGAGATTGGGATAGTTATTGCTAACTTAGCAGGCTTTGACAAAAAGATAGAAACGGAAGTTACAACGGGGATAACGCATGGTTTCGGCCTGGTTCGTCAACTAAATAAGCCGTAATAGCTACTACATATAAAAGAAGTTTTTTTGCTTGGAACAAAAAACTCAACAACTGCGCTATGTATGGAACAGAACGCTCAACAACCGCCCATCTTTTTATATAGATAGCACCAGTTTTGTGTAAATCGACACTAGATTCCATGTTTTGTTGCGTGTTTTGTTCCGAAAAGTTGTTTTGTTGAGCGATGTGTTCCCTTTTTATCTAAAGCATTACGTGATTGCTTCAGGTGTTGTGGGATTTGTTCCGTTGGACTTCTGATGGTCTGAGTATTTTGACCTTTTCGAGGGGATGGGTATTTTTAGTCTATTTAGATTTTTCCGCATTAATGACCGCAGCTTCTCGCTCTCTATTAATTCTAGATTCCAATTCGTCAACTAAGCCTTTAGGTATCTTATCTTTTGATTGAGGAAAACGCTCTTCCGGTGGCGTTCCTCGTCCAATACATCCATTTTCAAAATTAATTTTGTCGATTGATGAACATCTATCTGCATTAGATCTCAGTAAACCGAAAAGTATTTCCGCATCGAGTTTGAATGTCTGAACAACAAAACCTCCATCTGATTGCATTACATCAAAATGAATTTCTGTCCGTGGTGCTGGTTCTTTTTTTATTACATAGCTCAGCATTTCCATAGAACTACGGTAGGAATCATCCTCATCCAAAAGAGGAACAACATCAAATGTAAGTGACTTACTCCCAGGTGGAATTAAAGCATCGGCATCGTTTTTTAATCGTATTTTAGTTGCAGCAGCTAGATATTCGCTATCAACCCAAGCTCTTATTAACGATGCGGGCGCATCACCTTTATTAACAGCCACAATTCTTAATGTCGTTCCGTCAATTGAGGGCATTGATAGTGTCGCTTGAGATTGCGGCGTATGAATTATTTTGTAAATGGTTGGTGTAGCAATTCCGATCACCGATATAAGCGCAGTGACTAGAGCAAGCGCTGTATTCGAAAATGGAATAAAGCTACGCCAGTCTTGATATGAATTGCATGTAGAGCAAATTACAGCGCCACGAGGAATAATACTTTTACATTGTTTACATTCACAATTGTCAGAATGCTCATCGTGATCAGTTACATTATTATTCATCGGGCCACCATTTAACTAGCTATTCCGTATAAGGGCCTAAAAATCTAACGCCGTTAAAATGAATTAAGTGCGAAGGAGCGTTAGCAACCCAAACCTCTGTTTCCCAAGCTATTTCAGCCAAATACCGCCCCATAATATTTCTATCTGGAAATGCAGTTACATACACAAGTCCAGCAGATGAATTAGCAAAGAGTTTAGCTAATTCTGCATGTCTTTTGCCATCTACTGGGCCGTGGCTGGTGACTGACTCAACAAGCAACAACCAATTTTTTTCCGTAAAGTGCAATACAACATCCGGCATTTTACCGTGTGTATCTACTTTTACTCCTAATGAATCAAGCAACTGATGGTCAAAATACCCAAATTTATCTCCAGTATCACCAGCATAAATTAAAACGCTACCTGGCGCGAAACGAGGAGCAAAATCCATGATGATGTTCTTAATTAGTTCGCTGTGTTCACCTGGACTTAAGGTGATTTGTTTACCAGGTGCAATTTCTACTGGAATTTGGTTTTGCTCACGCTCTTTTGCATACTTGGCAATTAGTGTTTCTCGTATTTGTAAGTACGCTTCTAATGCTGTAGACCACTGCTCTGTGCCGTATTTTCGTAATAGCTCTAACGCAGTAGGCTCTATTTGGTAAACAGCTTTAGGACTGTTCACCGGACGATCTGGTTTGTCCGGATTGTATAAGCACAAACCAGCATCACAGAATTGATGCATCGATTGTCGTCTGAATGACTCGCGACTATTTGGCGCATAATTCTTCTGAAAAACATTTTTAGCCCAATTCATAATAGGAGTAATACCTATCAGTGGATTATCAGCTAACGACCATTCATTTTCTGGTGTTAATTTTACTAATGCTAACAAGCACAATGCTGTTCTCTCATTTTGCTGAGCTTCAGGAAAACCTAGTGCTTTTAGAATTGTTATTGCTTCTTCAATGCGGTTGTTATTATTGTTCATTTAATAATTCTTCCAGTTTTTTATCTATTTGTTCTTGTGTCTTTTCCGCGCACTTTTCAAACCATATACCAAACTTAATCAGAAAATCATGATCAGGGTAAGGCATTTTTTTTAGATCAGTAACATTAACTTGTGTGTGACCACTAAATCTTCGGAAATGATTATCAATTAGCGAGGTGTTTAAATATGCTGCAATGCCATAAGCAAGGTGTCTATGTATTCCATTTTTTTTAAAATGAAATACGTTCAAATGATTTTCGAAACCAATAAAGGAAGTTGGCAACATACTCGTATCCACAACGTTCGCAACAATACGCCGCCGCTCTTCTTTTGATGTAAAACGTTTTACAACACAATAAAATCCATTATTAGGATACAACCACTTAGATGTATCGCTATTGTATAAAATAGCACTAGGCTTGTTTGCGGAATTAGGCCAGCATAGGCCACCGTTATTAAAGTGACCTGGATACAATAATGGTACAGACAGATCATCAATTTCAATTTTTAGATGATCTTTTAATCGAAAATCAACAACAGGGCCGGTTGATACACTTATATTAATATCATTCAATGAATAACGAAGTATTGAAGGTAGAGGCTGCTCTTGTTCTTTATCAACAGGAATATGTATAAATTTATCCGGATCATTTGGATCAATTATATGATTAGAGATAAATTCATTAGCACTAAAATCCTCAAATGAATCATCTAATGACGTTGATATAATCACATTACTTTGTTGCTTACCTACCTCAAATTTAATAATAATATTTTCTTGAAGTACATCATCATCTCTAAAAGCTTTGTCTCTAGAGTCGAACAAATGAATATGGGTAATAGCCGAACGGCTTAATATGAATTCTCTAAATGGTTTGTAATATGGTCCATTACAAAAACTACGAGGAATAATGGCTACAACCTGCCCAAATTGCTTCATCTGAGCTATGGTCAAGGCAACAAATGCGGAATACATATTAACTGTTTCAATACCAACCGAACGCAATGATTTACGATGTTCGGAAATGCTGCTGATCTTCTTATACGGAGGATTAAGGATAGCGTGTGTGTATTGATTTTGAGCAGAATCAATATGTTTAGAAACATAAGTAATGAAATCTGCTTCCAGTACGTGACTAGTAATATGTGTATAACTAGTTAAATGTTTATGCAACTCAGGTATCAATACACTATCTAGTTCATAGGCAGTGACATCTAAGTTAGCATTCCCAAAACGGTCTATAAACGCACAGGCAAGAGCACCTAAGCCAGCACCAGGATCAAGTAAAAAAACATCGCTATCATTAACTACAAACAATGATGCCATAAACCGCGCAACACTAGCTGGAGTTAGGTATTGACCAAACTCGGATTTATGCTCCTTTGCGGTATTCTTTGAAACTACTTTTCTGGCGTTATCCACAATATTGAGCTGCATAAACTAAAACACATAAACTAAAAAAAGAAGGATACGTCATTATTGGTCTGGTTGTCTCAAGAAAAACAGAGGGCATGTACACTACTACATATAGACGAACACACTTGTCTCATTGTTTACCATTGAATATGGATGAACAAACATTTAAGGCTTAAAGAAGATCTTAGGCAAGGAGCAATGGTTACTACTACATATAGACGAACACACTTGTCTCAAAAAAGAGAGCTTAAAGCTCTCCATTCTTTTGTTTTCTATAGTATGTAGCTCTTGATATACCGAGTGATTCCCAAGGCTTTTGATTGCTTATACTGTTCTCTTCATATTCACTTCTTGTTATCACACCGTTAGCCCTGCGTTTTGCAGTGATTCGTTCTTTATGTGCTTTTGCTTGCTTCTCAAGCCTTAGTGGATCACGGCGATTACGCTCATCTTCACCAAGTGTTTCTCTTATGAGTGGCGTCCCGTTAGGGTTAACTAGCTGTAGCTCTTCTTGAGTAATATGTAACAGTTCGTGGATTTTCTTATCGCTAAACACATACAAATGCACACCATTGCGGGATTTGCTGCCTTTACATTCTTCTTTGTTTACAGTTTTGTTCAAACGATCAGAGACTGAATGCAGGGATGTTTTGATACGCTCTGCTGTCCAGTTTGGCACTAGTAGCTCTGCTATGGAATGCCACTCGGCATTGATTTCAGTTACAGATTTTCGTGTAAATTCTGACAATGCAAACATGTTGCAAGCAATGTAAAAAAATGAATCTCTCAGGCCGTCTTCTACGCCATTTGAGCCATATCTATGTTCCGCGATAGATAGAATATCTTGATAGATCGACCAGTTACGGCGCTTTAAATTAAACTTCTGAGCGCTTGATACAACTGCGCTAACAGTGCGTTTTGTGCTATCACCTGAGTTTGCAAAACTTTCGCCAACGAGCTTGTAGTGCTGCTCCTGCTTACGCCATAACTGTAGAAATTTTTCGCAGGCAGGCATGGAAAAGCGCGTTAACTGACGTGTTGTTTTAACGTATTCGTGCAACTTTGCAGCAGTCATATCACTGTTTAAAAAATTGCCTTGGTGTAGTTCTTTCAGGCATTCGAGAATTACCAGGCGCTGTGATTTTTCATAGCGAATTGTGCGCCCGTTTTTTTTATATTCTGCATTGCATTGCTGCATTCTGAGGTTGAACGCTTGAGCATCATCAAGTGAGTAAGGTAATAAAGTTTGAAAATCTTGAAGTTCACATCTTGCTACAACATCTTCCTCACTCCAGCGCACATCGATGATTTCACAGAGTGGTTTCTCACGGTATTTAATGTTTTCTGTGCCTACAACTCTGAGAACACGAGACACATCCTTCGCGTTCGAGTCGGCCCCCAAGTGTTGAAACACTTCATACAAACGAGTTTGTATAAGCTCAAGATAACTCAGTGCATATGAGCCGACATGCTCTATGAACCACTTTAAATACAGACCTCCGCCAGAGTTAATAATTACACTAGGCTCTGGTATATCGAATGTCTCACAAACAATGTAAACACTACTAATCAATTGATTAATAGTTAAATTTCTAGCATAAACATTGGAATAAAAATCTAGATCAACAAACAAGCAACCAGACGCTAAAAAGTTAGCCCGCTGGCGATTAAATGTACGAAAACTAGCCTGTGATATAAACAAATGCTTACGTTCAGTGAAAGCTCTGTTTACAAATTCTGGTATGCGGTTTGGTAGCTCTTTGAGAGGAAACGAAAATTGTTTTTGCTCTCCATCTTTATCAAAAATTCTTTGATTAGGACGAAGCATTAAAAATGAAAATGTACCGAACTGCTCATCAGCTCTATGATAAGAAGTTGGGTCGAAAAGTAGTGAAAATGCAGTGTTGTTTGATAGCTCGTAGCTATCAGGAAGTTTTATTAGTCCCATCTTTTTTGCCTTTTATAGTTATTTTTTTATTTGATTGGCAATAGACGGATTGAAAATTTTTTGAATATGACATATAATACTCTTTAGAAAACGTCTAAAAAACTCACCCGATCTTGGCGGAAATGGTGGGTTTTTTTTTGCCCTTTTTTCACTAATTTGATTGCCTCAAAACTGTTAGCAAGCAAAATTTACAGTGATTTTCAACTATATTATCAAATTTTGCGTAAAAAAGCTACTATTTGTTTTTATTGCGCTTTTTAAATATAAATTTAGTAATCCTTACTATCGTCAGTATCCAGTTCTTTATCTTTATCAACCATTTTTGACTCAATTTCTTTATCATTAAGGCTATTTGCAGCAGTTTTACATATATCACGTAAAAATTTCGGCGCGATTTTTATATAATCGGACATGATTTTTTGCATGTAATCAGTAGCTAGATTGGAATTTTTCATTATGGCTAAAGAGCGCACATATATATTTTTAACAATGCCACCAACAAGTGATGTTAATTGCTCAGTAAAGCCCTCTAACACGCTTTTTGCTTGCAAAACCTGATTATTCACATAGTCAAATTCATCATTTTTTCATTAATTCTTTCGTTAATTTGACTGATAACGCTGTTGCCATGAGTAACTCTGCTTTTTATTTCTTCATTTAAAGTAGCTAAATCTGATTTTTTTTCTTCTATTCGTTTTTCTACTTCGTTCAGTTGTTTCTCTTGGTTTGTAATTTCAACTTTACCTGTGCTTATTTCTTTATTTATTTCTTTTATTCTTTCTATTTTTACTTTTGCAATGCTATTAACTTTTTCAATATGTGCATCACCGTCAATTTTTATTTTAATTAGTCTATTTTCAGCAATATCTGATTTATTTTCGGCCTCTAACGCTCGTTCTTCGGCCTGTTCTGCCTTCAAGGTTGCATAGTTGTGTGTACGCAACCCTATCGGCAACCTGTTTTCCAAGTTGCGATCTATGGCTATATCACTTTTGCGCTCGGCTTCACTGGCAATTGTTGCCTGAATACCTTTTTCTGAAAGTAGATTTTCATTTGTGAAATCGTAGAAAAAGCGTTGAAAATAACGCGCAAACCGCTGGCGTTCGCCATGATTTAGTTTTTTGCCTTCTGGGATCAGCTCTACCTCTGTATCAATACCATTGAGCGTAGCAATGTAATTGTTTACAACCTCAATTTCTCGCTTATGCAAATCAAGTTCGTTGGTTTTGTTATTGATGCCCGATAGAAAATAATGGCTGTGAATTTTATGCTCATCCCTATGAGCAAAAATGGCTTTTATATCGTAGTCTGAAAAATTTTTGGCTAAAAAATTTTGCATATGGAAAATATAATCCACATCATTAAGCTCATTTGTTAGTTCAAATTTTTCCTTACTTTTTGGCTTAGGAAACTTAAACAAACCTTCCTGAATAAATGTCTTTTTTTTGTCAAAAGTACCAAGCAATGAATTATGAGCATCAGCAAATTTTTCTAACATATTTATACGCTGATTCTTACGAACAACGCTTAATGAGTTAAGTTGCTCAATAAAAACACTTACATCTATTTCTTGTTCTTTAGGAATATTTCTTACTGATTGGAGTATTAATTTAGCTTCATCGTTGGTTTCTTTTTCAATAGCATTTTCTAATTTGATCTTATAGGCGCTATAGCTCTTAATTAATACTTTTTTGTTTATGGGCTGTGGAGCAGCAAAACAATCATCCAAAAATTTTTCTCGATCTTCGAGAGAAAAATTTTTAAACACTTTCAGTTCGTTATTAATAAAAACAAGATTACTATCAGTGCGAGACTCATCCCACTGTAAGCCACCCTCTTTTTCTAAAGCATTGTGTTCATCAACAATGCGTAAGCTGTGTTTTAAACTAGCTTTTAATTTAAACCGAGATTCGCCTGTAGAGTTAAAATTGAGACGTTTGTAAAGCATACTAACTTGTTTCATAAGACCACCTTTTTATAATAATTATTATTTGGCTGTGCAGGCTTTTAGCTTTGCTTTTGGGGTAAAGGGGTATCCCCTTTCCAGTCCCACAATTCGCATCTTTCGCGCAGCGAAAGTGTGGAATTTGGGCAACTGGTTG